>ERZ1673695.215-NODE-215-length-101056-cov-12.649964_pt1 | contig 101056 bp, 76 predicted proteins | sample MGYA00580225_ERZ1673695 | MGnify/ENA primary metagenome ERZ1673695 (study PRJEB41218, sample SAMN15661739) | gut metagenome | host: Homo sapiens | place: Canada: London | collected 2015-08-20/2019-03-30 | study: EMG produced TPA metagenomics assembly of... | reverse complement strand
ATCCTACATCAGGGGGGATTTTGTCTATTGTCCTGTTTTACTGGTTCTGTTCAGCCAAAGGGGGAGCTTTTATATGTTAAATAATATAGCAACTAAGATTTCAAATATTATCATTCAAAAGTGTCAATTATCTTCAGATTTAATAAAAATCTATACCTATGGTTGCGAATTGCTTATATCAACGGGATTAGGTATGATGTCGGTATTCTTGATTTCTTGCCTACTTGGAAGACCTTTATCAGGTATTATATTCTTAATTGTTTTTGTAAGTTTAAGGCTTTTTTGTGGTGGTCTTCATGATTCTACATATCTTAGGTGCTTTATACTGAGTAATTTGATCTTTCTTTCCGTTTACAGTTTGTCTTGGGGCCTAACCTATGTTTCGTGGTTTTTGAGTGTTCTGCTATTACTGATAAGTTTTATTGTAATTTTTGCTTTTGCACCGATTAGAAATGTTAACCATCCCCTTTCAGACGAACGATATATTCGCAATAAAAGAATATCACGAGTTCTGGTTTTTACTGAAATGATAGTAATTTTGGCGATTTATACCATTATAAGAAATATTTATTTTTTGTCTATTGCTTCAACTTCTATGTTCGCAGTATCCTTTATGATGCTAATCCCAAAAATCTGTCAAGCAAGGAGAGTACGTTATGAATGAATTCTGGACCGCAATCGCAAAACTGATCGAAACTATTGCCAATTTAGGTGCTGGCGCTGCATCTAATGGAATGGGTTATGAACCCACAGTGCCGGAGAAATTGGTGAAATAATCCTAACCTGTTATCCCATACGTTAAGATTACAATCAAAACAAAATTAAATCCAAAGTCGTTCTCGCATACATAGAAGTGAATAAAATAGAAAAGTCGGGCAAGTTCATGATGTGACTTGCCCGATCCTTTTAGATACATTTACAAATACAGGAAATTTAAATTTTTAAAAGGTAAGATGAGTGATAATGACCCAATTAGAATTTGAAACCGAAAAAGAAAAGTGGATAAAACGCGGTGAGATAAAAACATACAATATGACTGAACTTTTGACCCATGACGAGGAGAAAACAGAAAACCATTTGGCCGGTGCAGAAGTGTATGCTTATGCAGCGTACACGTCTCACCTGCATGTGATGTTGTATACGGTACAGACTGTTTGGAGTATCTTACCAAACGGGGATACGGGTGATGTTATTCGAGAAAATTATAAATTGTTGCTTGCATTTTGAAGAATTGAACTGATGCGGAAAAACCGGCAATGTTGCCGGTTTTTTCTGTGTGAATATAAAACTTGTCAGATAAAAGAATTTCTGGTAGAATGTAAAAGAACCGTGATAGCGGTTCGGGTGCTGCCATAACGGTGGACGGTTCAGCCCTCAGATACACTTCGGTGTACCGTGTGAGGGAACATTTCTTGAATATGAAAAAATCCCTCAATCCAACACGGAGAGAGGGATGACGCTTATGAAGCTCGAGCTGAACTTTAGCGATTTGTGCCAGTTGGCACTTGTTGTTATAACGAAATACTTTGTTTTAATCGATACGCACAACCGAAACGTAAGTAACAGTTGTGCGTATACATTAGAACAAAATATGGTGGGCGCTAACGGACTTGAACCGCTGACCCCCTGCACGTCAAGCAGGTGCTCTAGCCAGCTGAGCTAAGCGCCCAATTTTCTGTTGCTCGATTATTATATAGCAAGTCCCCGAAAAATGCAAGTCTTTTTTGCGAAAAAGTTAAAATTAATTTTCCTTTCGTGAATATCACGAAAAAGTGCGTAAAATTTGGTGCACTGTTCGCAGAAATTTAAGGTTTCTTACAAAACTCATAAGAATTGCACATTTCTATTGTTTATTCCTTTTCCATGCCGTATAATGAAAATACTGAAAACTGTGAATAGAATGTGAATGAAAGCGGATGGCGGTTGCGCATTGCGCTTTGAATACGGAGATTTAGACAGAATTGGAAATCTGAAAACGGACGATGACGTTGGTCCTGCACCAAGGCCAGAAAAGGAGAAACCATGAAAACACTGTCATATGTGAACTTTATCATTTCTATTTTATTTATGGCTTGCTACGCGTACCAGGCGGTCTACCTTGTGGCGGCGCTTTTAAAAAAGCAGAAAGTCTTTAAAGCGAAGAAGCTGCACCGCTACGGTGTGCTGATTGCCGCGCGCAATGAGGAAGCCGTCATTGCGCAGCTCATCCGCAGTGTGCGCGCACAGAAGTATCCCGAGGAGCTTATCGATATTTTTGTTGTGGCGGATAACTGCACGGACAACACCGCGCAGGCGGCGCGTGAAGCCGGGGCGGTCGTTTACGAGCGCCACAATACGTATGCCGTGGGCAAGGGCTATGCGCTGCGTTTCTTATTAGAAAACATTTTTAAGAATTTCGGCGAATATGCCTACGACGGTTTTTTCGTCTTTGACGCGGACAATATTCTGGATGAGAATTTTATCTCCGAGATGAATAACGTTTTTGACAACGGCTACAAGGTTGTCACGTCCTACCGCAACTCGAAAAACTTTGGCGACAACTGGATCAGCGCGGGCTACTCCATTTTCTTCCTGCGCGAAGCAACGCAGCTCAATCGCGCCCGTATGATGTTCGGTACCAGCAGCTGCGTTTCCGGCACTGGCTTTTTGTTCAGCAGCGAGATTGCACGCGAAAACGGTGGTTGGAAGCATTTCCTGCTGACGGAGGACTTTGAGTTCACCGTGGACCGCATTTTAAAGGACGACACGGTCGGTTACTGCGAAAACGCCATTATTTATGACGAGCAGCCCACGCGGCTTGGGCAGTCCTTTACACAACGTGCCCGCTGGATTAAGGGCTATTTGCAGGTTTTCAGCCGATACGGCTTCAAAATGCTGAAAAAAACCGTTGTGGATGGCAGCTTTGCCTGCTTCGATATGATTATGAACAACATTCCGTGCCTTGTCTTGACCTGCGCTTCAATCGTGTTTAACGCGATTATGGTCGCGGCGGGCATTGTGACGCGCACGCCGGATATGGGCGTTTGTGTGCTTTCCGTGTGCAGCGGCATTTTCGGTTCTATACTGACGCTGTGGTTCGTCGGCGGCATCACGTGCATCACGCAGAGAAAGCGCATCCGTGCATCGAAAAAAGCGATGTTCTTCGGTTGGCTGTTGTTCCCGCTGTTTATTTTCACCTATGCGATTGCAATGGTTTACGCGGTGTTTACGAACATTGAATGGAAGCCCATTCAGCACAAAGTGGCGCTTAGTGTGGAAGACCTGAACGACACTACCAAAAAATAGCACAAAATTGCACTCAAAAACAGGGCGTGATTTGCTATAATCTATATTTGCTTATAAACGGCACCTGTGATAGAATAGTAAGAGATTACTTTGTCACAAGTGCCGTTTTTTGCGGCAGTACAAATCCTGATTTTTCCCCAGAAGAAAGGAATGGTCACAAACATGGTCACACGCGTATTTGTGGAGAAAAGAAAGGGATTCGATGTTGAAGCACGCCACATGATGGCGGATCTTCGTCAGAATCTCGGCCTCAAGGCTATTGAGGACCTGCGTATTTTGAACCGCTATGATGTTTCCGGTCTTTCCGGCGAGGAGTTCGAGGCGGCAGCCCGCACGATCCTTTCCGAGCCGAATGTGGACAACGTGTACGACGAAAACTACAAGATCAGCAGCGAATATCATGTCTTCGCAACGGAGTTTTTGCCCGGTCAGTACGACCAGCGTGCGGATTCCGCTTCCCAGTGCGTACAGCTCTTGACGCAGGGCGAGCGCCCGCAGGTCGCTTATGCAAAAGTGATCGCCGTTAAGGGCGACCTTTCCGAAGAGGAAATGGACAAGATTAAGAACTACATCGTGAACCCGGTCGAATCCCGTTTGGCATCGATGGAAAAGCCGGAGACGCTTGACATGAAGATCGACGTGCCGGCAGACGTTAAGCGCGTCACGGGCATGATCTCCTGGAGCGACGAGGAGCTTAGAGAATATTACGGCACCATGGGCTTTGCCATGACGTTTGAAGACCTCGCGTTCTGCCGCGATTATTTCCGCGACGAAGAGCACCGTGACCCGAGCGTGACGGAGCTGCGCGTGATTGATACCTACTGGAGCGACCACTGCCGCCACACCACATTCCTTACGCGTCTCAACAACATCGAGATCGAAAAGGGCAAGCTGAGCGGCGCCATCGAAAAGGCACTCGGCGAGTATTTTGCAGCCCGCGAAGAGCTGTATAAGGGCAAGGACAAGCCCGTTTCTCTCATGGACATGGCGGTCATCGGCGCGAAATACCTCAAAAAGCACGGCATGTTAGACGATCTGGACGAAAGCGACGAGATCAACGCCTGTTCCATTGAAGTGCCGGTCACGATCGACGGCAAGACCGAGCAGTGGCTCGTGCAGTTCAAGAATGAGACCCACAACCACCCGACGGAGATCGAGCCGTTCGGCGGCGCGGCAACATGCCTTGGCGGCGCGATCCGCGACCCGCTCTCCGGCAGAGCGTATGTTTATCAGGCGATGCGCGTTACCGGCAGCGGCGACCCGACTGTTCCGTTTAAGGATACGATGAAGGGTAAGCTGCCCACAAGAAAGATTACCACCGGCGCTGCGGCGGGCTATTCCTCCTACGGCAACCAGATCGGCCTTGCGACCGGTCAGGTCACGGAGCTTTATGACCCCGGTTATGTTGCAAAGCGCATGGAGATCGGCGCGGTTATCGGCGCATCTCCGAAGGCGAACGTCAAGCGCTTCGAGCCGAAGCCCGGCGATATCATTGTGCTGCTCGGCGGCGCAACGGGCCGTGACGGCTGCGGCGGCGCAACGGGTTCCTCCAAGGCGCATACGCTCGAGTCCATCGAGGTTTGCGGCGCAGAGGTGCAGAAGGGCAACCCGCCGACCGAACGCAAAATTCAGCGTCTGTTCCGTGACCCGGAGGTTTCCACGCTCATCAAGCGCTGCAACGACTTCGGCGCGGGCGGCGTGTGCGTCGCTATCGGCGAGCTTGCACCGGGCCTTGAGATTGATTTGAACAAAGTCCCGAAGAAGTACGAGGGTCTCGACGGCACCGAGCTTGCGATTTCCGAATCGCAGGAGCGTATGGCGGTCGTGCTCGACCCGAAGGATGTGGAGAAATTCCGCGCTAAGGCGCAGGAGGAAAACCTCGACGCGCAGGTCGTGGCCATCGTCACCGAAGAGCCGAGACTCAAGATGGAGTGGCGCGGCGACCGCGTAGTCGACCTGAGCCGTGCATTCCTCGATACGAACGGTGTGACGCAGAACGCAGACGCGTTCATCAGCGCACCGGATGAAACGAAAAACTACCGCAACGCCGTACCGGCTTGCCTTGAGAATAAATCGCTGGACGAGGCGTTCGCAGAGAACCTCTCCCGCCTCGAGGTCTGCGGCCAGAAGGGCCTTTCCGAGCGTTTCGATGCTTCCATCGGCGCAGGCACCGTTTTGATGCCGTTTGCCGGTAAGTATCAGCTGACGCCGGAAGACGCCATGGTTGCGAAGATTCCGCTGCTCACGGGTGAGACCGATGACGCCACCGCTATGGCTTACGGCTATATTCCGGGTATTGCGCGCTTCTCGCCGTTCCACGGCGCAGCGTACGCCGTTGTGGAGAGCCTCTCGAAGCTCGCAGCTGTCGGCGCAGATCCGATGAAGTCCCGCTTGACGTTCCAGGAGTACTTCGAGCGCCTGCACGATAAGCCGGAGCGCTGGGGCAAGCCTGCCGCAGCCCTGCTCGGCGCACTCACCGCGCAGCTGAACCTCGGTCTGCCGTCCATCGGCGGCAAGGACAGTATGTCCGGCTCCTTTGAAGACCTCGATGTCCCGCCGACGCTTGTCAGCTTTGCGGTGACGATGACGAAGGCCAGCAAGACGATCTCCGGCGCGTTCAAGAACGCCGGCAGCTACGCCGTGCTGCTGCCGATTCCGGAGGACAAGGAAACCGAGCTCCCGAACTGGGAAGCTTTGAAGGCATACTACAAGAACGTGCTCGCAAAAATCGCGGACGGCTCTGTTCTTTCCGCACACGTCGTCAAGGAAGGCGGCGCGGCTGCTGCCGTTGCGAAGATGGCGTTCGGCAATAAGCTCGGCTTCAAGTTCGAGAAGACTGCCGAAAACGCAGAGCTGCTTTTTGCCCCGAAGGCTGGCGCACTCGTCGTGGAAGTTCCGGCAGATGCGCTTGAGAGCGTCAAGAATACATTCGACGCTGTTGTACTCGGCACCGTTACCGATACGGCAAAGATTGAGCTGAACGGCAAAGCGCTCGACTTGGACGACCTCATTGAGACCTGGAACGGCAAGCTCGAAAAAATCTTCGCGAATAAAGCGGAGACCGTCGCCGTAGAATATGATGTGCCGCTCGATAACCACAAGTACACCGGCTCCCCGGTCATCCGCGTCGCAAAGCCGAAGGTATTCATCCCGGTATTCCCGGGCACCAACTGCGAGATCGACACGAAGCGTGCGTTTGAAAAGGCGGGCGCAGAGACCGAGATCCTTGTTGTGCAGAACCTCTGCGCAAAGGACATCGAATACACCATCGACCGCATGGAAAAGGCAATCCGTTCCTCCCAGATCATCATGATCCCGGGCGGCTTCTCCGGCGGCGACGAGCCGGAAGGCTCCGGCAAGTTCATCGCGACAACGTTCCGCAATCCGAAGATCGCACAGGCGGTCACGGACCTGCTCGACACGCGCGACGGTCTTGTGCTCGGCATCTGCAACGGCTTCCAGGCGCTCATCAAGCTCGGTCTTGTCACCTACGGCAAGATCGTGGACCTCAAGGACGACGATCCGACCTTGACGTTTAACACGCTCGGCCGCCACGTTTCCCGCATGGTCTACACTCGCGTGACAAACACGAAGTCTCCGTGGCTCTCCGGCGTCAACGCAGGTGATGTCTTCGCCATCCCGGTCTCCCACGGTGAGGGCCGCTTTGTAGCGGATGACGCAGCGCTGAAAAAGCTCATCGAAAACGGCCAGATCGCCACGCAGTACACCACGCCGTGCGGCAAGGTGAGCGGCGACATCACATGGAACCCGAACGGCTCCGTGTGCGGCATTGAGGGCATCACAAGCCCGGACGGCCGCGTCTTCGGCAAGATGGGCCACAGCGAACGCAAGGGCGAAAACCTCTACTTTAACGTGCCGGGCGAAAAGGATCAGCAGATCTTTGAGAGCGGCGTGCGTTACTTCAAGTAATAAAAGGCAGAAACGCCTTATAAAATTCCGGTATGCGCGGGCAAAATGCTGCCCGCGCAGCCGCGTATAAGGACAATTTGGTTATGGACATTTTACAGAAAAGAACATGGGCGCAGATCGATCTCGACGCGGCGGCGCACAATTTTAAGGAAATTCGCCGCTATGTCGGCAACCGGTCGATGGTCTGTTGTGTGATTAAGGCAGATGCCTACGGGCACGGCGCGGTGCGCATGGCAGAGGAATACGAAGCCCTCGGCGCAGACTGGCTGGCGCTTTCCAACATTGAGGAAGCCTTGCAGGTGCGTCGTGCGGGCATCAAGCTGCCGCTGCTCGTGCTGGGCTATACCCCGGCGGAAGCCGCAGACGTGCTTGCCGAAAACGACATTGCGCAGTGCGCGTATTCTGCAGAATACTGCGCGGCGCTCTCCGAAAACGCCGTAAAAAGCGGCGTTAAAGTGAAGATTCACGTCAAGGTCGATACCGGCATGAGCCGCCTCGGGTTCTATTTTCAGGACATTGAGCGCGACAAAGAGGCCGTAAACGTTGTGGCAGAAGCGTGCCGCCGCCCGGGGCTTATCCCGGAGGGTATCTTCACGCATTTTGCCGTGGCAGATGGTGGCGAGAATGGCAAGGCATTTACCTTGAAGCAGTTCTCGTGCTTTATGGCGCTCATCGCGGAGCTTGAAAAGCAGGGCATCACGTTTAAAATTCACCACTGCGCGAACAGCGGTGCAATCCTCGATTACCCCGAGATGCACCTCGATATGGTGCGTGCGGGCGTGATTTTATACGGCATGGAACCGTCGCTCTGCGTGGAGCATCACGCGGATTTCCGCCCGGTGCTCAGCCTGCACTCCGTCATTTCGCACGTGAAGGAGATTGAGCCCGGATCGGACATCAGTTACGACCGCACATTCACCGCAAAGGAACGCATGCGCGTCGCGACCATTCCGGTCGGCTACGCAGACGGCTACTCCCGCAGGCTTTCGAACCGCGGCAGTGTGCTCATTCACGGTACGCGCTGCCCGATTTTAGGTAAAGTCTGCATGGACCAGTGCATGGTGGATGTTTCCGCCGTGCCGCAGGCGAAGGTAGGGGACACCGTAACGCTCATCGGCCGCGACGGCGAGGATGAGATCACCGCGGTGGAAATTGCCGGCATCATGGAGACAATCCACTATGAAGTGGTGTGCGACATCTCAAAGCGCGTCACACGCGTCTACCTGAAAAACGGCAAAGAAGTCAGTGTTCTGGACTGTATTTTGGACAAATATTGATTGTAAAGCAGCGGCTTTTGGCTTCGTTCAGCCGGGTCGCTGCTTTAAATTTATAGTGATTTGGAAGGGTGAAAGTGATGGAAAAACTTTTAAAGCTGCGCGATGAAATGAAAGAGGATTTGCTGCACGGTTCTATTTTCCCGTTCTGGGAGCAATATACCATCGATCACGAAAACGGCGGCTTTTACGGCGCCGTGACGGTTGATAAGGTTATTCACAAGGACGCGTCCAAGGGCCTCGTGCTGAATGCACGTTTGCTGTGGACATTTGCGGGTGCGTACCGCATTTTCGGCGACGAGAAGTATAAGGAGCTCGCCGACCGCGCGTTTAACTACATCGTTGAGCGCTTCTGGGACCACAAAAACGGCGGCGGTTTCTGGATGCTGCACGCAGACGGCTCTGTGGAAGACGACACGAAAATGACCTACGGCCAGGGCTTTTTGCTGTATGCGTTCTCCGAGTACGTCCGCGCAACGGGCAGCGAGGAAGCACGCAGATATGCCGATATGACGTATGATTACATCGAAAACGTGTGCAAAGAGGGCAACTATTACCTTGAAAACGCACGCGGCACGGGCAGCAGCAACGGCGCCATTACGGAGGCGGGCAACCTTTCCATGAACACGCACATCCACATTCTGGAGCCGATGACGTGCTACTTCCGTATTCGCCACGATGCCTGCGTGGAGGAGAGCCTTGTGAACCTCATCGAGATCACCGCACGCAGAATTTACGACACCGAGCACCACCATTTTGTCATGTTCTTCAACGATAAAATGGAGCCGCTGCCGGGCGAGGTTTCGTTCGGCCATGACATTGAGGGTTCCTGGCTGTTGACGGAAGCTGCCGAAGTGCTCGAAAAGTACGGCGCAGATAAAGCCCGTGCGGAAAAGCTCCTTGAGGAAGCGAAGGAGGTCGCCATCAACATGGTGAACTTCACGCTGAGCCACGGCATGGATACGGACGGAGGTCTGTTTGACGAGGGTCACGAAGAAGGCGGCATCGCTGTGCCGAATAAGGTCTGGTGGGTGCAGGCGGAAGCCGTTGTCGGCAGCGTGAACGCATGGCAGATTACGGGCGACGAGAAGTATCTCGATTCCGCGCTGAAGAGCTGGGCATACATCAAAGCCGAAATCATCAACGGCCCGGCGGGCGAGTGGTTTGCAAGCGGTAAAAATTCCCCGGACGAGGAAAATTCGCACCTGCTGTGCGGACCGTGGAAGTGCCCGTACCACAACGCCAGAGCCGCGTTTGAAATTTACGAGCGCTGCGAGGCACTGGAAAAGTAAACAGCAACAGCAAAGCCCTGCCGAGAAAATTCCCGGTAGGGCTTTTGTCATACTTAAATTAAATTTAATCGAACCCGTAGTTTTCCACACCCGAAAGCTCGGAGTGCGTTTTGGCATAGCTCTGCGCGGCGGTGTAAAAATCCTCCCAAGTTTTCTCCGGTGCACCGGGGGAAAGCGGATGCAGGCGCAAATTGCTGTCCTCACGCACGGCGGCGTAAGCATAATCGCTGTAAATCAAAATGCCCTCCACATGATCGAGCAAGTCGTAGCTTACCGGCAGCTCGTAAATGGTCTCCGTATCCGTCGTTTCGAGTACCTCAAGGTCAAATACATGCCTGTACTGCCCGGTGACGTACAGAGCGCTGAGGTCGGCGAACCCGTTTTCAAGAAAAACAGGGGAGTCGCCGTCAAAATAGAGCCGCAGCACGGAAACGTCGCCCTCTGTGCCGCCGAATTCGAGTGCGAGCACATCGACCTTGTGCGCCGCGCAGCCGGAAAGCAAGAGCAAAATACTGAGGAAAAAAGCAAAGCGCTTATTCATACATTGAAATCACACCTTTTTTATTTTTCAATAAAATATTAACATTTTAAAATTTGTATGTCAATAATAATTGTTGAAATTTTCAAGAAAAATGATGCGAACTAAATTATTAACAAAACTAATAACGATTTACAATGTGTACTCAATTTTAAGGATACAAAACGGCCGCTCTCCGAATACTCGAAAAGCGGTCGCTTTCTTATTTATTCAGTAATTCGTCAACCTCGACGGGTTCCAGCTCTTTTAATGCCGGGTGGTCGGTCAGCGTTTTCAGCATGCGCCAACCGAAATGATTTTCTTCCAAATTCTCCGGCACGGGACGGAAGCCGAAATCAAGGTACAGCTTTGCGGCGACCCACGTGGTGGTCTGGGTGGGCACGAACAGCTCTTTGTAGCCGAGCGCCTGCAAACGGTGCAGCGTATGCGCGATGAGCGGGCGGGAAAGTCTCTTGCCTTGCGCGTCGCGGCTTACGGAAACCCAATGCAGCCAGCCACCGGGCAGCTTTTCATCGAAAAACGCCGTTGCGGTCGCAACCTTCTTGCCGTTCGGGTCGACGATGAAGAACATTCTGTCGGGCAGAACGTCTTCGTGCTTGCCGTAGTAACGCTGCCACGCATCCACGCCTTCCTCAAAAGTTGAAAACTCTTTCGCCGATTTTTCAATCTCAATCCACGTATCGCGGTCGCCGGGGGTGTAGGTTGTGAACGAATACCCCGCGGGCAGATCGTAATGCGGAATTTCCGTTTCCGCCGGCATGGTCATGAACAGATGGTAGTACTTCAAACGGCTGTCGTGATTATCTAAATGTAAAGAAGCTAAGTTTTTCATAGATTTGATTATGAATTAGGATTCATTTCTGCCGCAGCATTTCTTGTATTTCTTGCCGCTGCCGCACGGGCACGGGTCGTTTCTGCCGGGCTTTTTGCCGTTTTTGCGCACCGGCTGCTTGACGGCCGGCGTATCGGAGGATGTTGTGCCGGTCTCCTTGGCGACGGCTTCACGTTTCGGTGCTTCCGGTGTCTTCAGGCGCACAGTCAGAATCATGCGGGCGGTGTTTTCGCGGATCGTGTCGATCATCGCGTCAAACATGTCAAAGCCCTCTTCGCGGTATGCAATGACCGGGTCTTGCTGGCCGTAGGCGCGCAGGCGGATGCCCTTCTGGAGTTCATCCATCGCATCAATGTGATCCATCCACTGCGTATCGACGTTCTTCAGCAGCACCACGCGCTCCACTTCACGCATGATCGGCGGGGTGAACGCCTTCTCACGCAGGTCGTAAAGCTTGTGCGCACGCTCCTTGAGAAAATCGATGACCGTTTGCTGCTCGAGATCCTCAAACGCCTGACCCTCATAGTGCAGCTCATCCGGATTGACCATCCAGCCGAGGTAGTGGTCGCGCAGACCGCGGAGATCCCAGTCGTCGTGCAGGGTGTTCTCCGGCAAGAAGCGCTTGACGTTCGCTTCGATGGCCTGATCGATCATGGACATAATCTGCGGCTTCACGTTGTCGCCGTTCAGCACACGGTCACGCTGCTCATAGATGATCTCGCGCTGGCGGTTCATCACGTCGTCATACTGCAGAACGTTCTTACGAATGGCAAAGTTTCTGCCCTCGACCTTCTTCTGTGCGTTTTCGATGGTGTTGGAGAGGATAGACGCTTCGATCGGCATGTCCTCGTCCACATTCAGGCGGTCCATAATGGTCTGAATGCGGTCGCCGCCGAACAGACGCATGAGGTCGTCTTCAAGAGAGATGTAGAAGCGGCTCTTACCGGGATCGCCCTGACGGCCCGCACGGCCGCGCAGCTGGTTATCGATACGGCGAGATTCGTGGCGCTCCGTGCCGATGATGTACAGGCCGCCGAGCTTGCGAACTTCCTCTGCCTCCGGCGCAATCTCCGCTTTGTATTTTTTATTGAGCTCCGCAAAGGTCTTGCGGGCATTCAAAATCTCTTCATCGTCCGTGTAGCCGTAAGCGGAAGCCTCGCCGATGAGCTCCTCAGAGAACTGCATGCGGCGCATTTCGGCACGCGCCATGAACTCTGCGTTACCGCCGAGCAGAATATCCGTACCACGGCCGGCCATGTTCGTTGCGATGGTCACGGCGCCCTTGCGGCCTGCCTGTGCGACGATTTCGGCTTCTTTTTCATGGTACTTTGCGTTCAGCACTTCGTGCTTGATGCCGCGGCGCTTCAGCATGGCGCTGAGCTGCTCGGATTTTTCAATCGTGATGGTACCGACCAGCACCGGCTGGCCTTTTTCGTGGTGCTCGATGATGTCGTTGATAACGGCATTGAACTTGCCCTTTTCGGTTTTGTAAACAACGTCCGGGCAGTCTTCACGAATCATCGGCTTGTTTGTCGGAATCTCTACAACGTCCAGTTTGTAAATTTCGCTGAACTCGGATTCCTCGGTCATGGCCGTGCCGGTCATGCCGGAGAGCTTGTTGTAAAGGCGGAAGAAATTCTGGAACGTGATGGTTGCAAGCGTTTTGCTTTCGCGCGCGATTTTCACGCCTTCCTTCGCTTCAATGGCCTGATGCAGACCTTCGTTGTAGCGTCTGCCGTACATCAGACGGCCGGTGAATTCATCAACGATGATGACTTCGCCGTCGCGCACGACGTAATCGATATCGCGCTGCATGATGCCGTTTGCCTTGATCGCCTGATTGATGTGGTGCTGAATGGTGATATTGTCCGGGTCCGTGAGGTTTTCCAAACTGAAGAACTGCTCGGCTTTTTTTACGCCGCGCTTGGTGAGCGTTGCGGTCTTCTGCTTTTCATTGATGATATAATCGTAATCCTCGTAGATCTCGTCATTGTCTTCCTTTTCGTTCGTCTCCGCCACGCGGATGGGGCGCAGGGTCTTTGCGAAGCGGTCGGCGACGTTGTAAAGCTCCGTGGACTGCTCGCCCTGACCGGAAATGATGAGCGGGGTACGCGCCTCATCGATGAGGATGGAGTCCACCTCGTCCACGATGGCGAAGTTATGGCCGCGCTGCACCTTGCGCTCCTTGTAGGTGACCATGTTGTCACGCAGGTAGTCAAAGCCAATCTCATTGTTTGTTGCGTATGTGATGTCGCAGGCGTAGGCTTTTTTCTTTTCGTCCGGCTCCATGCCGGGGATGGCAAGGCCTACGGTAAGACCGAGGTAATTGAACACACGCGCCATCATTTCGCCCTGATATTTTGCAAGGTAATCGTTGACGGTGACGATGTGCACACCCTTGCCGCTTAAAGCGTTGAGGTACGCCGGGAGGGCAGCGGTGAACGTCTTGCCTTCGCCGGTCTTCATCTCGGCGATGCGACCCTGATGCAAAATGATGCCGCCGATAATCTGCACCGGGAACGGCTTGATAGAGAGCACGCGCCACATGGCTTCGCGGCACGTTGCAAACGCTTCGGGCAGGATGTCGTCAAGGGAAGAGCCGAGGGAGAGGCGCTCTTTCAACACGGCGGTCTGACCCTTCAGCTCCTCATCTGTCATTTTTGTGTATTTGTCATCGAGCGCGAGCACCGCTTGCTTAAGCGGTTCAATGCGCTTTAGTTCTTTCTTGCTGTAGCTGCCGAACAGCTTTGTGAGTAGGTTCATGGTTCGGGAACACTTTCCTTTCTTTCGCGCGGATTCCCCGCGCGCGGCATATAAATCAGTATAGCATGGAACAGCATAAAAAAGCAAGCGATAGGGGCATATTCATGAAAACTTTATAGGTGATCAAAAAGAAGTGCATTTTAAAACGCAAAAACGGCAGTGCAATTCGAGAAAAACAGCAAAATACAGGATAGCCTTAGCCGAAATGCACAAAAAACTCTTTTTTTCCAAATCATAAACAGCTTATGAACAAAATGTGACTTTTTATTCGGTTTTCTCTTGATTTTCGCAAAATTAGAGGCTATACTATAGGTAACAATTCCTGTTTTTCCGATGTGTGCAAACCATAACTGGTCAAAAAAACGAAGAACAGGAAATTCTTTAATTTATAGGAGAGTGAACATCCTTGGACAAATTCTTCAAAATTTCCGAGCGTGGCTCGAACGTCCGCACAGAGATCATTGCCGGTCTCACGACGTTCTTCGCGATGGCTTACATCGTAGTCACGAACCCGAACCAGATTGTTAGCTTCAACCATCTGGCTCCGGATGCCGACCCGGCCTTCCAGCAGATTTGGAACGCTGTGTATGTCGCATCCATTCTGGCAGCAATCATCGGTACGCTGCTGATGGCTCTGTATGCGAAGATGCCGTTTGCACAGGCTTGCGGCATGGGTCTGAACTCCTTCTTCTTCGTATCCTTCATTCTGCCGGAAATCATCTCCGGCGGCGACGTCATCAAGGGTTACCATGCAGGCCTCGTCATCATTCTGGTTTCCGGTTTTGTCTTCCTGCTGTTCTCTGTCACGGGTCTCCGCGTCAAGGTTGCAAAGGCTCTTCCGGACTGCCTCAAGAAAGCAATCCCGGCCGGTATCGGTCTGTTCATCGCTTTCCTCGGCTTCCAGAATGTCGGCATCATCCAGACTAACCAGTACACGCTCGTTCAGTTCGTCGATATCCACGGCGCACTGAAGGCAGGCGCATTCTTTGCGGATGTTGAAGGTGCAAAGGCATTTATGCCGGCTATCCTCGCATTCCTCGGTCTGCTCGTCATTGCAATTCTTGAAAAGCACAACGTCAAGGGCGGCGTGCTCATCAGCATCGCAGGCATTTCCGTTCTGTACTATCTCCTTTCCGGCACGACCCCGACCTTCGACATGAGCCAGATCGGCCAGACCTTTAAGGATTTCGGCTCCATCGGCATCACCGGTGTGTTCCAGGCTGACGCTTGGAAGCGTGCGTTCACAGGCTCTGAGCTCGGCGGCATCTTCTCCGCAATCATGCTCATCGTTACGTTCTGCCTCGTCGATATGTTCGACACCATCGGCACCCTGTACGGCACCGCTTCTCAGGCAAACATGCTGGATAAGAACGGCGATCCGATCAACGTTAACCAGTGCATGACCAGCGACTCCGTTGCAACGGTTGCGGGCGCTGTTTGCGGTACTTCCACCTGCACCACGTTCGTTGAGTCCGCTGCTGGCGTTGGCGCCGGCGGCAGAACCGGCCTTACGAGTCTTGTTGTTGCAATTTGCTTCGCGGTTTGCCTGTTCCTCAGCCCGATCGCTTCTCTTGTTCCGACCTGCGCTACGGCTCCGGCACTCATCTATGTCGGCGTTCTGATGATGAAGGGCTTTGCAAAGGTCGATATGTCCGACCTGCGCAGCGCTGTTCCGGCGTTCCTCGCTCTCATCATGATGCCGCTGACCTACTCTATCTCCAACGGTATCGGTATCGGCGCGATCGCTTATGTGCTCATCACGCTCTTCACCGGTAAGTACAAGAAGAACGACATCGGTATCACCATTATCGCTGCGCTCTTCGTCATTAAGTTTGTCTTTGTTACGATGTAATTCGTACATAAAATGAACTTTAGCTTGAGATAACATAAGAGGCGCTCGCTTGTGATTTTTCACGGCGGGCGCCTTTTTTCGTTTTATTGCACGGTTTTGTCCTGCTATACTTTGGGCATATCGGACGAGTAAAAGGAGCAGGCGATGAAACAGGCGGATAGTTTGCTTTTAAACGCGTTGAAAGCAGCGATACATAACGAAAAAGCGGCGCTCGGTGTGCTGCCGCAGGAAACACAGACGGAGCTTTTGCGCCGGGCGGTGCGCCACGGCGTGCTGCCGCTTGTTCTTGATGCGTGCGGCAATACACTGAAAGCTGCGCGGCAAATGGCGTTTTGCCAAACGGCAGAGCAGATTTTGAAAACGCAGGTATTTTTACAGTTTTACAGCAAGCTGCGCGAAATGAAATTGCATCCGCTCGTGCTGAAAGGCCCGGTGTGCGCTGCGCTGTACCCGAAGCCGGAGCTGCGGCTGTTCTCGGATGTCGATTTACTGGCGGTTTCGGGTGAATTTGACCGCACACGCAATGCTTTATTGCGGCTCGGCTGCCGCACAGCAGGGGAGAGTGTCGATCCGCTTGAGCAGACATTTTACCTGCCAGGCAGTCCGCTCGTTTTAGAACTGCACGGCGCGGCGTTCCCGGAAAACGATGCGTATGGGCACATGAACGCCTTTTTTGCGTATGAAAAGCTGCGCACGGAAACCGTTTCCGTGCAGGGCGAAGAAATTTATACGTTTGGCGCGAACGAGACGTTTTTGTACCTTTTGTGCCACAGCTTAAAGCACTTTCTGCACGGCGGGTGCGGCATTCGCGCGGTGTGTGATTTGCTGTTGTTTGCCGAAAAGCATGAAAAGGAGCTTGAAAAACTGTATTTGCGCCGCTGCTGCGAAAAGCTTTCGGCACTCGAATTTTTGACGGCGCTCTTTGAAATCGGCGAGAAATATCTCGGCTTTGAGAAAACGGAAAGCTTAGCGCTGCTTCGCGTGCACCCTGCGCCGGATGAGACTGCGCTTTTAGAGGATATTTTGGCAGGCGGCGTGCACGGTGCGGCAGAAAAAAGCCGCTTGCACAGTGCGAATATGACGCTGCACGCGGCGGCTGTGCAGAATACAGGAAAACGCGAACGCTTTTCCGTGCTGTGTGCGGCGTTCCCCCCTGCAAAAGCGCTGCATTGCGCGCCGCATAGCTTGCCTGCCGCGTGGGGAAGGCGGCTTATACGCTACGGTAAGGAAAACATTCAAAACCGTACGAGCCTTAGAAAAAGTGTCGAGATCGGCAAGCGGCGCGTGGCGCTCCTCAAAACATATCACCTCATAAAATAAGCCGGCGGCTGCGCCCAACTCGGGTACAGCCGCCGGTGCTTTATTTTTGATTAACGGATGCGGAACGTCTTGATCTCATACGGCTTGATGGTGAATTTGAATGTACCGCCTTTGACCGGGACATCCGTGAGCGCATTCTCCTGCAAGTCACACTCCGTAACGGAAGCGATGGGGCGGTTCCAATGCAGTTTTGTCGTTGTGCGGGCGTTTTCACATTCGTACAGACGCATGATCACGCCGTCGCCGTCTTCCGCCTGCTTGACGGTTTCCAAAATGACGTTTTTGGCGTCCACACTCGCGAGAGAGTACGCTTCGCCTGCTGTGCCGCCTGCGGTGGCGCGCACAGGCTGATTCAGGAAGTACGCCTGCGCTACGGTTTCGGCGCTGCGCCATGTTTCGGCGTGCGGGTAGAGCGCGTAGGTGAATACGTGCATCTCCTGATCGGCGACAGGGTTCGGCTCTGTGCCGGATTTGATGAGCGTCAGCGCCATTTCGCCGTTGTGCACGGAGTGACCGTATTTGCAGTCGTTTAACAGGCTGATGCCGTAGTGACCCTCGGAAACATCGATCCACTTTTGGCCGCAGCTCTCAAAGCGTGCCTGATCCCAGCTCGTGTTCTGATGTGTTTTGCGCGTCACGTTGCCGAACTGAATCTCAAATGTTGCTTCGTCCGTGTGTACGTCCATCGGGAAGTGGGATTTCAGGAGGTGCTGGTGCTCTTTCCAGTCGACCGTCGTCTCAAAGTTGATGCGCGGGCACGCGGCGTAGAAGTGAATTTTCTGGCAGATGACCGAACGGCTGACCTTGCGCTCAATCTCGAGAGTTGCGCGCACGGGGCCGCGTTCCGTCCATTCCATGCGCTGCACGATGCGCAGACGGTAAAGCTCATCACAAATGCGCTCCACACGTTTAGCGAGATACCTCATAGTTGCAACTCCTTTTCTATAGCGGTTTGGGGTTTCGTAAAGACTGGCGCTTTTGACTTGATTTTAGCATAATAAGGCACAGAAAACAAGATAAAATGCACAGATTCTTCCGGCTTTTCACACATTAGAATTGTCTTTACGCACACGTCGCGTCGAAAATGAAGAAAAACAAGTTATTTATGCACAGAACACAAAAAATAATTGAAAATCAGCGGAAAGTACGCTATACTAAATCTATAAATCAGAGCGTATTTTAAGAAAAGCAACGGTGGCTCAGCCCCGAAAAACAGCGGTTTTGGAGTGCCGCATTCAAATCACATCACATAGAAAACAGAGGAAAAAATATGCGAAAAAAGGCTTGGATCCTTTTGCTTTTTGCCACGCTTATTGCGCTGCTTTGCGCATGCAGCGATACGGCACAGCAACCGGAGACGGAAAAACCGAAAATACGTATCGGCGGCACAACGTATGCGCCGTATTTTTACCGCAATATCGGCGGCCACTATACCGGCATCGACGTGGAGATTGCCGAGGAAGCCTGTGCGCGTATCGGGTATGAGCCGATCTTCGAGGAGCTCGATATCGACAAGGGCTTTGAGCTTTTGAATGAAGACTATGTGGATTGCCTTTGGTGCTGCCTGACGATGGAAGGCAAAGAAGATAAGTTTATTTGGGCAGGGCCGTATATGTACACGCAGCGCGTGGTCGTGGTGCCGACGGACAGCGAGATTGAAACACTGGAAGACCTTGCCGGAAAGTGTGTGGCGGTGCAGGCCGGCTCTATAAGCGAGGAGATCATTTTAAAAGGGCTGAACCCGAATTTGCCGGAGATTACGGACCTTTCCACATTCAGCACGATGGGCGAGGTGTTTACTTCGCTGCGCAAGGGCTATGCGGATGCGGCCATCGGGCATGAAAGCTCGCTGAAATTATATACGGACGAATACCCGGACGGCTACCGCTACCTCAACATGAACATGTACAGCGACGCCGTGGGCGTGGCATTTAAACCGGACGGCGATGCAGTACTGGCGGAAAAGCTGACGCAGACGCTGCTTGAAATGCGCGAAGACGGCACAATGGCCGCTATTGTGAAAAAATATGGGTTGGATGCCGAAAAAAGCGTGAACGGAGGTACCGAATGATGCCGAAGTTCAAGGGAAAAACAAAACCGAAGCTCCATAAGCCGAGCATGGAAACGGTCATGCGGTGGATTGTCACGCTTCTTCTCGGCTTTGTTGTGCTGCTGCCGGTATTTGCAGGCGTAACACAGTATGAACAGAACAAGGCGAAAGCGGATGTTGAGGACGTACTCGCTTTTATGCAGACGAGCTGCCGCAAGTACGACAACTACCGCTTGGCCAATACCACCGAAGCGCTGCAGGATATTTTGACCAAAGTCAAAACACTGACGGCGTACCGTTACGAAGAGGAAGATGCGCTTTTAAACGAAAACCACTTACAGCGCTATGCGAAATTTCAGTATTTGACCGGCATTTTTGTTTTGGATGAAAATTTCTCCGTGCTGGCTCATTACGACAAAGCGGGCAAGGATGAAAGTCTGCTGCTCAGCCAGATAATAGGGGACAAAAATGCGGCGGATATTTTGAACTATCCGCAGAAAACCTATGCCGACCAGATCTGTTTAAACGACAATACGTATAACTACGCCATTTCCGCACGGCAGGATAAACCGGGTCTCGTTATTTGCTATACGGATATCACGCGCTTTCAAAACGATAAAAATGAGCTTTCTCTCTCCACTATGCTGGATGCTGAAATGTTCCGGCAGGATGTGACCGTCGTCATCACGGACGACATGCGCGTTATCAGCACGAATTGCGAGCAGCTGGAGAACACGCTTGTGCAGTATTATCCTATTGCTGACGTGCTCGTTGGAGGGGAGCAACTTACACCGGACACATTGCTGCAATTAAAAAACAACAACGGCACATGGTACGGTATGTTCACCCAGTACAGAGATTATTATTTGTATGCCTTTTTCCCGAGTCGCGTAGTCTACGCAGACCGCCGCGGTTGGATGCTGCTGTTTACGGCAATCTACCTGTTTTGCGGCATGGGGTACCTTATTTGGAGGCAGTACAGCAAAAAGCGCCGTCTGCTGCGTATGGAAAAAGAATACCACCTTGTCAGCGCCATTTCGAGCATTTACCTGTCAAACCTGCTCATTCACCCGCAGGACGATACATGGGAGCCCGTTGTGCAGAGTGAGCGCATGAAAGCAATCACAAACGGTGTTTTAAGCGCAAAAGCCATGCTGGAAAAGTTTAACACCGAGTGCGTAGCCGAGGCGTACCGGGAGGAATTCCGTGCGTTTACGGACCTCGATACCGCTCAGCAGCGCTTAGAGGGCAAGGCTTTTGACGGCTTCACAATGGAAAATGTGGAGGGCAAGTGGTATCAGCTGCTTCTTGTGCCGCAGCGCCGCTTTACGCACCGGGAAAAGCCGAGCGCACTCATGCTTTTGTTCCGCGATGTTTCGAAGCAAAAGGAGCGTGATATGGAATATCAGGAAAACCTGCGCCGCGCAGCAGAGGAAGCTACCCTTGCAAACGCCGCCAAAACGGATTTCCTGCGCCGCATGAGCCATGACATCCGCACGCCGATCAACGGCATCCGCGGCATGGCACAGATTGCCGACCGTTTCCCGAATGACGCGAAAAAGTAGGCGGAATGCCGCGCAAAGATTATGCGGTCTTCGGATTTTCTTTTAGAGCTTGTAAACGATGTGCTCGATATGAGCAAGCTGGAATCCGGCGAAATGCAGCTTGAGGAAGTGCCGTTCAATTTGAACGAGCTGCTGCACGATGTGGGCATGCTGCTCTCCACGCAAGCACAGGCGCGCGGTATTACGTATACCATCACAATGGAAGATAAGCGCGAAAAGCATGTCATCGGTAGCCCGCTGCATTTAAGACAGATCTTTCAAAACATCGGCGGCAACGCCATCAAGTATGGCAGAGCCGGCGGCTATGTACATGCTACGTGCAGCATCGTTTCACAAACAGAGAACACCGTTCGCTACCGCTTTATCTGTGAAGATAACGGCTGCGGCATGAGCGAAGAATACCAAAAGCATATGTTTGAGCCGTTCTCGCAGGAAAATTCCGGTGCACGCACTACGTATCAGGGTACGGGGCTCGGCCTTTCCATCGTGAAAAAACTCGTGGATGCCATGGGCGGCACCGTCACCGTGGTCAGCGAAAAGGGCGTGGGCACCACATTCATCACGGAGATTCCGCTGAAGCTCGACCCCGCGGCGTCTGATGCCGAAAAGCCGGAGGAAGAGATCGATACCACCGTGTTCCGCGGGCTGCATGTGCTGCTTGTGGAGGATAACGAAGTGAACATGGAGATTGCGGCGTTCCTGCTTGAGGACAGCGGCGCCGAGGTCACAAAAGCATGGAACGGCGCAGAGGGTCTGGAGAAATTCAAAGCCTCGGCCCCGGGTACGTATGATCTCATCTTAATGGACATCATGATGCCCGTGATGAACGGTTTGGAGGCGGCAGAGAAGATCCGCGCGCTCGACCGCCCGGATTCGGAGACCGTGCCGATCTTCGCCATGACGGCAAACGCGTTTTCCGACGACGCCACCCGCAGCCGCAAAGCCGGTATGAACGAGCACCTCACAAAGCCGCTCGACCTTGAAAAGATCACAAAAGCGGTGCGCAAATATTGCAAGAAAAATAGCTGATAAAAGCCATAAAACGGCGGCGTGCCTTTAAAAGCGGTTGCGCCGCCGTTTTTTTATGGGCTGCAGTGTGCCTGCTCCTACCAAAAACGCCAATGTGCGGAAATTTCATAAATTGATTCTGAAAATAAGATGAATTCCTGTGGGAATTTTCTTCACATGAAGGTTGAAATCATAGTGTTGATATGACAAAATAATAGCGCGAATATTGCAATTCTGGCGTTTTATGCAGAAAAAAGAAAATTTTGGACGCGGTTTTCGCATTTTAAGCCTATAAAACTGCTGGATTATGCGAAAAGCAGCATAAATATACGAAATACGAAGCTCGATTTAGAAAGGGAGGACGTTCCATGGCTTATATGCGACTTGGCGATCTGCTGATTGCGGCAGGTGCCATTACGCAGGAGCAGCTTGAAGAAGCGCTGACCATTCAAAAGCAGAAGAAAGAACGTCTCGGCGACGTTCTGATTGAAAGTAATATCATCACGGAACGTCAGCTCATTGAAGCACTGCAAATGCAGCTCAGCGTCGATTTCATCGATTTAACGGCGATCTCTATTCCGTTGGAGCTCGCCAAATTTGTGCCGCGCGCCATCGCGAAAAAATGCAACGTGGTGCCGGTAAAGCTTGTAAAAGACGAGCTCTTTGTTGCCATGAGCGATCCGTTGAACTTCGTTGCGCAGGAAGAGATTAAGGCCGCTTCGCATAAGCGCGTTGTGCCGATGATCTCCACGCGCCGCGCGACCGAGCAGGCCATCGGCACATTGTACGGCAGCGAAGGCACGGCCCGCGCCATTGAAGAAATGAAGCGAGAGGTCGGCACATCCACACCGGATATCGTGCCGGTGCAGATGAACCAGACGGATGCCGGCAACGCGTCTGCCGCGCCGACGATCCGCTTTGTAAACTCCGTCATTGAGCGCGCCTTTTTGGAGCGCGCGAGCGACATCCACCTTGAGCCGCAGGAGGGCGAAATGGTGGTGCGCATGCGTATCGACGGCATTTTGAGAAAGATTTTGACCGTGCCCGCAAATTTGCAGAGCAACGTTATTTCCCGTCTGAAAATCATGGGTGGCATGAATATTTCCGAGCGTAAGATCCCGCAGGACGGCCGTGCCATGGTGCAGGTGCGTCACCACGAGATCGACCTGCGTATCTCGTCCATGCCGACGATCTACGGCGAAAAGATTGTTTTGCGTTTGCTCGATAAATCCGGGCATACGATCACGAAGCAGTCCATCGGCCTTGAGGGCACAGACCTGCAAAAATATGATGCGCTGCTCAAAAACAGCAGCGGCGTGATTTTGATTGTGGGCCCGACCGGTTCCGGTAAATCCACGACGATGTGCGCCATGCTGCAGGAGCTTGCAAATGAGGAAACGAACCTCATGACGCTGGAGGACCCGGTGGAATACAACATTCCGGGCGTTAGCCAGTGCCAGATCAACGAAAAGACCGGCATGACGTTTGCGACAGGACTGCGCGCCATCTTGCGTCAGGACCCGGATGTCATTTCCGTCGGTGAGATTCGCGACGGAGAGACGGGCGCCATTGCCATTCGCGCTGCTATTACAGGGCATTTGGTGCTTTCCACCTTGCATACGAACGATGCCATTTCTGCCATCGACCGCCTGGTCGATATCGGCGTGGAGCCATACCTCATTTCCAGCGCGCTACGCGGCGTCATCTCCCAGCGCCTTGTGCGCAAGGTCTGTCCGCACTGCAAGAAGGCGTATAGGCCGGAGGCAGAGGAGCTTGCCATGCTCGGCCTGCCGGAGAATGCCAACGTGCAGTTCTACCGCGGCGAGGGCTGTCAGGAGTGCTACCACACCGGCTACAAGGGTCGCCGTGCCGTCTTTGAAATCTTCATGCTCAACGGGCGCATTCGCCGCATGGTTACAGAAGGCGCAAAGTACGATGCGCTTTCAAGGGCAGCAGCGGAGGCTAACTTTGTCACGATGCGCGAAAATTGCCGTAACCTTGTTTTGCGCGGCGAGATCAGCGCAGCGGAAGCCGCGCGCGCCATCAATTCCACAGCGGATTGACATTCTGCTGAAAACTTGCTCATAACTTTCGGAAAGGACGCAGTCGCCGCGTTTCGGCGATGGTTTTAATATGCTTGAAATCAGCGAAATCATCGCGCAGGCGCAGCAAAAAGGCGCTTCCGATATTCATATTGTCACCGGCCTGCCGGTGAAATGCCGCATAGACGGTAAGGTGCAGAACCTCACGGAGAAAGTCCTCACGTGGGAAGACTGCGAATACTACGCAAAATGCCTTGCGGGCGACCTTTTCCACGAGATCGAATGCATCGGCGAGCTTGATTTGGCGCGGACGTTTCCGTGCGGAGCGCGAACCAGAATTAACCTGTTCCGCCAGCAGGGGGCGGTTTCGGCGGCGATCCGTATTTTGGCGGATACCATCCCGGAGATCGAGGCGCTGAATTTGCCGCCGGTCGTTTCCGAATTCCCGGAGTACCGCAGCGGCATCATTTTAGTCACGGGTGAAACGGGTTCCGGCAAATCCACGACGTTGGCGGCGATTTTAAACCGCATCAACCATACGCGGCGCAGCCACATCATCACGCTGGAAGACCCGATTGAGTACATCTACGAGCCGGATCAGTGCATCATCAACCAGCGCGAGATCGGCAAAGACACCAGAAGCTACGCAGACGGCCTGCGGTCTATCCTGCGTGAGGACCCGGACGTTATCCTCATCGGCGAGATGCGCGACCTCAATACCATTGAGACCGCATTGACGGCGGCGGAAACGGGCCACCTGGTCTTCGCCACCCTGCACACAAACTCCGCAGCGGATTCCGTTGACCGCATGGTGAACGTGTTCCCGGAGGGGCAGCAGCGTCAGATTCGATTGCAGCTTTCCACTACGTTGCGTGCGGTGCTTTCGCAGCAGTTGTTGCCGAAGCGCGCGGGCGGCCGGGCGGCGGCGTGCGAAGTCATGATGGTGAACAGCGCCATCAAAAATTTAATCCGCGAGGGCAAGACCCCGCAGATTGACAGCTTCATTACCATGAACGCGCAGGACGGCAGCATTACGATGGATAATGCCCTGCTGAAAATGGTGCGCGAGGGCACCGTAACGTATGAAACGGCGCTCGGCTACGCCAGAGACCGAGAAGCGTTTTCCAAGGGAAGACGCGGCTAAATTTAGGAAGAAAGCGAGGGAGCGGGCTTGACGACCTATAAATACAAAGGGCTTTCCCCGGACGGCGCAAAGCTTTCCGGCGTCATCAAAGCGTATAACGAGTTTGAAGCGGTCGCGCAGCTGCGCGAGACCTGCTCCGTCATCACCAAAATAGAAGAAGTCAAAGAGACGCAGAACTGGAACAAACAGATCGGCACGAAGAAAATCAAAGACAAGGAGCTTGCCATCATTTGCTCGCAGTTCGCCATCATTTTGACCTCCGGTCTGCCCATTGTGCGCTGCGTGGAGATGGTTGCGGCGCAGGCGCGCACCAAAGAGCTGCAAAAAATGCTGAAAAAGGTCGCGGAGGACGTCTCCGGCGGTTACAGCCTTGCGCAAAGCTTTGAAAACAACGCTACGGGCTTTCCGACCACGTTTATTGAGACCGTACGCGCGGGCGAACAGTCCGGCACACTGGAAGAATGCTTTGAAAAACTACATAAATACTACGATAAAACCGCTAAAATGAAAGCGAAGATCATCAGCACGCTCACGTATCCGGCAATTGTCATTTGCGTCGCCGTCATCGTGTTCATCATCATTATGGTGGTAGCCGTGCCGGCGTTTACAAGCGTATTTCTGGAGCTCGGTACCGAGCTGCCGGGCATCACAAAGGGGCTCATCACAACGTCGGATTTTCTCACGAACTACTGGTGGTCGCTTATTTTGATTGTGCTCGCGTTCTTCATCGGCAGGCTTCTGCTGAAAAAGAACGAAAAGGGGCGTGCGTTCCTTGCGGAAAACAAGCTAAAGCGCTCACCGCTCAAAAAAATGCACAGTATGAACGCCGCTTCGCAGTTTGCAAGCACCATGAGCACCATGCTCACGGCGGGCTTGCCGATTACAAAGGCGCTGGAGGTCACGGCAAATGTGGCAGATAACTACATGTTCGCGGTGTCCATCCGCAAAGTGCGGCAGGGCGTGGAGCAGGGCCGCAGCCTGGTGGACTGCATGAACGAGATTCCGTATTTTCCAAAGCTGCTCACCGAAATGGTGGGCGTGGGCGAACGCTCCGGCAACATGGAAGAAACGCTCACCGTCATCGGTGATTACTTCGATAACGAGGTCTCGGTGTTTACGCAGCGGTTGCTCTCTATGTTAGAGCCGGCCATCACCATTGTTTTGGCGGTCGTCACCGTCATTTTGTTGCTGGCCGTTTACCTGCCGATGTTTACCATGTATGGCAGCATCGTTTGATTTATTTCGCTGTACCCCGTCGGCGATCCAACCCGAACCGGCGGAATACATAAATTTCGATGGTGAACCCCGAAAAGCACGTTTTTGGGGCGAGCAAAATTTCAATGAATTGGAGAATGGTTCCTATGATGAACAAAATGCGTAAGATGAAGAATAAGAAGGGCTTTACGCTCATGGAAATGCTGATTGTTGTTGCAATCATCGCAATCCTCATTGCTATTGCTATCCCGACCTTTGCTTCTTCTCTGAATAAGGCAAGAATTGCGACTGACGAAGCCAACATTCGTTCCGGTTATGCTTCCGTTATGGTTCGTGTACTTGATCCTGATAATGCTCTTGCTGCTGCAGACACAACGGTTACTTACACGCTTAACAAGGATGGTTCTGTGTCCACAGCGGGTGAAGCAACGGATAATTACACCTGCCAGGGCAATCAGACTCAGACAGGTACGTCTATCGGCGGTGTTGCTATGACAACTGGTTGGAAAAAGGGTGACACCATTTCTTATACGTACGACAATGCTACGGGCAAGGTTACAATTACGGTTGGCTAATCTCACCTAACCCACAAAAACAACTCATTTTAAATGAACCGGATCTATTGAGGGGCCGGGGGTTGCGGCTCCCCTATGATCTGTTCTTTTGATTTTTCACTTTAGGTTTTCATAAAAAAGGGGACGTAGTATGCTTTGGGTTTCACCCGCTCTCACGGTTTATATTTGTGTGCTTACGGGGATTCTCGGCGCGTGCATGGGAAGCTTTCTCAACTGCATGGCGTGGCGTATCGTCCACGGCGAATCTGTTTTACACGGGCGCTCGCACTGCGACGTCTGCGGCCACGTGCTCGGCGCGGGAGATTTAATTCCCGTTTTAAGCTACATCATGCACAAAGGCCGCTGCAAATACTGCGGCGCAAAGCTCTCTGCGGGACATGTCTTTGCGGAAGTGTTAACGGCGCTTACGTTTTTGCTGCTCGTGTTAAAATATGATATTTCGCTCCAAGCCCTTGAATACATTTTGCTGGCGTGCCTGCTGCTCGCCGCTGCATTCACGGATTTGGAGGGGTATATGATCCCGGACCGTTTCATCGTGACGGGGATCGTCGTGCGTGTTGTTTTCCTGTTTTTGCAGGGGAACGTGCTCGAAAACCTCATGGATGCGCTGCTCGGCGGCTTCGCCGTTGGCGGCGGTTTACTGCTCATCGTGCTCTTATACGAAAAAGTGCGCCAAAAGGAAGCCATGGGCGGCGGCGATATTAAACTGCTGTTCCTCACCGGCCTGTTTCTCGGCTGGCAGCGGAACATTCTGTGCCTGCTCATCGCGTGCGTGCTCGGCATCGTCTTCGCGTTTATTTTCCCGGAAAAACGTACCACAGGAGACGGGGCAGAGGAAGAAGACGGAAAGCTTTTTCCGTGGGGGCCGTCCATCTCGGCGGCAGCGATTCTCACGCTTCTTTGCGGCAGCGAGATCATCGGCGCGTATTTGAGTTTATTTTAGCATAAAGAACAAAAGCTTTACAGCTTGACGGATAGAGATAAAGACGGATAGAGATAAAGAAGAAAGCGAGGTGTCTGTACCATGCCCGGACAAATCACGGCATTCGACATTGGTGAGTGCATGGTAAAAGCCGCATGCCTTACAGGCGGCAAACTGAAAAAGGTTATGGCGAAAGAAAACGGCATCTCCCGCGGTGCGGCGGCGGTCATTCTGCCCGGCACGCTGGTGTTCACCCGCAACGTGACCGTGCCCGCCATGACGGACGGCCAACTGTTGTATAACCTGCCGTTTGAATTTAAAGATTACCTGACGCAGGAAAAGAATAAGTATTATTTCGACTACGCCGTGCAGGATACGGTGAAAGACGAAGAGGGCAATGTGAAAGAATTGCAGCTTTTCGTTTGCGCCACCTTAAAAAGCACCGTGGAAGAATACCGCGCCATGCTGCGCCGTGCGGGCTTCAATTTGAAGGTCGCCATGCCGGAGGAATGCGCCTACGCTGCGCTGACGGAGGATTACATGCAGCGCACAAATGCGCCCGCGGGCAGCGATTACTGCTTTGTAGACCTCGGCCACAACGGCATCCGTATGCACATTTTGCAGGACGGCAATTTCACCACGAAGCGCTCCGGCGACCTCGGCCTGCGCGACCTTGAGCAGACGATTTCCGATGTGCGCGGCGTGGATATTCACATGGCACACGCACACATTTTGTCCGATTACAACGACGTGCTTTCCGAAGACGTGAGCGCCGAGCTTTTCAACCGCATGGCGATCGAAATCATGAAGGCCGTCAACTTCTATAATTACAATAACCGCGAGCGCTCGCTCCGGAGAATTTATCTTTGCGGCGGCGGTGTGGCGGTAGATCAGATCCGCGCGGCCATCTGCCGTGTGACGGATCTGGACGTACATAACGCCGAGGAACTGCTTCCTCAGCACGACGCATTGGAAGCGGCGTGGCTTTACATTAAAGCGATCGGCTGCGCGCTGCAAAAGTAAGGAGGCGTTGGAATGAAGCTTGAACTCGGCATGGGGAACGGCGCCAAAAAGCCCGTAAAATACCCCACCAAAAGAACCGTCAACCTCGCAAAGCGCGAGTCGCACTCCCAAAGCGTCATGACGCTTTCTATCGGTACGGCGGTCATTATCGTGCTTGTGGTGCTCGTCGTGAAATTCGGCGTACTTGACCAGCTTGCGCGCCAAAGTGCCGCAGAAAGTGCTTACAACACCGTGCATGCCCAGTATACCGAAATGCAGAGCGCCGTGGAGAAATACCCCGAGGTCGAAGAGGAGTACCGCACCTATTCCAGAAAATGGATGCAGCAGGAGGATTCCGGTGCGTTCGTTTCTGTGGACAGACAGGAAGTGCTCGACCTCATGGAGAACTTTCTGCAGCCCTACGGCACGATAAAGGCCGTCACCATTTCGGACGACGTGATGATTGTTTCCATGTCCGGCATGAATCTGCAGGAGATTTCCGCTATGTTTGAGATTTTACAGCAGCAGCCCATTGTAAAGGCTGCTGACCTTACAATCGCTTCCACTGAAAAAACGGCAGGCGAAGACCTCGATTTCTCCGTGACGATCACATTACAGCCGGCTGACACGGCGGAAGGGGAGGCCACAGCATGAAAAGAGCCTTTACAACGCGCGAAAAAGTGATGCTGCTCGTCCTCACCGTGCTGCTCATCGTCATCGCATATTTCAAGCTCATCTTGGAGCCCATCAACAATTCCATCGACGAGTATCAGTCCGAAACGGCCGCGGAGCAGGACGAGATTTTGCAGAACACCGCGCTTTTGACGCGTATGAACCAGATGCAGAAGGAGCTCGAGGAAATTTATGCCGCGGGCGACCCCACGCCCATCCCGAATTACGACAATTCCGGCAAGCTGCTCGTTGAGCTGAACAGCATTCTTTCGGCTTCCGTCGATTATTCGCTGGATTTCGGTCAGGTCTCGGCACTGAACGATGGCTACATCATGTGCCGCCCCATCAACATGACCTTTACAACGAACACCTACGCCGAAACGCGCGCCATCATTGATGCGCTGCACAACAGCGATTTTACAAACCAAATATCGGACATCAGCGTGCAGTTTGAAAACTCCGGCAGCTCCGGCAATGTGCAGGTAAACCTGTATATTACGTATTTTGAACTTCAAAAATAGCTGGTGCAACACAAGCCGGAAGCTGTTTTTTGCTTGCCGGTTTTCTGTGTTTAAAAAGACTTATACCGTTTTACGGTTTCCATATTTTTCTCAGGAGCAAAACGCATGAATTTTTCACGGGATATGAAGAGTTTGAAAAACAGAAGAAAGGGGAAAGCCGGATTTACCATGTCCGAGCTTTTGATTGTTGTGGCCATCGTCATCGTGCTGTTTGCCGTGGCGGTTCTCTCGCTTGTGACGATTCAAAAGAATCTGCGCCAAAAGGAACTCGACAGTAAAGCGGAAATCCTTTACGTTGCCGCGCAGAACCGCATGTCCGAGCTGCGCGCCGGCGGCTACGAAAGCCTTTATCAGTACGATGAAAACAAGGATAACGGCGTTGCAAAGGTTGGTCTCATTCCGCTGGATGCTCCCGAAGAAGATGCGGAAGACGCCATCACAAAAGACACGCTCTGCTACGTCGTTTCCGCAAACCGCGTGGAAGTCGGCAAGGCGGCAGCTTCCGTTCTGCCGGAATCTTCCGTAGATGCCGAGCTTTGGAACAACCACTGGGTTATCGAGTACGACCCCGAAAGCGGCAGTGTGTACGGCGCGTTTTACAGCGAAGAGGAGATCACAAGCGGTGATGCCTCCACCACGCTGCCCACATACTTAAACCGTATGCGTGTGCGCCAGGCCCGCCTGCGCAACGGTGCGAAGATCGGCTACTACGGCGGTGCGCGCGTAATCTCCGGCACAACCGACACTCTAAAGCCGGACATCTCCATCGATAACCGCGAGAAGCTGACGGCAACGTTCTACTGCAACAACCCCTATGCCGATGAGCTGACGTTCAATATCAAGGTTTCGGACGGCCAGAACGAATATGTAAAGGTCGTAAAATACAGCGAGCTTCGCCAGCTGAACAGCAAAACTTGGTACTACACGTGGGTTATGGATAGCTTGGAAAGCGAAAAGACGCGCTTCTATAATCAGACCGACCATAAGCTTGAGTGTGGCACAGACATCACCGTCACGCTTTCCGTAGAAAGCCAAAACGCCAATGTGGACGGCAAAAGCTACACTCGCAAAACGAACAGCCTGTTCCGCTATGCCGAGGACACCCCGGCCGGCACGGCGCTCATCGCCTACGGCCGCCATTTGCAGAATTTGGACGAGGCCTCCCATGTTTCCAAGACGATTACCAGCGCCGTGCAGGTCAGCGACCTTTCCTTTGCGGATGATACTGCCGACAACGAAGACTGGTATTCCTTTTACCGCGACACCTTTACGCCCATCACAAATAAGTATCTCAAAAGCTATGACGGCTATTCCGAGGTCGATAACGTAAAGCTGTATTCTTCTATTTCAAACCTGCATATCACAAAAGTTGCGCAAAACGGAGATGCAGGTCTGTTCAGTACATTTAACGGTGAGATCAAAAACGTGACGCTTACCGGCATGAGGATTGATAATGGAGGCCAGAACGTCGGTGCGCTCATCGGTTCTGTTTCCGATACCGTGAAAATCACAAATACCCGTGTATACCTCAGCTCCAAAAAAGGCGACCTCGCAGATATCGAAACGGTCGATTTCCCGGAAAAAGTGCAGCCGTGGATTGAAGGTCAGATCGCAGGCGGACTTATCGGCATGGTGACGAAAACGGGCAGCGTATCCGTTACGGACAGCTCCGCGTCTACGGTCATTCGTGCAGACGGCGGCGCGGCAGGCGGCCTCATCGGTGCCGTGTATCATGCGGCAACGATAACCGATTCCTATGCGGATTGCTATTTGACGGCAGACAGAACGGGCGGCCTTATCGCAAAGGCAGAGGGCGGGTCTGAAGTAGCCGCAAAGGGAACCTCTATCACCTTAAAGGATTTTTATGCAGCGGGTTACCAAACGGCGACCGGCGATGCTGCTTTCGGCTTAGTAGGCGGCTCCAATGTGATCGCCACAGGCGGTTATTCTGCGTGTGTTTACAATGTTGAAGAAAACGCAAAGGTCCATTCCACGGTCAATGCAATGGGCAGTGCCTCAAACGTATATTATCTGACAGACGGCGGTCTTTCCGGAGACGGCACAAGCAAGTGGGAAAACGACAGTCAAACCACGCAGAAAACCTATAAAGAACTCAGTGAATCGGGCTTTGCAAAAGGAATCTCCGAGGCGTTCACGTCCTCCTCTGGCGCGGCTACGTTTCCGTATAACTTGATGGATCAGGGCCTTACGTATTACACGTATCCGCGCCTTGAAAAGCTGAACCACTACGGCGACTGGCAGGCGGAGTTTGAATCCGGCGCACTGGTTTATTACGAGCGCTACGAAGACAAAACCTACGGCTTCTACGGCGCAAACCTTTCCACGCTCAAAACGAGTAAGTTTGTCGTCGGCGACGGCTATGCGTTGGCGTATATCGAAAAGAAAGATCCGTCCGATAACGTTACCGTGACGTATGCAAACGACAAAACGGCACAGGTATCGTTTGGTAGCGCAATTGAAACGACCGACGACACGACAAATACGAAGTATTATCTCTATCCGCTCTCAAAAGAGGTCGTCAACACCGATTATATCGACACCGCAGAGCCGGATACATTCTACCAGAAGATCACGATAGAAGACACCGCAAACAGCACGAATACGGAGTATTACTACAATCCGCATTTCGCAAAAACGGTGACGGTCAACGAAAATAAGCCGCAGGCGCCGGAAACGGTCTGCATCCGCTCCGCCCGCCAGCTGTATGCCTTGAGCCTTTACTACCCGCAGTATGCGGATGCCGTAAAGGACAGTGTGTTCCGTCAGGAACTCAACATCGATTACAGCGGGTATGAGTGGACAAAATATGACGTTGTGCCTGCAAAGATTAACACACAGGCGCCGATCGGCACAGGGGATAAGCCGTTTACGGCTGTGTATAACGGCGGCTGCAATACGATAGAGGGAATTTCCTTTAAAGCAAATTCCCTTTACATCGGCATGTTCGGTTATACGTCGTCCGCTGCCGCGGTGCGCAATGTGTTCCTTGTCGGCAACGGCAGTAACACGGTGGCCTATGTCAATGCGCAGGGCGGTAATTCGGCTTCCGGCAGTGCGTCGCGCGTCAGCATGGGCGTGCTCGTCGGTTATAACCGCGGCACGGTTTCAAACTGCTCGGTTTCCGGCTATACCATGGAGTATTACGGTTACAGCGCCAGCACGGCTTCGCTCGGCGGCTTTGTCGGCAGCAACTACGGCACCATCCGCAACAGCGCTTCGGACTGCCCGTCCATTCGCTTTGCAAATACGAACTCTAACACCTATGCGGGCGGCTTTGCGGGCGTGAACCACGCCTCTGTTTCGGATTCCTACGCGCTTGGCAGCATTCAGGTGCGCGGCGCGCGAAACAGCACCGTGTGGGTCGCGGGCTTTGCGGCGAACAACGCCAGCGGCATGATTCGCCGCAGCTACAGCGCTACGGCGCTGACAGCTTCCGGCGATGCGGAGTCCTACGGCTTTGCGCATACCGGCGGTTCGGCATACCAGTGCTATTATCTGGACGGCGGCACGTATTCGTACAGAGGCACGCTTTATGCTTACAACACCTCCACGAACGAATTCAAAGATAACGCGGCGGGTGAGCCCCTTACGGGCAGCGAGCTGCAAAACAAAACAATCAATAATTTCAAAAAGGCAGATTGCACCTATAATTTCAAAGAAACGACCGGCGATCATTATATCTACCCGGCAGTCGTGCGCAATGCAGCAGGGCAGACCGTGCATTACGGCGATTGGCCCGTGCAGAAGGACATCGGTACGCTCGGTGTGTTCTACTGGGAATATGAAGACAGCGGCAGCAACAGCGGCTACCACTTCAGCTACGTGGGCACAAGCCAGGGCAATGAAATTTCCAGCGCAAACAACGACATCTTAAAGGGCGATTCTCTCTGTGAAGAGCACGACGACGGCGGCGTTGTAACGCATTACGGCTACGGCTATTTCTATGCGAACAGTAATAATTTGGAGACTTCATTAAGTGCTGTATACTTCAATGAATACTTCATGCGCGTTGCAGAAAATGCAGAAGCCGGCGAAGCGCTCGGTAAGCAGATGCCCGGCTATACGTTTGTCGCCTTTGAGACCGGCGAAAACAAAATGTATTTGACCGGCAGCAAAGCAAACGGCACATGGTGGCTGGATTACGGCAGCGGAACGGATGCTACCGTATACACCTACACCGTCAACCCGTTCTTTGCAAACTCTATGAGCCTCGATAGCTCCGAAGTACAGAACAAAATGACAAAAACAGGTGACGTCGAACCCGGCGCCAACGGCAACGCTTACGAGATTCGCTCCGTCTCGCAGTTACAGTTTATCAACTGGAACTATGGCGCATTAGACGCAACCACGTCCATTTTGTCACCTGATTGGGAAAAAGCAACGATTGAACAGGCAAGAAATGCTAATCCAAACAGAAGTTACTATACATATCTGGTTTATGGTGAAAAGGATTGGACTGTAAGAAGCTTGAAATATTGCTGGGTACAGAGCCATGATGTGAACGCAAGCACAGAGTATGCTGTACTCAAAAAAGTGAATAACTTTACGCCAATCGGCAGCATGTTCGATGTTGGCGGTAATGACAGATATGCGAAACCCCTCATGGCGTATTTCACTTCAAGCTTTGACGGACAGGCTTATGCTATTAAGAATATCACGATCCGCAGTAAGGCGGAGTGCGTCGGCATCTTCGGTATCACAAGCGGTGCTGTGCTGAAAAATATTATTGTTTATTCCGATAACGGCAGCGAGATCGAAGCTACAAAAGAGGGCAGAAGCTGGTATTGTGTCGGCGGTCTGGTCGGTTTTGCAGGAAGTCGTGATAAAAAGGAAAGTGCCTTTACAAACTGCACAGTTTCCGGCTATACGATTCGGGATAATCATGAAAACAACCCGGGTTGGGGCGGCGGCAACGTCGGCGGCCTTGTCGGCATGACAAACATGAATATTACAAATTGCTCCGCTGTAACAGACATTATTATCAATATCGGCTATAATGGCGGTTATCAAAATCTGCGCGTCGGCGGTATTGCCGGTGTTTCCCGCGGAACAGTGAATTATTGCTATGCCGGTGGTTCCATGAGCAGCATATCTTCTATGGGGTACAAAAATTGGAATGCAGGTGCAAATATTTGGATGGGCGGCTTAGTCGGCGGTATCGTTTTGCGCAATGACGGTCTTGATAGCTTGATAGGCACAGTCAAAAATGTCATGAGAGTTTATAATTCTTATAGCTATGTTGACATGCCAAGACGCAGTGGTGGTCAGTGGGGAGAAAAAAACATTATTAAGAGTACGCAAGCAATCGCTTCTAATGGTGAAATGCAGCAGGCATTTACTGCTGTTAATAATGACTATATTGAGATTTATAATTGCTATGCGCTTGAGTCTGCCGTATTAGAGACAGACGATTATCGTGCATATGGCAAAAATCCTCAAAGTTGGAGTGACCTAAATCTCAACCGGACTTTGGATTGGTATGACCGTAGGATTATGTTGTACAACGATTCCACCCCGTACTTAACGTATGCCGAAATGCAGAGCAGCGAATTCTTAACGAAACTGAACAAGAACTACCAGTCCGGCTCAAGCTATAAGAGCTTCTCCACCGTCACCATCACCGAGCAGGGGCAGAATATCGACGGCAAGTATAGCTTCCCGGGCAACGATACGGCGCTGCAGGGGCTTAACTATCCGTTCCCGACGGTTCTGACACAGACCGATATCTTCGGCAGCACAGTCAATTTGCATTACGGCCGCTGGCCGCGCATCGGTCTCTTATGGGAAGAAAATTCCCGGAAGCTCGACCTGCTTGCGGGTATCAAAACGAAAGCGGAAGACAGCACTTTGAACGACAACGAAAACGGCAAGGCGCTTTTGCAGACACATTTGCTTATCGCCAGCAGCGACGTAGATACGAGCGCAGTGCCGGAAATCAAGCTGTACGACGAAAACAGAAACGAACTCACAAACGATAAGGCCGCAGCAACAGTCAGCCGCATTGCGTATAATGATGCGAATAAATGCTACGATGTCACATTCATCGGGCAGAATGTCGGCACGGTCGTCGCAGAGGCGAAGCTCGGCAATTACATCGCGCGCCTTACAATCGAAGTTACGGCATCGCTCAAGCTGGAGGCTTCTTCTACGAACATTTCGGTTTATTCCGGCGACACCGATACGATTACGCTGACCGTAAAGGACGCAAACGACAAGCAGCTGCTTGCCGAGACCGAAAAGACGCTCAGATGGGAGATTGCTGTCGATAACAACAGCGTGCAACAGGATGTCATCGAGTGCAGTAAGGACGATATCAAGCTGAACGCAGACGGCACGTTCGCCTTGCCGCTTACCGGCTTTGCTGCGGGCGAAGCCACGGTGAGCATCACGTGCACATATCCGTACGGCGCGGCAACTGCCGCGGAGCCCGCAAAAGAGGTCACGGCTACGCTGTATATCAGCGCTACAACAAAGCCAAGTGATGTGCTTGGCCTGACAAACGGCAGCGTCTATAACCAGATTTCTCTGCCGCACACGCCGAAAAAATCCACGACCTCCTACACCGGTACGACCGTTGAATACCCGGAAAACCGCCCCGCTATGCAGAAAAGTACGCTGTTCCTCTACGCAACGAATGAGTATACCAATTTGAAAGGCTTTACGGTCGATCAAATCGAGATCACCGCAGGGGAAACGACCTACACTGTGGGTGAAGACGGCATCACGACCGATGAAAATCACACCTACAAAGTGACGGTAAACGATCAGTGGACAACAGAAACGAACGACACGAAGTTCCAATATCGCGCCGTAAAGGTGGAATCCGCCGCAGCAGGCGAGATCACCCTAAAGATTGTCCTCAAAAACGGCGACGTGACCTACAACCTCACCACCCCGTACACTATTGTTTCCAATGAGTATAAGGTGAAGTTTGTAACGGTAAACGGCGATTCGGTGCTGGAGAAAAAGGTATCTTACGGAGAAAAGCCGACGTTAACGGAAGAAGAAAAGAACAAGTTGGCAACAGCTATTTTAGGCTATACGTTTGACTTTGATAATCTCCCCGAGATTTTTGCAGATACCGAGATCAAGGCGGTTCCGAACACCTATACCATCCAGTTTGAAGCCAACGGCGGTTCGGGTACGATGCCTGCTGTTTCGTATGCTTATGATAAGATTCAAACAACGGACACCCTTCCGCCGAATACGTTCACAGGAACATCCGCTTTTAAGGGCTGGGCGTTGACGGCTACGGATGCAGAGAAGTATGCAGATGGTGACTCAATTCAGAGCATCGTAAACTCCATGGCGATGGAGAATAAGACCAAACTCACTCTTTACGCCGTTTGGGAAGATACCGCAGCAGGCGGCGAGACCGCTGAACCGTAAATCAACAAAAAGGCAGGTGCCGAAAATGCAGGCGATCCGCAGAAAACTGAATAGCCAAAGGGGCGCTTCCATGCTGATGGCGCTGCTGCTTATGCTGGTCGGCATCATGGTGAGCGCGGTCATCATCTCCGCCGCCACCAGCGCCGCCGTAAATAAACGCTCGGAAAAAGAACAGCAGCAGGCCTACCTCGCGGTCAGCTCTGCCGCCGAGCTCGTGCGCGACGATTTCCAAAGCCTTACGGGCCGGTATAAAGATGTTACGACCACGGTGACGCAAGCGGATGGAACGACCACTACGAAGAATAATACGATAAAGGCCACATGTGCGGTGGGAGATATGATCAATGACATCGGCGCACGGTTTATAGGTATGAACACGACGTCCACTTATGCAAAGACCTACACGTTCTCCGTAGACGGTTATGAAGATGTATCGGCAGAAATCCTTGTATCAGTCGGCACCGGCAGTGACGAAAGCAGCAAGGTGTATAACCTCACTGCAACATTCACAAACGGTGTGGATTCCGAACACCCCTGCCGCATGGTGTTGACTATGGAGGGCAAATTGGCGGAGGAAAGAACCTCTGGCGATACGGGCTCCACACAGGTCGTCACCCGAACACTCGAATGGAATAAGGCAAAGCTGCAAAAGGGGGTAGCGGGTTGAAAAAGCTGCGTTCACAAAAAGCAGAAACACTGGTGGAAACGCTCATGGCCATCTTGGTCGTGGTGCTCGTTATGCTTTTTCTCTCCACCGCAGTTTCCACGGCCTCCAAGGTAAATGCCAAGGTGCGCAAAACCGATGTGGCTTTAACGTATGAGAATGCCACCAAGGGCAGAGAACCCAAAACGCTGACCATTAAGGATAACAAAAGTGCCACAAAAATCATCAATGTTCAAGTCGATGAATACACAAGCAAAAACGGCTACACGTATTACAGGGAAAGCAAAGAGCAGGGGGCGGGAACTTGAAGCTGAAAGATAAAAAAGGCTTAACGCTCGTGGAAATGCTCTGCACAGTCGCCATTTTGGTGCTTGTCAGCATGGTGATGGTGTTGGGTGTGCAGCTCGGCGTGCGCTCCTACGCAAAATCCGTTTCATATTCGGAAGCGCAGGTGCTGTGCTCCACGCTTACGACCACCATCAGCGATGAGCTGCGCTATTCCGGCACACTGAAAGTAGACGGCAGCGGCAGCGTTACGGGCTTTTTCAGCCAGCAGTTCGGCAGCGGCGATTACACCGCGTTTACCACTACGCCGGAAGGGCATGTGCAGCTTGGCGGCAAGGACATTCTGCCCGCAAAGGCGTACCCCTACGGTATTAAAGCTGAGGTGAAAAGCTTAACGTATGACGATGTTTCCTCCCTTTTCACAGTGCGGCTGAGCGTAAAAGACAGCGAAAATAAAAACACGCTGGCCGAAACCACCTTTGAAGTGGAAAAGCTCAATGTGACGACCGAAGACACCGCAGAGGGCCACGCCCGCGCCGAAGACATCCGCAATACAGAAAACTGAGAAACACCGCGCCAAACGGAATGCTCCGCAGGCGCGGTGTTTTTGCAATAAAGAATTTGTATACGCTTTGTTTTTAAAAGTATGATTTCATGCGATTTTTCTTGCACGTAAAAAGCAAATATGATAAAATAGAAATACAGTGTATTTAAATAGTGTTCTTTATTGTGTAGAATAGATAGAATTGCTGCTTTTTATCCACTTTTTGACGAATTTGCAGAGAATATAGCGAATTCTGTCTTTGGCAAGTCATTCTATCGGTAAAAATGAAAGCGCTTTCCGATAAAAAATAAATTGTGAGACGAAACAGAAAGCGCTGCAAGGAGAAATCTATGAGTTTAAAGGAAAAAATACTCATCGCGGACGATTCGGAAATGAACCAAATGCTCCTTGAGGAAATACTCAGCGATAAATACGAATATGTCATGGCAAAAGACGGCACAGAAGCCGTCGATATCCTCGAAAAAAACGATGATATCGACCTCGTGATGCTCGACATCAACATGCCGAAAATGGACGGTTTCGGCGTGCTGGAGATTATGAATCTGCGGCATTGGATCAGCGAGGTGCCGGTTATCATCATCTCGTCCGAAAGCGATGTGGATTTCATCCGCCGCAGCTATGACCTCGGCGCTTCGGATTACATCAGCAGACCGTTCGATCTGACGGTCGTCCGCCGCCGTGTCGAAAATACGCTCATGTTGTATGCCCGCCAAAAGCGCCTTGTGCGCCTTGTGGAGGAGCAGGTCTACGAGCGTGAAAAGACGAACAACACGATGATCAATATTTTGAGCCATGTTATCGAATACCGCAACAACGAAAGCGGCCAGCATATTCTGCATGTGCGCACGATGACGGACATTCTCCTGCGCCGCTTGATTGAGATCACGGATAAATACCCACTGACGGAAACGGATATCTCTATGATCGCTTCGGTTTCCGCACTGCACGACATCGGTAAGATCAGCGTTCCGAAAGCGATTTTAAATAAACCCGGCAAGCTCGACCCCGAAGAGTGGGAGATTATGAAGAGTCACGCCGCCATCGGTGACTCGATGCTGTGCGACATCGGTATGCAGCAATCCGAAACGCTGATGAATCTGGCGCATGAGATCTGCCGCTGGCACCACGAGCGTTGGGACGGCCGCGGCTACCCGGATGGTCTCAAGGGCGATGAGATTCCGATTTCCGCGCAGGTCGTCGCCATGGCAGACGTGTACGACGCGCTTACAAGCGAACGCTGCTACAAAAAGTCGTTCGACCACGCGACCGCTATTAAAATGATTACAAACGGCGAATGCGGCGCCTTCAATCCGCTTTTGATACAGTGCCTTTTGGACGTGCAGGATCAGCTTTTCGAGAACATGCACACAGACCCCAGACGGTTCGATTACCGTCAGGAAGCAAAGCGCCTTTCCGATGAAATGCTCGAGCAAAAAGAGCTTACGCCTGATAACCGTGCGCACAGCCTGCTCACCTTCGAGCAGAAAAAGGCGGAATTCTTCGCAGAGCAGTGCGGCGGTATCCAGTTTGAATTTGACCACTGGACAAATACCGTACATCTCAAAGATTGGAATGCGCCGGTCGATCAACGAGAAAAATCCATGTATCTGACGGAATGGAACGACGTTTCGCTGCTCTCTGAAAAGGATTGGCTCGCGATGCGTGAAAAGCTGAAAGCAACAACGCCGGAAAGACCGGAAGTGAAAATGATTGTGCAGATCCCCGTTAACGGGGAATATCGCTGGCAGCGCCTTACGGTAAAATCGCTTTGGACAACTAAATACAAAAATTATGCCGGCGTGCTTGGACGCTTTGAAGATATTCAGGATGAAATGGTGCGGCGCGGAGAAGATGTGCTCGAAAAGTGCACGGAAGACAGCATAGCTCATCTTTTGAAAGATTTGAGCCGCGTGTTTGAAGTGGTGCGCCTTGTTGATCCGAAAACGAATGAGAACCTTGAGCTGGATAAAGACGGCAAAGTAATCACTACGCCGATACACTGCTATGAAATTTGGGGCAGAAACGAGCCGTGCGAAAACTGTATTTCTTCCCGCTCTCTGGAAGGAAAAGAGTGGGTCACCAAGCTTGAAATGCGTGACAGGCAAATGTACTTCGTGCTTTCTAAACATATCAACGTCAACGGACGTACCTGCACACTGGAGATTGCTTCGCATGAAGACGAAGCGGAGTGCACACGCTGCGGCGGCGACAACGATGCGCCAACGCGTTCTTCGTTTATGAACTTCTACCGCGATGCCCTGACCGGAACATACAGGAGACTGTATCTTGAGAGTTTCCAGTCCAATTTGGAAAGCGCAGATGCCGTGGCAATCGTGGATGTTGACCTTTTTAAGCAGATTAACGATACATACGGCCACCCTGTGGGCGATGAAGCGCTGAAAACCATCGCGAATACAATCCGTTCCGGCATCCGCGGCAGCGATACGCTCATCCGCTACGGCGGGGACGAGTTCCTCCTCATCTTCTCCAAGATCGGCGAAGAGGTTTTCTATGAGCGTTTAAAGCAGCTCAGACGCGCCGTGCAGGAGACAAAATTGCCGGATTACCCCGAGGTGAAGCTTGATGTCAGCCTTGGCGGCGTATACCGCGTACACCCGCTCTCCGAAGCCATTCGGCAGGCAGACCTGCGCATGTACGAAAATAAAGCGAAACACGCGAACGCTAATCATGCGGAAAGCAGATAGGAATTGCAGAAAGGTGACAGATCATGGAGCTTGAAGAATTATATCAGAAAATCGGCGGCGACCTCGAAACCGTGATGAAACGCATCCCGAATGAGGCAATGATCGGCAAGTTCGTGCGCAAATACGCAAACGACCCGACCTATAACCGGCTTACAGCAGCTGTGGAAGCCAAAAACTGGAAAGATGCTTTCATTGCGGCGCACACCTTGAAGGGTGTGGCACAGAACCTCGGCTTCGACCGCCTGCAAAAATCGGCATCCGCTTTAACGGAGGCCGTGCGTGGCGCCGTTCCGCTGACGGACGAATCGCTTTTTGAAGAGGTCTGCAAAGATCAGAAGGAGATTGTGGAGGCCATCGAAAAGCTCGATTGATATGACTTAACAACTATGCCGGTTCTATGGACCGGCTTTATTTGTGTTCAGTTCCCTGTGTAATGCGGCGGAACGGTTTGGGGGAGAATAGGTCGCGCGCTGCGGCGGCAGCTTACAACAGAGGAAAAAAGGAGAATGCCGCATGAATATGTTCATAAAACTTTTGGAGATGCTCGGAAATAATTTCTGGCTTATCATCATTCTTTGCCTTGAGGTTATTCTGGCGGTTTGGCTGCTGTGCTTTGCACGCGGTAAAAAGAAAAATCGTGCCGCAGGGCTTCGATATCGCGCTCAACTCCTACTGGATGGACCGTGATACCTATGACGTAGATTTTATGTATAACACACTCGTCTATCTTCAAACCATGAAATCCTACACGCCGCAGTATACGCGTATGGTCGATTGGTGGAAGAACGAAACAAGCGAGAACATGGCGGTGCATCGCCTCTCTGTACCGCAGTATGTGCAGGCCATTGATCTCGATTGGAGCGAGAAGCTTGAGGTAGATTATCTCGAAGTGCCGGATACCGTCCTTGCCGGAATCGCAGCTCGACCGTTTCATGATCTGCCTTTCCATCGGTTACCCGAGCCTTGAAAACCAGATGCGCATCATTAACGCACAGCGTTATTCCAACCCGCTTTCCGATGTGCGCCCCGTTACGAACGCGCATGAAACATCCGCAGACCGTTACGGTCTACCCGGAAAAAAACGAAAGCAAAGCAGTGTATCTGCTGTGGCGCTCCCTGCGCGCGGCCCTGCTTACGGCGGGCGCGCTCATAGCGCTCATGGTTATCTGGAATGTTGATTTAAAGGGCCTTTTCGTCTTGCCGCTCGGCGGTGCCGTCACGGTGCTTCTGGGCTGCATCGCAGGGGATTATCTCGGTGCGAAAAAGCCCCTGCCGTCGGGTTTCGTCATTTTGCGGAAATTTCGACGAATTGATTGTGAAAATAGATGGTTTTGCAAAAAAAGTAGACGAATTTTTGATGATGTAGTATACTGGTGTTAAACGGGAGAGCAAGTCGATCTTTTGCACAAAAACAAATAAACGGCTGAATTTTCATACTGTCACATGATGAGTTCAGACAACAAAAAGGAGATTTTGAAATGAAGAAAAAGCAAAACCGGCATTCCCTTCACCTCATCCTTCAAAACGTTCCGCAGTTTATTTTGCTCGTCATTTTTTCCGTGCTGCTGGGCGTTTCCGTCATCGCGGTGTCTGTTTTGATGAAAATGTTCCTGGACATCGCCACAAACGCAAGCACTATGCCGCTCACCACATGTCTCATCATCGCGGTCGGCGTTTTGCTCGTGCTCGGCATCTCGCAGGTCGTTACGTCCGTTTTGCAGGGCAAGCTTTTCTGCCGCATGGAGCTTTCTCTGCGCAGCGCCATGGTGGAGCACCTATACCGCACAGACCTTAGGACGTTCGACAGCGGCGCAGCGGATAACTACTTCACGCGCATGACAAAAGACGCGGAGACCCTCTCGAATTTCTATTCCAAAACGCTCATCCCGAGCATCTTTTTCGAGAACTTCACGTTCGTCGTCAGCTTTATTTTGATGTTCCTCCTTGAGTGGAAACTCGCGGTCGTCATGATCGTCGTCGTGCCGATCCTCATTTTCACCATGATCCGCATCTCCCCGAAGCTTGAGATGAACAGCATTCAGATCATGCAGAACGAAGACAAAAACCGCAATATTTTGCAGGAATTTTTAAGCCAGTACATGCTGTTTAAGTCCTACGGCGTGCTCGGCTGGGTGCAGAAGCGCGTGGGGGATACATATGCGCAAAAGCAGAAGTACGTCGGCAAACTCAGCGTTTTGCAGGGCGCCATCGGCTTTCTCAATAACTTCCTCGGCGTCGGCATGTTCATCATCGCGCTCGGCATGGGCTCGTTTCTCGTCGTGCGCGGCGAAACCACCGTCGGCACGCTCATCGCCGTCGTGAACCTCGTCAGCTTCTTCTACGGCCCGTTCCTGCACATTTCGGGCTGGATGACCGAGGTCAACGAAGTGAAAGTCTCCACAAACCGCATCGGGGAAATCCTCTCCATGCCCACCGAAGACACCACGCAAACGGCAAAGCCCTCTGTTCAGAATGCAGGCAGCGCAGCGCTCACCGCAAAAGACCTCTCCTTTGCGTATGACGAAGAAAAAGTCATCCTGTCCCACGCCGAAACGCAGGTGCACACGGGCGAGATCGTCGCGCTTACCGGCGAAAACGGCAGCGGCAAAAGCACGCTCACAAAGCTGCTCATCGGCTTCTATACACCCACGGGCGGCGAGGTCGAGCTCAAAATCGGCAATAAAACCGTGCACGGCGCGGAAATTCGCAATTATTTAAGCTACGATTCCGGCTTTGTCTCCGTTTTTGCGGGCACGCTCAAAGAAAACATCTGCATGGATCAGCCGTTTGACGAGAAGAAGTTCCGCAAGGCTGTCGAACTCGCCAACCTCACGGAGTTTGTAAACGAAAAAACAGCGGAGTACGAGATCGAGCCGGAGGGCAAAAATCTCTCCAGCGGTCAGCGCCGCAAGGTCGCGCTGGCGCGCATTTTCTACGATGACCGCCCGGTCTTCGTGCTCGACGAGCCCACCGCAAACCTCGATAAGGCCTCCGCAGAGGGCATGTTTGAGGCCCTGAAGCAGGTCTGCAAAGACAAAATCTGCATCATCGTCACGCACGACGCGTTCATCTCCGAGAAATGCGATCGCGTGCTGCATTTGAATAACAAAAAGGTCACAGGATGACCGCAATACGATTTGCATAATAAGGCGATATGAACTCTGCCACTCGCAATGAGCGGCGGGTGTGGCTTAGCTTCGGGCAATTCCGCCCTTGCGGCAAGGCTCGTCGTAGAGAACGCCTGCGCCGAGTGGCTTATAAATCTTGAGCATTGCTGATGGGCCATTTTTAACAAAATTTATCTTTTTTACAAAAAATTCAAATTTTTTCAAAAACCTAATTGACAACCGAAAAAATGTGTGCTACAATGCACTAAACCGTTGAGGAAGAGTGAGTACGCTTTAGGCAACTTTTCTCACAGAGAGTCGTGGATGGTGGAATCACGGCGGAAAGATAAAGCGGAATGGACTTCTGAGGGCGAACAGAAAAGGATTTCCCGAGTATGTGAGACGGAGTGTGGCTCTCCGTAAACAAAGGTCTGCGTATGATGGTACGCGTAAGAGGGTGTGTGTTTCACATACCAAGCCGGGTGGCACCGCAGGAATTTTGATCCTGTCCCAGCAAGTGATTGCAGGGACAGGATTTTTTGTTTTTCAGGGAGGTTATTTCATGTTTGTTTACACAAAACGATGGCGCAGCCGCGCTGCATCTGAAATTTTGAACCCGCATTTGAACGCATTAAAACAAACCTGAAAGGATCGATAAATTTATGAAACTCAGAAACGTATTTGCCATGATCACCGCTGCCGCTATGACCCTCAGCCTCGCCGCTTGCAGCGGTCAGAGCACAGCTTCTTCCACGTCCTCCGCGTCAAGCGACTCTTCTTCGTCCGCCGCTTCCGAAAGCAGTGTGTCGAGTGAAAAGAGCACCGCAAGCGAAGAATCTTCCGGCGCATCGTACACCATCGGCATCTGCAACTACGTCGATGACGCTTCCTTAAACCAGATCGTTGAGAACATCAATGCACGTCTCGCCGAGATTGAAAGCGAGCAGGGCATCACAATCAACGTGAAGTACGACAACTGTAACGCCGACGCGAACGTCATGAATCAGATCATCGCAAACTTTGCAGCCGATAACGTAGATCTCATGGTCGGTGTCGCGACCCCGGTCGCCATGGCGATGCAGTCTGCAACCGAAGACAGCAAAACGCCTGTCGTGTTCGCCGCCGTGTCCGACCCGGTCGGCGCGGGTCTTGTCGCTTCCCTTGAAGAGCCGGGCAGCAACGTGACGGGCTCCTCCGATAACCTCGATACCAACTCTGTCATGAACCTTATCTTCGCCCAGAACCCCGATGCCAAGAAGATCGGCCTTTTGTACGACGTAGGACAGGATTCCTCCACCGCCGCCATCGAGCACGCAAAGGCGTACCTCGACGACAAAGGTGTTGAATATGTAGAGCGCACCGCAACGACCGCCGAAGAAGTCGCGCTCGCCGCACAGGCTCTCGTTTCCGACGGTGTAGACGCCGTGTTCACCCCGACCGATAACACCATCATGAAGGCAGAGCTCGCTATCTACGAGACCTTTGCTGACGCAGGCATCCCGCACTACACCGGTGCCGATTCCTTCGCCCTCAACGGCGCGTTCCTCGGCTACGGCGTCGATTACGCAAACCTCGGCCGTGAGACCGCAGATATGATCGCTTCCATCCTCACCGAAGGCAAAGACCCGGCGACCACACCGGTCATCACGTTCGACAACGGCACCGCAACGGTCAACACCGAAATCTGCGAAAAGCTCGGCCTCGACTTCGATACCGTTTCCGAAGCTTTTGCCCCGTACTGCACGAGAGTGGAGGAGATCACGACCGCAGAAAGCTTCAGCGATCTCGAGTCTTAATTTAAATCTCTCAAGAGCTTATCCTACCCCATAAGCTTTCAAACACTTCATACTACCATACTTCATCAATACCTTACTTACCCATAAGAATGCAATCACCGCTGCCATGCACCCGGTTTTCGGGCGCGTGGCTTCGGCATATCACCACAAATCTTCAAAACGAGGAGTTTTTGTATGTCTTTCGATTCAATCCTGACCCTTGGGCAGACAGCGCTGGAGCTCGGTCTCATCAGCTCGCTGACTGTTTTGGCACTGTTTTTGAGCTATTCCATGCTGAACGTATGCGACCTTTCCACAGACGGTTGCTTCACGCTCGGCGCGGTCGTCGGCGCGTCCGTTGCGCTTTCCGGGCATCCGTTTCTGGCAATCCCCGCCGCTATGGCGATCGGCATGGTTTCCGGCTTCGTCACGGCTCTTTTGCAGACGAAAATGGGCATTGATAGTCTGCTTGCCGGCATCATCGTCAATACCGCGCTTTATTCCGTCAACATCGGCATCATGAACGGCGCGTCGCTTCTGAACCTCAATAATTCCGATACGGTCTTCACCAAAATGCGTTCGGTGCTCGAAAACACACCGCTTGCGGGGCAATACAAGCTTATCGTCATCACCATCACGGTTGTACTCGTGGCGGTCGTTTTGGGACTTTTCCTCCGCACACGCCTCGGCCTCGCCATTCGTGCGACGGGCAATAACCCGGATATGGTTCGCTCCTCGTCCATCAACCCGGTTAAAACGACCATCATCGGCCTGTGCATTTCCAATGCGTTTACGGCGCTTTCAGGCTGCTTGCTCGCGCAGTCGCAAAAGTCTGTCAGCATCGATATCGGCACCGGCATGGTTACGGTTGCGCTGGCATCGCTCCTCATCGGCGGCGCGTTCTTCGGCAAGGGCAAAATTCCGCTGCGTATCTTCGGCATGGTTGTCGGTGCGTTCGTGTTCCGCCTTGTGTATACCATCGCGCTGCGATTCAACCTGCCCGCGTTCATGCTCAAGTTCGTCTCGTCCGTTATTGTCATTCTGGCAATCTCCGGGCCGTACCTCAAAAAACAGCTTCCGTATCTGAAGCGCCGTTTCGGAAAGGAGCGCACCCATGCTTAAACTCACGCATATCTCGAAGACCTTCAATCCCGGCACGGTCAACGCCAAAAAGGCGATCGAAGACCTCAGCTTCCACGCCGCAAAGGGCGATTTCATCACCGTCATCGGCGCAAACGGCGCGGGTAAATCCACGCTCTTCAACGCCATTTCCGGCAGCTTTTTCACGGACAGCGGCAAGATCGAGCTTGACGGCAAGGACATCACCTTCATGCCGGAGTATAAGCGTGCCCGCAGCATCGGCCGCCTGTTTCAGGACCCCATGCGCGGCAGCGCACCGGGCATGACCATCGAAGAAAACCTCGCGCTCGCAGCGGGGCACGGCGGTTGGCTCAGCTCCATCTCCCGCAAGGACAGAGAGGCGTTTCGCGAACGCCTCTCCCTGCTCGGTATGGGGCTCGAAGACCGCATGACCCAGCCTGTGGGTTTGCTTTCCGGCGGCCAACGTCAGGCGCTCACGCTTATGATGGCCACATATAACCCGCCGAAGCTCCTTCTGCTCGACGAGCACACCGCCGCACTTGACCCCGCCACCGCCGAGAAGGTGCTCGAGATCACGAAAAGCACTGTGGAGGAAAACCACCTCACGTGCATGATGATTACGCACAATATGCAGTCCGCACTGGAGCTCGGCAACCGCACCATCATGATGAACGCCGGTAAGATCATTCTGGACGTCACCGGCGAAGAGCGTGCCCACATGACTGTTGCCGACCTCCTCGACCGCTTCAAGCAAGCCGCCGGCAAAGCCCTCGATAATGACCGTATGCTTTTGAGCGAAGCAGAGCAAAACGCAGCATTTCCCATATTGTAATTTCAATTTTACCGTGTTATACTATGTGAAGAATATTCATGTAGTATAACACGGCTTTTTTGATATGGGTGAGGATAATGGCTAAAAACTCCGATTTAAATCGCGCGGCAAAAGCGAAAAAAGATGAATTCTACACGCAGTTGTCAGTAATAGAAAAAGAAATGCGCTATTATAAAGATTTCTTTAGTGGCAAGGTCGTTTTTTGTAATTGTGACGATCCTTTTGAAAGCAATTTCTTTAAGTACTTTGCTATGAATTTTAATGCTTTGCATATAAAAAAGCTGATAGCCACATGCTATGTAACCTCACCATTTGCAGGGGAGGAACTTCCTTATTATATTGAAAAAAACGGGCAAATTTCTTTTGAGCAAACGGCAGATACTGAACAAAGTAGAGCATATAAAGTTGAAATCACAGAAGTAACTGATGAAAACGGTGATGGAAGAACAGATCTTACTGATGTGGAATATCTGCTGCGCAATCGTAAAAACACAATGCAGTCCCTTGAGGGAGACGGTGACTTTCGCAGCGAAGAATGTATTGCATTGCTGAAAGAATCCGATGTTGTGGTTACAAATCCGCCTTTTTCGTTGTTTCGGGAATTTATCGCACAATTAGTTAAGTATGAAAAACATTTTTTGATTATTGGAAATGTCAACGCGATAACCTATAAAGAGGTTTTTCCACTTATTATGCAAAATAAGTTGTGGCTCGGTGCATCTATTCATAGCGGCGACAGAGAATTCAGAGTGCCGGACAGTTATCCACTGAAAGCGTCAGGATACCGAATTGACGAAAACGGTGTAAAATATATTCGTGTAAAAGGCGTCAGATGGTTTACAAATATTGATTATGCAGTTCGTCACGAAAAACTGGTTTTGTATAAACAGTACCACGGGCATGAAGATGAATACCCCAAGTATGATAATTACGATGCAATCAATGTGGATAAAACATCTGAAATACCTTGTGATTATTTTGCTGATATAGGAGTGCCGATTACATACTTAGACAAACACAATCCGGATCAGTTTGAGATTGTTGCAGCAGATTATGATGTAGCGCAGCCCGTTGATTTAGAAAATGGGAAGCATGGTACGGGCAGGTTTTATTTATCAGAAAGTATTGACAAATATGATGAAATGAATCATACTTCGACCGACCGACCGACCGACCGACCGACCGAAACGCAGATTATACAGCCGCATTGTCATTCGCAGAAAGATGTAACGGAATCATTGGCGTACCAATCACATTCCTTGACAGATATTGCCCGGATCAGTTTGAACTTGTCGGAGCAACGGAAAGTGAAGGCAAGGGATTCTCAAATGGATTGTGGAATGATACAAGCGGAGTTGCACAGCCAGTCGTCCGAGGAGAGCGCAAATATAAACGACTGTTTATCCGTTACAAGTTGTAATGGCGTTATGGGTGTACCTATTACTTTCATTGATAAATTTAATCCAGAGCAATTTGAAATAATAGGATGCAGCGATAATGGTTATGTACCAGATATCTTCAAACTTCCGCATTTCAAAAAACACAATGAGCCGTATATTGACGGAAACAAGAAATACACAAGAATATTTATACGCAGAAAGCGGTGAAACAAAATGAAAATCGAACTGCACGAAATCTCGGTTCGAGATGTAACAAAAGGATACATAGACAGCGCGGAAAACGGCGTCGTGGGATATGACGGGAAATTAAACATTCGCCCTGCTTTTCAGCGCGAATTTATTTATAAAGATAAGCAGCGTGACGAAGTGATTCGGACAATTAAAAAGAAATTCCCGTTGAACGTGATGTATTGGGTAAAAGACGATAGCGGTAATTATGAATTGCTGGACGGACAGCAGCGAACAATCAGTGTTTGCCAATATGTCAGCGGCGATTTTTCTATTGACCATCTGTATTTTCATAATTTAACGGAAGCTGAACAGCAACAAATTTTAGATTATCCTCTGATGATTTATATTTGTGAGGGAACAGATAAAGAAAAGCTGGACTGGTTCAAGATCATCAATATTGCAGGCGAGCAATTAACTGCGCAGGAACTTCGCAATGCAATTTACACGGGCGAGTGGCTGACCGAAGCGAAGAAGTATTTCAGCAAAAGCCAATGCCCGGCTTATCAAATTGCAGGCGATTATCTAAGCGGCAGTGCCATTCGGCAAAATTACCTTGAAACCGCTATCAAGTGGATTGCCGACCGCGACGGCATCGAAATTGAAGATTATATGTCGCGGCATCAGCATGATACAAACTGCAATGAATTGTGGCTGTATTTCCAGACAGTTATAAATTGGGTAAAAGCAACTTTCCCGAATTTCCGCAAAAAATTGATGTCCGGGCTTGATTGGGGCATTTATTATAATAAATATGGTAGCGTTGTGTATGACCCTAAAGCTCTTGAAACTCGTATTGTTGAATTGATAAAGGATTATCAAAATAACTATATTACGAACCAAAAAGGGATTTATGAGTATCTGCTTGATGGGCAGGAAAAACATTTGAATATCCGAGCATTTTCACCCGAAATAGCAGAGTCAGCTTATGAGCAGCAAAACGGTATTTGTCCGAAGTGTGGTAAACATTTTAAATTTGAAGAAATGCAAGCGGACCACATCACGCCATGGAGTAAAGGCGGAAAAACAACACCCGATAACTGTCAAATGCTCTGTGCGGATTGTAACCGAAGAAAAAGTAATATTTAGTAACCAAAGAAAAAAGCAGATGCCCCGAATCCACATCGGGTGCATCTGCTTTTTCTGTTCCAAAACGGCGGAGATATCCGCCGTCGTTCCTTTACGGATGGTGATGCTTTTTTAATACGATTTCCCAAATCTTTATATGTAAAGCGTTATTTTTCCTCATTTTCCGGCGCAATCTCCGCTTCAATCTTATCCAAGCGGCGGTTGATCTTCTTTTGGTTTTCCAGAACAAGGTCAAGCTTTTTATGCAGATCATCGATGATGAGCTCGCTTTTTAAGTTGATCTTATAGTCATTCTCTGCACGCTGACGGTCTTTTGCTTCTTGGCGGTTCTGGCTCATCATGATGAGCGGCGCTTGCACGGCAGCGATGCACGAAAGTACGAGGTTTAATAGAATAAACGGATATTCGTCAAATGCTCTCGAACCCAAAACGAGGTTTATGACCATCCAAATGACCATGACGGCGATAAAACTGAAAATAAACGCCCAACTGCCCGCAAAGCGCGCCACTGCGTCCGCGGCACGCTGCCCAAACGTCATGTGCTCGTCCTTGTCTGCGTTTTTTGTGACTTCCGTTGCAATCAGCTGATGGATCAATTCCTCATCCGTGAATTCCTCGTCCGTCACATGCAAAAGCTCGCTGATAATTTGGTTGCGTTTCGCGCCTTTTTTCATAGTAAACTTACCTCTTATCCCAAGATTCTTCGCCGCATTTCGGCGTTATCTCCAGTCTATTACAAAACCGCGTGCGTTGTCAACCGCAAGGTGTAAAAATAGTGAAAAAACGCACATTCGCGGTTTTGCCTTGCGAATATGCGTTTTGAAATTCAATAAGCTTTAGTGCGTCAGCGCTTGCCGCACGGCTTTCTGCCAGCCGTTGTAGCGTGCTTCGCGCTTGCTGGCCGAAGCGATGAGGGAGACGTCCTCTTTCAGCCACGTGATGACCGCGCCCGTATAATTCAAATTGCCCTCGAGCACGTAGTTCACTTGCCCGTTGAGGCGGCAGTTCGTCAGGTACGTAAACGGCACACCGAAGCGGCTCAGCACCTTGCCGGTCGCAAACAAGCCGCACTGCGTGTCGCGCAGACGCACGCCGTTCCTCCTTAAAAGTATGTCTCATGCGGCTCAGCCGCGTTTTTTCTGCTTCTATTCTAGCATAAGCCATTTAGAATCGATGACACAGCCTGCAAATTCGCCCTATATTCTGTATGACTCGTGCTTTCGTCGTTTTCAGCGAAAAAATGGGACTAAAACGTCCGATGGGGATATTGCAAAACCAAACAAGCGGACTTTTGCAGCTCATTTTATATAAGCGTCACAGCAAGGTGGTAGGGGATACCCTGTTTTTCGAGCGGCTTACGCAAGGTGTCACCAAAGAAGCCCATGCGCACAGGTCTCATTTCTAAAAAAGCGCCTGCTTTTACACACGGCTCTTGACAAGCGAAAGAAGCAGGCGTACAATAAATTCGCGAGTTTGTTTTGGCTAACTCAAAATAAAATCGTTAGGGTGCAAAAACGCTGAAACAAAAGGAGTACGTAGAACCGAAACGGTAATGAGCAGCCTTTATGGGTGCTTCCCGTGCCGCACGCTTTGTTGCCTGTCCTCGTGTACCGTACAGAGTGGGAAACAGAGAATACCTGTGGCGCGTCTAATTGTTCCTATAAGCGCAATGTAAACCGCTGTATTCCAATGCTGCGGAAAGAGAAAGTTATATCGAAAGTCTAAATGGAGTAATTTCGTCTTTTTGGTTTGAAAATTGCCGAAATGTTTCTTTTGATCTGTATATACATCGTGTGCGCGTCTGTACTGAAACCGCAAAAGCCGGCATGAAACCTGTGGTTGTTTAAACTAACCGATTCTGTTTTAACAAATTGTCCAAAATGGTACGGCTAACTTGCAGGTTGGTTTTTACAAATAATAGAAAATTGTGTTTTTTGTGTGAAAACTGTTGAAGTTAGGTAAAAATCGTGCTATTCTTTTGCCAGAACAAACAAGGTGGTGAATGGATATGAAAATGCATAAGCATTTTGCGAGGCTTACCGTTTTGTTCTTCGTGCTGACTCTCATCAGTGGACACATGAAAAAATAATTTTATGAGCCGCATGGTTAAAATGCGGCTCGCAATACAGGAGGTATTTTTATGAATTGGGCAAAAATCGGTCTTTTCGCAGCAGGTGTTCTGTTTGGTACCGCCGGCATCAAGGTGCTTGGCAGCAAGGACGCTAAGAAGGTCTACACCGAGACCACTGCAGCTGCTCTGCGTGCCAAGGAGTGCGTCATGACAACGGTCACGACCATCAAGGAGAACGCAAACGACATCCTGACCGATGCTAAGGAGATCAACGAGCAGCGCGCTACCGATGCTGCCGCAGAGGTCATCGAAGATGCAGCTTGCGCATGCACGGAAGAAACAGCTTCCGCGGAAGAATCCACCGAAGCCTGATCGCGGGTCTATCCCGGGTCTGAATTACCGGAGAGCCGCCGAAAGCGGCTCTCTTTTTTCGTTCATCCGCTCTGTTTTTCGGAGCTTCCAATATAATTGTTGCATAGAAGGATAAAGTTATGAAGTGTAAAATTCTGCATGAAGCGCGCGGGCACATGCGTGTACATCTCGTCTGCGGCCGCATGACGCTGAAAGAAGCCGATGTTTTAGAGTATTACCTGCGCGCCGTGGACGGCGTAAAGGAAGTTAAGGTCTACGACCGCACACAGGACGCCGTCATCGTCTATCAAAACGACCGCACATCCCTTATTCGTGCGCTCGCGACATTCTCGTTCGCAAAAGCCGAAAGCATGGAGCTTGTGCCGGATCACACCGCCCGCGCATTGAACCGCGAGTTTGAAGACAAGCTCGTCTTCACGGTGCTGCGCCGCGCCATGGCTAAAATGTTCTTCCCGGCGCCCATTCGCATGATGCTTGCCATCATCCGCTCCGCAAAGTACATCAAAGAGGGCGTTAAGGCGCTGCTGCACGGTCATCTCTCCGTTGCTGTGCTTGATGCCACGGCTGTCACCGTTTCTCTTGTGCGCGGCGATTTCGATACGGCAGGCTCCGTCATGTTCATGCTGCGCCTCGGCGAGATTCTCGAGGAGTGGACGCACAAAAAGTCTGTTGCCGACCTCGCGGGCGCCATGTCCCTCAATGTCGATAAGGTCTGGCTCAAGACGAACGGCACCGAGGTGCTCATGCCAATCGGCGACATTCAGGCGGGCGACCGCATCGTTGTGCGCACGGGCAATATGATTCCGCTCGACGGTAAGGTCGTCGAGGGTGAAGCCTTGGTCAATCAAGCCTCTATGACCGGCGAATCTCTGCCGGTGCAGAAGTCCGTCGGCAGCTACGTGTATGCCGGCACCGTCGCCGAAGAGGGCGAGTGCGTCATCTGCGTCGAAAAAGCCATGGGCGGCGGTCGTTATGACCGTATCGTCCGCATGATCGAAGAATCCGAAAAATTGAAATCCACCGCAGAAGATAAGGCTTCCCGCCTTGCCGATAAGCTTGTGCCGTACACGCTTGGCGGCACGGCGCTGACCTATCTGCTCACGCGCAACGTCACAAAGATGCTCGCCGTGCTGATGGTCGATTTCTCCTGCGCGTTAAAGCTCTCCATGCCGATCGCGGTGCTGTCTGCGATGCGCGAGAGCAGCGCACACCATATTTCCGTCAAGGGCGGCCGCTTCATGGAGGCCGTTGCAAACGCCGATACCATTGTGTTCGATAAAACCGGCACGCTGACGTACGCAACACCGCGTGTCGCCATGATCGAAACGTTCGGCGACCGTGAGGAAAGCGAAATGCTGCGCCTTGCCGCCTGCCTTGAGGAGCATTACCCGCACTCCATGGCAAACGCTGTCGTGGCCGAAGCCAAGGACCGCGGCCTCTCCCACGAAGAATACCATTCTCGCGTGGAATACGTCGTCGCGCACGGCATTTCCAGCACTGTGGAGGGCAAAAAGGTCATCATCGGCAGCGCGCACTTCGTTTTTGAAGACGAGGGCTGCGTGATCCCGGAGGGCGAAGAAGCGAAGTTCAACGCACTTCCGGCCGAGTATTCGCACCTTTATCTGTGCATTTCTGGTGTGCTCGCAGCCGTCATCTGTATCTCCGACCCGCTGCGTAAGGAAGCAAAGGACGCCATCCGCGCTCTGCACGCTTGCGGCATCAAGAAGGTTGTCATGATGACCGGCGATAACCGCAAAACCGCCGAAGCCGTTGCAGCAGAGGTCGGCGTGGACGAGTTCTACGCCGAAGTGCTGCCGGAGGATAAGGCGAACTTTATCCGCCGCGAAAAAGAAATGGGCCGCACTGTTATCATGGTCGGCGACGGCGTGAACGATTCTCCGGCGCTGTCCGAAGCAAGCGTCGGCGTTGCCATCAATACCGGCGCCGCCATTGCCAGAGAGATTGCGGACATCACCGTTGCGGCAGGCGATATCTATGAGCTCGTCACCCTGCGTCAGCTCAGCACTGCGCTCATGGCGCGCATCCACCGCAACTACCGTTTCATCGTCGGCTTCAACCTCATGCTTATCCTGCTTGGCGTAGGCGGAATTATCCAGCCGACTACCTCCGCACTCCTGCACAATATGTCCACACTCGGCATCAGCCTCAAAAGCATGACAGATCTTCTGCCGGAAAAAGCAGAGGAAGAGTAAGAAAAGAAGCTTCCCGTAACAGTGGTCAAAAGTTTTCGCCAGCCTTTTTCAAAAGATTGCGGGTACTTAGGGCAGCGCCCTAAGTTGCTTTCATCAGAAAGCGAAATCTCTTTGCCTACATAGAATTAGAAAAGTTGATTTGAATGTCCGGGGGACATTCAAATCGTAGGGAACCCGGTTGCATGGGTTCCTGCAAGGGCGGTCAACGACCGCCCTTTTTTTACATCCAAACCCGCGCTTTGCCGCACCACTCTGCAGTGCCCTTTCACGCTTTATTGCACAATGGGTAAAAGGGTACAAAAAGAAATTTAAAATAAAGCGCATTTACTACTCGACAAGATGCCAACTTCGGTGTATACTGGTAGGGTGCTTGCGGCAGGAACCGCAAAAACGAACACAATATCTTGTGGTTACGCATAAATATTCAATATAGAGTAAATTATGGAAACTGATTATGAAAACCAAAGGGGCTGGAAACATGCAGCTCCCGCGGGCGGTATGAAGGAGCGGTAAGGAACATGAAGATCATTAAGAGAAACGGCTCGGAAGCAGCGTTCGATATCACTAAGATTATCGTTGCTGTCTCCAAGGCAAATAAAGAGATCGACGAGCGTCAGAGACTTACGAACGAGCAAATTCGCACAATTGCTGCAAATGTCGAAGGAGCGTGCGTCGCCATGGGGCGTGCAGCGTCCGTGGAAGAAATACAGGACCTCGTAGAAAAGCAGATCATGGGGCAGGGTGCATTCGATGTCGCTAAGGAGTATATCTGTTACCGCTATACGCGTTCGCTTGCGCGCCGCGCCAATACCACCGATAACCAGATTCTCAGCCTTATCGAGTGCAACAACGAGGAAGTCAAGCAGGAAAACGCGAATAAAAATCCAACCGTAAACAGCGTCCAACGCGATTACATGGCCGGCGAGGTCTCCAAAGACATCACGCGCCGCATTTTGCTTCCGCGCGAAATCGTCGAAGCACACGAGCAGGGCATCATCCATTTCCATGATATGGACTATTTCGCGCAGCACATGCATAACTGCGACCTCGTAAACCTCGAAGACATGCTGCAAAACGGTACGGTCATCACCGGCACGCTCATTGAAAAGCCGCACAGCTTCTCCACCGCCTGCAACATCGCCACGCAAATCGTCGCGCAGGTTGCAAGTAACCAGTACGGCGGCCAGAGCATCAGCCTCGCACACCTCGCGCCGTTCGTGCAGATCTCCCGCGAGAAAATCCGCCGTGAAGTCGAAGTCGAGATCGGCGAGCTTGGCGTTTCCCCGGATGAGGCCCAAATCTCCAAAATGGTGGAGCGCCGTCTGCGTGAGGAGATCAAGCGCGGTGTGCAGACCATCCAGTATCAGGTCGTGACTTTGATGACGACGAACGGTCAGGCGCCGTTTATCACCGTGTTTATGTATCTGAACGAAGCGAAAAACGAACGCGAAAAGCGCGACCTCGCCATGATTATCGAGGAAGTGCTGCTCCAGCGCTATGAGGGTGTCAAAAACGAAAAGGGCGTGTGGGTTACCCCGGCATTCCCAAAGCTCATTTATGTTTTGCAGGAGGATAACATTACCCCCGGCAGCGAATACTATTACCTCACCGAGCTTGCCGCAAAGTGCACCGCAAAGCGCATGGTGCCGGACTACATCTCCGAAAAGAAGATGAAAGAGCTCAAAGAGGGCAACTGCTTCCCGGTCATGGGTTGCCGCAGCGCGTTAAGCCCGTGGAAGGATGAAAACGGCAACTATAAGTTCTACGGCCGCTTCAATCAGGGCGTCGTCACACTGAATCTTGTCGATGTTGCGCTCAGCTCCGGCGGCGATATGGAAAAATTCTGGAAGGTCTTCGATGAGCGCCTCGACCTGTGCTACCGCGCACTCATGTGCCGCCACAACCGCTTGAAGGGCACATTGTCCGACGCCGCGCCAATCCTCTGGCAGTACGGCGCAATCTCCCGCCTCAAAAAAGGCGAGCCCATCGATGCGCTTCTCTATGGCGGCTATTCCACCATTTCGCTCGGCTATGCCGGTCTGTGCGAGTGCGTGCGCTACATGACGGGCAAGTCCCACACGGACCCCAGCGCAACGCCGTTTGCGCTCGCTGTCATGAAGTACATGAACGCTGCGTGCGAAAAATGGAAGGCAGAGACCACCATCGGCTTCGGTCTGTACGGCACGCCGCTTGAAAGCACCACGTACAAGTTCGCAAAGTGCCTCCAGCGCCGCTTCGGCATCATCCCGGGCGTCACGGATAAGCCGTATATCACAAACAGCTACCACGTCCACGTTACCGAGCATATCGATGCGTTTGAAAAGCTCCGCTTCGAGTCGCAGTTCCAGGCGCTTTCCACCGGCGGTGCGATCAGCTATGTCGAGGTCCCGAACATGCAGAATAACCTCGAAGCCGTCCTGCAGATCGTCCGCTATATCTACGATAACATCATGTACGCCGAGCTCAACACCAAGAGCGATTATTGCCAGAAGTGCGGCTACGACGGTGAGATTCAGATCGTCGAGGATGACGGCAAGCTCGTCTGGGAGTGCCCGAACTGCGGCAACCGCGACCAGGATACCATGAACGTCGCCCGCCGCACCTGCGGTTACATCGGCACCCAGTTCTGGAACCAGGGCCGTACCGCCGAAATCAAAGAGCGCGTGCTGCACTTGTAATTAAGTCAAAATCAAGAATAAACAGTACCGCACAGGGCAGGCGCTTTGTGCGGTATTTCATGAATAGAGGAAACCATCATGAATTACGGTGAGATCAAAAAAACCGACATCGCAAACGGCATCGGCGTGCGCGTCACGCTGTTCGTCTCCGGCTGCACGCGCCACTGCAAAAACTGCTTCAACGCCGAAACGTGGGATTTCAACTACGGCAAGCCGTTTACAAAAGAAACGGAAGACGAGGTGCTCGCAGCCCTTGCACCCGGTTTTATCAACGGTTTAACTTTGCTCGGCGGCGAGCCCATGGAGCCGCAGAATCAACGCGCTTTGGTGCCGTTTCTGCACCGCGTTCGCAAGCTATACCCCGAAAAGGACATCTGGTGCTATTCCGGTTCCACCTTGGAGACCGATATGCTGAAAGACGGCGGCCGCAACCGCTGCGAGGTCACGGACGAATTCCTGTCCCTGCTCGACGTGCTCGTCGACGGCGCATTCGTCGATGAACTCAAAGACATTTCCCTGCGCTTTCGCGGCTCGTCGAACCAGCGCATCATCGATATGAACAAGACCCGCGAAACAGGAAAAGTTACCCTCTGGAACGCGAAACCGTAAAAAGTAACCGAAAACGCCGCTCGACTGCTGTGTTTAGAACAGTGCCGGGCGGCATTTTTAATTTTTCCACACGCGCAGCAACGCAGGAATTCAAAATAAGTTAGAAAAAGCTAACTTTTTCTCTTGACATTCCCTACCGCCGAGGTATATAATCAAGATACCCCCAAAGGGTATATGAGAGTCTTCTCTTACAAGAACTATTTTCACAAAAGGAAGCGGTTTAAATGCGTACATATATTTTGAATGCGACCGGCGCGGACATCAGCCCTGCTACGATCATCATCTGTGTGGTGATTGCGGCTATTTGCATTTTTGCGGTCATCAGCTATCGCAAAAAATTGAAGAACGGCTGCTGTGGCGGTGGCGGCGATGAAGTGAAGCACGTCAAGCCGCAGGATACGAACGTGAACGACTACGACCACGTTTACCGCATGGACATCGAGGGTATGCACTGCAAAAACTGCGCCATGCGCATTGAAAACGCGTTCAACGAGCAGCCGGACTGCATGGCAAAGGTCGACCTTGCCGGCAAATTCGTTCGAATCTACACAAAGAAGCCCGTCGAAGAAGTCGTTTTGAAGCAGACCGTCTGGCACGCCGGCTACGAGCCGAAAACCGTCACCGCCGAGAAATAAGACGGAATTGAAATTCAAAGAAAAGCGTGGTATACTCTAAGAAATCCGTGAATTTATAAAGAAAGTGATGATAGAGTATGAAAAAAATTGCCAGCTTTTCCGTCAATCATGATAAGCTCAAAAAAGGCATGTACGTTTCCCGCATAGACGGCGACGTTGTAACCTACGACCTGCGCATGAAGGTGCCGAACGCCGGAGATTACCTCTCAAACGGCGCGCTCCACACGTTCGAGCATCTTTTCGCCACGTATGCGCGCAACTCCGCGTTGTCCGATTCCGTCGTCTACGTCGGCCCCATGGGCTGCCGCACGGGCTTCTATTTCCTTCTGCGCGACAACGTGAGCCGCCTGGATGCCCTGCATCTCGTGCAGGAATCCTTCGCGTTCATCCGCGATTTTGAGGGCGAGATTCCCGGCAGCCGCCGCGAAGAGTGCGGCAACTACAAAGAGCACGACCTCAAGGGCGCCAAAGAGACTGCCGTCGATATGCTCGAAGTCCTCAAGGACTGGACACCGGAGAAAATGGAATACGAAGCGTAAGTCAAGCTAAGATTCACACCCAAAGCACCGTTTTGAGCCAAAAGCCAAGCGGTGCTTTTTACTTTAAATGCAGGTCAAAAATCCGGGCAGAATATTTTTGAAAAAAGCTAAAATAAGAGTTGACAATATACCCTATGTGGGTATATAATCAAGATACCTACATAGGGTATATAAAGCGAAATCGGAAAGGAGAATTCCGTTGGAACATACAGAAGAAAAAGCGCTGCACGCTTGCTGCAAAAGCAATGCAACCGATACGGAAGCGTGCACAGACTGCACCGAAGAAAAAACCGAAGAGAAGTGCTGCAGCTGTCATAAAACAAAGCACCGCTCCGATGAGGAGTACAAAAAACTCATCCACAGATTAAACCGCATCGAAGGGCAGATCCGCGGCATTCGCGGCATGGTGGAGAAAAGCGCCTACTGCCCGGATATCCTCGTACAGGTTGCGGCAGCCAACGCGGCGCTCAACGCATTTACGAAAGAGCTGCTCGCAAACCACATCAAGACTTGTGTAGCGGACGACATCCGCGCAGGAAACGATGAAGTCATCGATGAGCTTGTCACCACGCTGCAAAAGCTGATGCGATAATTTTCGGCGCATTTTTATGAAAGGAAGGGAAGAAAATGGAACAGTATAACGTCACGGGTATGAGCTGCGCGGCGTGCAGCACCCGTGTGGAAAAAGCGGTCAGCAAGGTGCCGGGCGTTACGTCCTGCTCAGTCAGCCTGCTCACGAACTCCATGGGCATTGAGGGCACGGCTTCGCCGGAAAGTATTATCAAGGCCGTGGAAGATGCCGGCTACGGCGCGTCCAAAAAAGGTGCGGCACAGAATAGCACAAGCCCCAACGTTGCTGCAGAAGATGCCCTGAAAGACCGCGAAACTCCAAAGCTCAAAAAGCGCCTCATTGCGTCCGTTGGCTTTTTGGCTGTCCTCATGTACATCTCCATGGGGCACATGATGTGGGGCTGGCCGCTGCCGAATTTTCTCAAAGACAACCACGTCGCGATGGGCCTCATCCAGTTGCTCCTCACCGTCATCATCATGGTCATCAACCAGAAGTTCTTCATCAGCGGCTTTAAAGGGCTCATCCACCGCGCACCGAATATGGATACCCTTGTGGCGCTCGGCTCGGGCGCGTCGTTCCTGTACAGCACCTACGCGCTGTTCGCCATGACAGATGCCCAGATGCGCGGCGATATGGCCGCCGTCATGGGCTACATGCACGAGTTCTACTTCGAGTCTGCCGCCATGATCTTAACGCTCATCACGGTCGGTAAAATGCTGGAAGCGCGCTCCAAAGGCCGCACGACCGATGCCTTAAAGGGTCTCATGAACCTCGCGCCGAAAACCGCCGTGCTCGTGCGGAGCGGTCAAGAGGTCACCGTGCCCGTTTCCGAGGTTCGCCGCGGCGATGTGTTTGTCGTGCGCCCCGGTGAGAATATCCCCGTAGACGGCATCGTCCTGGAAGGCGCCAGCGCCGTCAATGAATCCGCCCTCACCGGCGAGAGCATTCCGGTCGATAAGGCCGTGGGCGATGCTGTTTCCGCCGCAACCGTGAACCAGTCCGGCTTCCTGCGCTGCGAAGCAACGCGCGTCGGAGAAGATACCACGCTTTCCCAGATTATCCGCATGGTCAGCGATGCCGCCGCCACGAAAGCGCCGATTGCGAAGATCGCCGATAAGGTTTCCGGCGTGTTCGTCCCGACCGTCATCTGCATCGCTGTTGTTACGTTCATCGTCTGGATGCTCGTTGGGCAGACGTTCGGCTACGCGCTCGCGCGCGGCATCTCTGTGCTCGTCATCAGCTGCCCGTGCGCACTTGGCCTCGCGACGCCGGTCGCCATCATGGTCGGCAGCGGCATGGGCGCGAAAAACGGCATCCTGTTCAAAACCGCCGTTTCGCTCGAAAAAACCGGCAAGGTGCAGATCGTCGCGCTCGATAAAACCGGCACCATCACAAGCGGCGAGCCCCGCGTCACGGATATTTTACCCGCCCCGGGCATCACCGAAAAAAACCTTCTGGAAGCCGCAAGTGCGCTCGAGAAAAAGAGCGAGCACCCGCTCGCCAAAGCCATCATGGCGCGCGCTGAGGAGATCGGCGTGCAGGCAAAAGAAGTCACAGACTTCATGGCAAAGCCCGGCAATGGCCTCACCGCTGCCCTGAACGGCGAAGTTCTCGCAGGCGGCAACCTGAAGTTCATCTCCACGCAGGCTGATGTCCCCGCAGACTTTAAAGAAAAGGCCGAAGCCCTCGCGCAGTCCGGCAAAACCCCGCTGTATTTCAGCAGGGGCGGTAAGCTTATCGGCGTTATCGCCGTAGCGGATGTCATCAAGGAAGACAGCCCGCAGGCCATCCGCGAATTGCAGAACATGGGCATTCACGTCGTCATGCTCACCGGCGATAACGCCCGCACCGCAGAGGCCATCGGCCGACAGGCAGGCGTTAATGAAGTCATCGCAGGCGTCCTGCCGGACGGCAAGGAAAACGTCATCCGCAAGCTTAGAGAGCAGGGCGAAGTCATGATGGTCGGCGACGGCATCAACGATGCGCCCGCGCTTACCAGAGCCGACATCGGTGTCGCCATCGGCGCCGGTACAGATATCGCCATCGACGCCGCAGATGTCGTGCTCATGAAAAGCCGCCTGTCCGATGTTCCTGCGGGCATCCGTTTAAGCCGCGCCACACTGCGCAATATCCACGAAAACCTGTTCTGGGCGTTCATTTATAACATCATCGGCATCCCGCTCGCGGCAGGCGTGTTCATTAACCTGCTCGGCTGGCAGCTGAACCCCATGTTCGGCGCGGCAGCCATGAGCCTTTCAAGCTTTTGCGTCGTCACAAACGCGCTTCGTCTGAATTTATTGAACATCCGCAGTACGAAGCACGATAAAAAAATAAAATCGGCAAAACCCGCCGAAATGAAAACCATCGAGGTAAAGGAGACTAAAACCATGGAAAAAACAATTAAGATTAACGGCATGATGTGCCCGCATTGCGAAGCCACTGTTAAAAAGTGTCTGGAGGCGTTCCCGCAGGTCACATCTGCAGAAGTCAGCCACGAAAAGGGCACGGCGGTCATTCAGCTCAATGCTGAAATTTCCGATGCCGAGCTCAAGAAAGCCATCGAAGATAAGGGCTACGAGGTCGTAGGCTGAGTTCGATAAAGCTTGACACAAATTTAATCTGTGTTACAATAAAAGCACTGCTTGAGTTTGCGGGCAGTGCTTTTGCATTTTACAATTTGTTCACAGCAAATTGGCTTTTTAGAAAGAATAACGGCGTAAAATCAACATAAATCTAACGTAAAGCAAACGGATAAAGTTTCGCCCGCCTTTTTCAAAGGCGGCGGATTCCAAAGGCAGCGCCTTTGGTCGTCGTTCGCAAACGACGAAACCTTTTTGCCTCCCCAACAACCAGGAAGGTAGGCTCAACAGTCCGGTGGACTGTTGAGCCGTAGGGAACCCAGTTGCATGGGTTCCCTGAAAGGCGGCACAAAGCCGCCTTTTCAAAAACCACACAGCCAAAGAATACTAAAGAAGAGATGAGGAAATCACATGGCACGAGAGCGGTATCTGCTGGACGATACGGAAGACACCATTCATAAAAACGAAATCAAGCCGCAGACCGCGGCGGATAAACGCAAAAACTGGTGGGATTATCACAAGGTGCACGTCCTGCTCGTCGCGCTCGCCATAGCCGTCGTCGGCTATTTCGTATATTCGGTCACATCCAAAACGGAACCCGATTATACCATCACCGTCATGACGCAGTATACCGTGCCGAGCGACCTGCAAACCGATATTCAGGAGCTTTTCGAGAAGTATGCAGACGACCGCAATGGTGACGGCAAAACATACGTCGCCATGAATTTTTGCCGCTTTAATACAAGCGGCACCTCGGAGTTTGAAACATCAGAGCTGCAGGCCTCGTTCGTCAAGTTCGCAACCGATGCCTCCGCCGGTGACAGCATGATTTTCGCCTACGATGACGCAAGCTATAAATACCTCGATCAGGATGATTTAGAAGGCTTCTTTGGCCCCGTAGACGGCACCGATAACGACTATTACCTCTGGAAGGATATTCCGGCGCTGAACAACTTAGAGCTCAACCACTATAACGAGGAGGGCGCAACGAAAGAAAGCGTGCTTTCCGTCCTCGGTGAGCTCAAGGTCGCCGTCCGTACAGAAGACGGCGCCGCGTTCAAAAAGCAGGAAAAGGTCGATTACCGCAATGACAGCGTTAAGCTGTACGAGCGTCTTTTGAACGACGCACCCGCAAATACCGAAAATTAAATGAGAGAGCTGCACATTTTTACGCGCAGCTCTCTTTTTTTCTTTGACAGAACCACGCAGACGGACTATAATAAGCACATAGTATACCATGTCGGTATACATCATCCGAATTCACGAAAAAGGATGGGATAAAAATGAAACTGAAACAACTTTTAACCGCCATCAAGTATCGCGCGGAGCAGGTGCCGGACGTCGACATCACCGACCTTGTGTACGATTCCCGCAAGGCTGTGCCGGGCTGCGCGTTCGTCTGCCTGCGCGGTGCGAATGCAGATGGCCATAAGTACGCGAAAATGGCAGCGGAAAAAGGTGCCGCCGTCATCATCGCAGAGGAGATCGTGGAAGCGCCCGTGCCGGTCATTTTAACGGATAACACCCGCCTTGCCCTCGCCTATTTGAGCGCCGAGTTCTTCGGCCATCCCGCAGAGCAGATGCACGTCATCGGCATCACGGGCACCAAGGGCAAAACGACCACCGCGTTCATGATGCGCTCCATTCTGGAGGCCGCAGGCCATAAAACCGGCGTCATCGGCACTATCGGCGTACTGTACGGCGATACCCTCGTTCAAACCGATAACACCACACCTGAAAACTACGAGGTGCAGAAGTTCATGCGCCAAATGGTCGATGCCGGCTGCGAATACTGCGTTATGGAGGTCTCGTCCATCGGCCTCAAGGACCACCGCGTTGCAGGCTTCACGTTTGAGCTCGGCCTCTTCACGAATTTCTCCGAGGATCACATCGGCGGCGCAGAGCATAAAGATATGGCAGAGTACATGGCGTGCAAAAGCATGCTGTTCCGCATGTGCCGCACCGGCATCATCAATATCGATGACCCGAATTATACCGGCATCATCAAAAATCATACGTGCAATATTGTTACCTACGGCTACGATAAATCGGCCGATTTTGTTGCGCATGGGGAAGAACTCGTTACCACACCGGGTTTTCTCGGCGTGCGCTTCTCCGTCACAGGCAAGCTGAATTTTACCGCGGATGTCGCCATCCCCGGCAAGTTCAACGTCTATAACGCCCTGTGCGCCATCACGGCGTGCAGCGTTTTGAATATCCCCGTCACTGCCATGCAGCAGGGGCTTAAAACCGTTAAAGTCAAGGGCCGCGTGGAGCCCGTGCCGATGCCCGGCGATTTCACTCTGCTCATCGATTATGCGCACAACGCCGTCAGCATGCAGAGCATTTTGACAACGCTGCGCGCCTATAACCCGAAGCGCCTCATCTGCATGTTCGGTGCAGGCGGCAATCGGCCCAAGGTGCGCCGTTTCGAGATGGGCGAGGTCAGCGGCAATTTAGCCGATCTCTCCGTCATCACGGCAGATAACTCCCGTTACGAAAATGTGCTCGATATTTTAGCGGACATCAAGGTCGGCCTTGCAAAGACCGACGGCAAATACATTGAAATTCCCGACCGCCGCGAAGCCATCCGCTGGTGCATTGAAAACGCACAACCCGGCGACATTATTGTCCTCGCAGGCAAGGGTCACGAAGATTATCAGGAGATCGAGGGTAAAAAATACCCGTTTGACGAGCGTGTCGTCATTCGGGAAATCCTTGATTCCATGAAATAAAGCTCATAAATTACTTTCGGGAAAGGACTTGTGCAGAAATGAATAAGGAAATCACACTGGAACAGCTCGCTTCTTATGAGACCGCGTTCGACGGTGACCGCGCGAACCGTATCGCCATGGATGCTGCCACGAAGAATGGCGTCAACAACGCCGCCATGCGCTTTGAGAACGCCCGCGAAATGCGCCATACGTTCAACATTTCTCTGGAGCAGGGCGACATCACGAATCAGAAGCAGAGCGGCCGCTGCTGGATGTTCGCGGCGCTCAATACCATGCGCTTCCGCATCATCAAAAAGCTCGGCGTCAAAACGTTTGAGCTCTCCCAGAATTACGCGCTGTTTTTCGATAAGCTTGAAAAGAGCAACTATTTCCTCGAGAGCATCTTAGAGACGCTCAACGAGCCCACCGCAGGCCGCCTTGTTACATATTTGCTTTCCGGTCCGCTCGGCGACGGCGGTCAGTGGGATATGTTCGCAAACCTCGTAGAGAAGTACGGCGTCGTGCCGAAGGAAGTTATGCCGGAAACCGCCGCATCCTCCTCCACGCGTGAGATCATCGGCTACCTCACCGAAAAGCTGCGTGAGTTTGCCTGCACGCTGCGCACCGCGTATCAGAACGGCGCTTCCATGGAAGAGCTCCGTGCAAAGAAGGACGACATGATGCAGACCATCTATAACATGCTGTGCATCAGCCTCGGCAAGCCGCCTGTGAAGTTCGATTTCGAGGTCAAGACCCCGAACGGCTTCGTGCGCGACCTCGGCATCACTCCGCAGTCGTTCTTCAAAAAGTACGTCGACATGGATCTTTCCCAGTACATCAGCCTCATCAATGCGCCGACGTCCGATAAGCCCTACGGCAAGACCTACACCGTCGCGTTCCTCGGTAACGTCGCAGAGGGTCGCCCCGTCAAGTACCTCAACCTGCCCATTGAAGACCTGAAAGCGGCAGCCATCGCCCAGATGAAGGACGGCCTGCCGGTTTGGTTCGGCTGCGATGTCGGCAAGCGCAGCGTTCGCGACGGCGGCGTTATGGATTTGAACGCTCTTGACCTCGAAACGCTCTTCAACACCGAGTTCACCATGGATAAAGCTCAGCGCCTCGATTATGGCCAGAGCCTCATGACCCACGCCATGGTCTTTCAGGGCGTCAATCTCGACGATAACGGTAAGCCGAACCGCTGGAGAGTCGAAAACAGCTGGGGCAAGGACGCCGGTGTAGACGGCTACTACATCATGAGCGACGCTTGGTTCGACGAGTATATGTATCAGGTCGTCGTCGATAAAAAGTACCTCACAGAAGAACAGCGCAAAGCGCTTGATCAAGAGCCGATCACGCTCCAGCCGTGGGATCCGATGGGCTCCCTCGCTTCGGTGCGCTAAACGAAAGGAAACTACTGCATTTATGAATTTAAAGGTATCTGAGATCGCCGAAATGTGCGGCGGCAGGCTCGTCGGCAGCGGCGAAAATACCGTCACGTCGTTTTATACCGACAGCCGCGAGACGACGCCCGGCAAAATGTTTGTGCCCATCCGCGGCGAAAACACCGATGCACACCGCTTTATCCCGCAGGTCTTCGCATCGGGCGCGGCAGCGACTTTTTCCGAAGAGCCGCTCGATGCCCACGCGGGCGATGTTGTCTACGTTGAAAACACCCGCGCGGCACTGCAAAAGGTCGCGGAACGCTATCGCGAGCGCTTCAATATCCCGGTCATCGGCATCACGGGCAGCGTAGGCAAGACCACTACAAAGGAAATGGTCGCTTTAGCTGTTTCCGCCGGTCTCAAAACGATGAAAACCGCCGGCAACGCGAACAGCCAGATCGGCCTGCCCATGACCGTTCTGCGCATCACGCCGGAGGACGAAGCCGCCGTTGTCGAAATGGGCGTCAGCATGCCCGGTGAGATGGCGCGCATCGCAAAAGTCGCAAAGCCGAACATCGCCGTCATGACGAATATCGGCGTGTCGCATATCGAGTTCATGAAAACACGCGAGAACATCATGAAAGAGAAGTTCGGCATCACGGATTACCTGCCAAACGGCAGCAAGGTGTTCGTAAACGGCGATGACGACCTGCTTTCCACATTAAAAAGCACCCCGGAAAAGCAGATCGTGCGCTTCGGTCTCGGTGAAAATTGCGACTGGCGCGCCGTAGAGCTTGAGGCCGATACGGAGGGAACAAGGTTTATCTGTGTGCACGACGGTAAACGCGTAGAAATGTACGTCCCCGCTGCTGGCGAGCACAACGTGCGCAACGCCCTTGCCGCTGTCGCGGTCGCTGTGGAAGTCGGCGTTCCGGAGGAAAAAGCCGTCGCGGCCATCCGCACCTATGCACCGCCCGCCATGCGCCAGCAGATTAAAGAAGCGCATGGCATCACGCTGATCGACGATACCTATAACGCCAGCCCCGATTCCATGCGTGCCGCTTTGAAAATTCTCAGCGGCCTGAAAACGACCGGCAAAAAGTACGCCGTGCTCGCCGATATGCTGGAGCTCGGCGATTACGCAGAGCGCGGCCACTATGAAACCGGCGCGTTTGCGGCGGAAAACGGCACCGATGTCCTTATCGGCGTCGGCCCGCTCGCAAAGCACATCGTCGAGGGCTTTAAAAATCGTGAGAACAGCGCGTGGTTCGCCTCGAATGCGGAAGCCATCGCGTATCTGAAAGACCGTCTGCATCCCGGTGATGCCGTGCTGTGCAAAGGTTCCCGCGGCATGCACATGGATGAAATCATCCATGCCCTTTCGGAATAAGCCCGTATACTATAATATATTTAATATATATCACAATATAAAGACAAAAGCCGGCAAGTTCCTTTTCGCTTGCCGGCTTTTTTGCAAAACGGAGGAAAGCTGTATGAAAACAAGATTACTGTGCCCGGAAGAAAACTGGAAATCAAATCTCACCATGGCTGTCGCCTTTGAGGGAGATTACGACCTCGAAAAAGCCAAAGAAAGCGCCGCTCGTGAGCGCACCGAAGAAGAAAAGAGGGAAGACGCCCGCAACCGCTGCTTCGGCACATTTTTAGACGACGATGAGACCATCTGCGGTGTTGTGAACAGCCGCGAGTACCTCTGTCGCTTCGACGGCGGCACGTATAAGCTCGGCGGTGTAGGCGGTGTTTCTACATTGCCGCAGTACCGCCGCGGCGGCGTTATCCGCGCTTGCATGACGGCCTCTCTCAAAGACATGTACGCAAACGATTTCACGTTCGCTTTTTTGTATCCGTTCAGCATGCAGTATTACCGCAAGTTCGGCTTTGAAGCCGGTGCGCCGGAATACCGCTGGTCGGTGCCATTCACAGCGATGAAGCCGCAGGATGTCGGCGGGCACGTCGAGCAGATCTTCCCCGGCGGCGATTTCACCCCGCTTCTCACCGTCTATAACACGTTCTATGCAGACCACAACCTCTCCGCCGTCCGCGAAACGTATGATAAAGGTCTCGAAAAAGCGAACCTCTGGAACGATAAGCGCTACGTATTCGTCTGGTACAATAATCAAAACCAGCCGCGCGGCTTGATGATTACCCATAAAATCGAAGAAGACGGCGTCACATATCTTGACTGCACCCACACGTTCCAAAGCCCCGGCGGTTTCCTCGCGTGCGATGCCGAAGCGTTCAATGGCTTGCTGTTCTTCGCAAAATCTGCTTTCTCGTCGGATTACGAGAAGCTTCGTTTCACCGTTCCGTCCGATATGCACTTAGAGCAGCTCATCGGCGAAAACACGCGCACGTTCTGCTCCGTGTTCCCAAACGGCATGCTGCGCGTTGTCAACGTCGAGCGTGTTTTAGAAAACTGTGTTTGCCGCGGCACAGGGGAGATCACCCTCCGTATCGAAGACGATATCATCACGGAAAATAACGGCACTTGGCGCCTGCACTTTGCCCCCGGCGAGCAAAATAAAGTCGAAAAAACCGACGCCGTACCGGACCTCATCCTCAACATCCGCGCTTTCTCTGCCCTCATCACCGGTGCCCGCGTCGCCGCCGATATCCCCTGGATGCCTGACGTCCGCCTCCTCCGCCAAGCTCCCGCCGTCCCCAACGTCTTCTACCCCAAAAAGTGCTCCATGATGGATCTGTTCTAAGCATATTAATTTTATTGTAGGATTATTAGTAACAATTACGAAAAAAAGAAGAGATTATAGGGGGTAATTAGTGCGTTGCACAGGATTTAAAAAACGAATTGACAATAAGCGTGTCGAATGGTATCATTAAAAATGTGTAACAATATTTATTAAGAATATAAGGTGCGTGAATATAAATGAATAACAGAAAGTTTGCGCTTTCTATGATCATGAAGTTCTCCATTTTTGCATTGCAATTCGGCTTTTTTGCCATGGTTTTGTTCCAATATTACGGTCCAAGACTTTTCCGTAGAGCAGACAGCATCGGATATGCGGTCACATTGATTCTCTACGCCATCGTATACGTAGCACTTGGCAATCTTTTCCGTGCGTTTAAAATTACAGATTATTCCATAGCAGAAACTATTTTTTCGCAGTTCCTGTCCTTTGGCATGGCAGATTTGCTGCTCTATGGCGAATTCTGCATGATTCGCCATAATTATGTAAACTTAATTCCCGGCATTCTCACGGTGCTTTGCCAGCTTTTGGCGGCAGCGTGCTGGGCTCTTGTCGGCAAGCGTTTTACCATCGCGTTCGGCAAACCGGAGAAGACCCTCGTCATCTCCGGCGCGGATAATGTGAATGAGTTTCTACAAAAATTTGATAAGATTGGTCATATCTTCACCATCGAAAAGGTCGTTTCTGCGGATATTCTGAAGGGAGACTGGAAAAATGAAGTCGCTCCCTATCAGGCTGTCATTTTCTATGAGGTTTCCTCTAAAAAGCGTTCAGAGGTGATCTGGTACTGCATGCAGAGCCGCAAAAGCCTCTATATCACGCCGCAGCTCAGTGAGATCACCATGGAAGGCTTCGGAGCGCGTCATCTGATCGATACGCCCATGATGAAATATGAGTACCGAAGCGAACGTTTCTGGTACAACCTTGTCAAGCGCGTGGTCGATATTCTGCTTTCCCTTACGGCACTTATTCTGCTTTCCCCGCTGCTTCTTCTTACAGCCTTGGCCATCAAGCTCGAGGATCGCGGCCCTGTGTTCTATAAGCAAAAGCGCTGCACCAAAAACGGCGAGGTTTTTGAAATCCTCAAGTTCCGTAGTATGATCGTAGATGCGGAAAAAGGCGGCAAATCCATTCCGTGTCGCTCCGGCGATCCCCGCATCACACGTGTCGGCCGCGTCATCCGTAAACTGCGCATCGATGAATTCCCGCAGATTATTAACGTCTTAAAAGGTGATATGTCCATCGTCGGCCCGCGCCCGGAGCGCATCGAACACGTGGAAGAGTACACAAAAGAAATACCGGAATTTTCCTACCGCCTGCGCGTCAAAGGCGGACTGACCGGCTATGCCCAAATTTACGGCAAATACAACACGAGTCCCTACGATAAGTTGCGGCTCGACCTTCAATATATCGAAAAACAGTCAATTCTGCTTGATTTAAAGCTGATTCTGCTGACAATCAAGATCATGTTCGTGCCGGAATCCACAGAAGGCTTCACAGAAGAGAAGTCTGCCCAAATGACAGAGAAAACCAAGAGTGTGGATGAACTGCAAGATAAATGAACAAATATGTTGTATAATATTTTATATTAGGGTTTGTAATAGGTAAAGGGCTTATGAAGTTTTGAGTGGAGCGGGTTTAATTAAATGAAACAAAATGTAGATGTAGTAATAGTCAACTGCTTTGATACATACGAGCACAGGGCTATACTATTAAAAGAAGTTTTTGAGAGTATTGGGAAAAAAGTTTGTATTATCACTTCAGATTACAAACATATTTTCAAAATGAAACGCGATGATTTTCCAGTGGACTTTGATCCGATACATGTTTATCCATACAAGAAAAATTTATCTGCACAAAGACTGTTTTCCCATTATAGATTTGCATGTGAAGCCATTAATCATTTGACGCAAGAATATGATAATGTATCGCTGGTTTGGTTTTTTGTTCCACCCAATTCGCTTGTTAAAGAAGCGGCTAAGTACAAGAAGGGCAATTCACAAGTAAAGGTTGTATTTGATGTTATTGATATGTGGCCGGAATCTATGCCGATTTCCAAATACAAAAATTTACCTCCTTTTTCCGAATGGGGGAGACTGCGAAATCTAAAGCTCAAAGTAGCGGATGCTGTGGTTTCTGAATGTGATTTATACAAAAGCGTATTAAATAGGTTTTATGATAAAGAGATTTATACGTTGTATTTAGCGCATGATAACAATTCTCTCGAGTCTAAACCTAATCCACCGCAGGATAGAATTTCACTTTGCTATTTGGGGTCAATTAACAATATTGTTGATATTTCTAGAATTTGCCGTGTGATTGCCAATCTGGATAAACCGGTAGACTTCCATATTATAGGTGATGGCGAGAAACGGCAAGAGCTGATTGATGCGGCATCCAATGTAGAGGCAAATGTTGTTTACCACGGCAAAGTATATGATCGAGTAGAAAAACAAAAAATCTTTGATAGCTGTCATGCAGGCTTCAATTTTATGAAAGACAGTGTTTTTGTCGGTCTAACGATGAAAAGTATCGATTACTTTGAAGCAGGACTCCCAATCTTGAATACGATCAAAGGCGATACGTGGAAATTTGTGGACGAACTGGGAATAGGTGTAAATGTCGGAGATAATTCGGTCACAGCAGATCAGATTATGGCTTTGCAAAAATCAAGAAAAGAAGTGCGCAACTTTTTTGACAAGAACTTTACAAAAGGTGTATTCCGTGAAAAAGTGTTAAGAATTATTTCAACTTTAAATTTGTGATGAGTACATAGTGCTTGAGCAGACTATTGTAATCATATAACTGTGTTTAGTGGTTGAAATTGGTATTTTGTAGCTTGAGAATCGGTTGCATCATGAAAAAACGATGTGACCGATTTTTCATATAATGCTCAGATTGCTGTTACCTGTATTTAAATCTTAGCGTTTCGGTAAATGCAAATTCTAGCTTAGGGTTGCTTTTAAGCAGATAATACGGTATAATACGCTATAAGGAAAGTTGTCGATTTTAGTAATTTAAATTTGATTTTGCGCCCAAAATATAAGGAGAGTTGTTTTGTCTAGAGAAAAAAGTATTAATAAAAATCACAATGTTGACGTTTGCATTTTGTTAGCAACGTATAACGGCGAAAAATATATTGGCGAGATGATCGACTCGATTCTCAATCAAGACTATGAGAATTTCGTGATCATTTTATCTGATGATGCTTCAAGCGATAGCACACCCGAAATATTAGAAGAATACGCGCAAAAGTATTCTCAAAAAGTAATTTTATATCATTCCGGAATGCACTTTGGATGCGCACAAAAACACTTTATGCATTTGTTGCGTCAGTTCTCTGATTATCCGCATATTATGTTCTGCGATCAAGATGATATTTGGCATAAAGATAAGATTTCAAAGACAATGAAAAAAATGGTGGAACTTGAAAAAGACAATGATATTAGCGTACCGATTTTAGTACATACAGATTTAAGAGTGGTTGATAGCAATTTAAACGAGATTGCACCTTCTTTTTGTAAGTATTCTAACCTGAACGGAAATCGATTGGCAGTAAATCAGCTGTTGGTGCAAAACGTAGTTACTGGTTGCACAGTGATGATTAATAATTCTTTAGCTAAGTTAGGATGTAGAAGTTTTGATGAAGATCAAATGTTGATGCATGATTGGTGGCTGGCTCTTTTAGCAGCAACGTGCGGTGTTGCAGCTTTCTTAGATGAGCCAACAATAGATTATCGTCAGCATGCAAATAATTCGGTTGGCGCTAAAAATGCAAAATCGTTAAGATATATTGTAAACAAGCTAAAAACAGCACAAGTTGCCAATAGTCTGCAGGATACATTTAAAAATGCTCAAACTTTTCTTAAATGTTATCACGATATAATTCCGCAAAAATATATTTACGAAATAAATGCTTATGCTAATATGGAAAATAAAAATGCTCTAATTAGAAAGTTTGATTATATTAGGTATGGCTTTTGGAAAAAAGGCTTAATAAGGGAAATAGGACAGATTTTACTTGGATAATCATCTTAAAAGGAGATGTAAGAGTGAAAAAAGAAAAAGTATTTTCGTTTTGTAGTCAATTTTCATTATTGCTTTTATGCATGTTGATGGCAGATTGTTGTATAGCAGGAGCTGGTCGTATTATAATGATAGGACCTGTTAGCTTTAGAATGTTAGCATTTGCTCTTCTGCTGGTTACGTCAATTCCATTGGTAATTGATAATTTTAAAAAGTTGATGGGTATACCTGAATTTATTGCGGTAATATTTTTTTTTGTATGGTTAGTGATAGAGATAATTATCGGAGCGTTGATAAATAAAAACCCTTTACATGTACTATTTTCAGATGTTAAGGGCTTTTCCTATTTTATTGCTGCTCCTGCAATGATTTGTATTCTTAATACTAAAGAGCGAATCCACATTATAATGAAGGTAATGATGTATGCAAGTGGTGTATTGGGCATTGTTGCAATAATTCATTTAATCCATTTTATATGGTTTAAAGAAAGCTTTGAACCAGTATATTTGTGGGGACTCAATGCTCAGTTTTCTGCTTTGTCGACAATTTCTCCAACTATGCCGAGATTATTTTTTAAAAGCTCTGTATATTTGCTAGTTGGGTGCGCATTTCCATTATATTTTCAGATTGTTTCAGAGAGAATTAAAAATACGTATTTTTTGATAGTCGGAATCAATATGTTTAGCATTCTATTAACGTATACGCGTTCAATTTATTTGGGTGCAGGTGTTACGGCTTTAGTGCTATTAGTTTGCTATTTAGTGTTTTGTCCGGCTAAAAGCAAAAAGTGTTTCGGAAAGTGCATATTAGCATCATTACTTTCCTTTTTGATCGTAACTACATCTTTTTGCATTGCCGCAAAGACAGATTATTTTTCATTTGCAATTACTAGGACGCTATTGTCTTTTTCAACGAATAGTGATTCTGACGATTTGTCCTCATCAGAATCATCGGAGGATAGTCAGATTATAAGTACTCCCTCGGAAGAAGCGAGTAAAGTACATTTGGGTGTAAGTGAATCATCAGTGGAGTCGCCGGAAGATAATGAACAATTAACCGGTGAAGATAGTTATAAATTGGCAACACAAAAATCTGACGTTTTGAGAGAAGATATTAGTAAAGACTTAATATTGATGATTGCAAATTCACCGGTTATGGGTAATGGTTTAGGTGCAACGCTGGAATGGCGTGAATACAATGAGTATTTTTATCTTGAATTGATGGCTAAAACTGGTATCATAGGTCTCTTATTGTATATGGCGCCCATGCTGCTTTCGGTGTATAGAGTACTTAAACAAAGAAAAAAGTGTTGGAGAAACAAAGTACTTTCATTTACTTGGTTGTCTGTTTTGTTAGGATTTATGGCGTTTTCCTATTTTAATCCTTATATGAATGCAGCTTTAGGCGTGCTGTTTTATTGCTGTTTTATTGCTGTTATCAATACAGCAATATGTGATAACGAGTTTGAAAATTTATAACAAAGGAGCGAAAAAACATGAAAGGCATCATTTTAGCCGGCGGCTCTGGCACCCGCCTTTATCCGCTGACAAAAGTAACATCAAAGCAGCTCTTACCGATTTACGATAAGCCTATGATCTACTATCCGATGTCTGTCTTGATGAGTGCAGGTATTCGAGATATCCTGATCATTTCCACGCCACAGGATCTGCCGCGTTTTGAGCAGCTACTTGGTGATGGTCATCAGTTCGGTGTTCAACTGAGTTATGTAGAGCAGCCGTCTCCGGATGGCTTAGCACAGGCCTTTATTTTAGGTGCAGATTTTATTGGCAATGATACCGTCGCAATGGTTTTGGGAGATAACATTTTTGCCGGTCACGGTTTGCAGAAGCGTTTGAAAGCAGCGGTTCAGAATGCAGAAAACGGCAAGGGCGCAACCGTGTTCGGCTACTATGTGGATGATCCGGAGCGTTTCGGCATTGTTGAATTTGATAAGAACGGCAAGGCTGTTTCTATTGAAGAAAAGCCCAAAAACCCGAAGAGCAACTATTGCGTGACGGGATTGTATTTTTATGATAACCACGTAGTCGAGTATGCTAAAAATCTTAAGCCGTCTGCTCGTGGTGAACTGGAGATTACCGATTTGAACCGCATTTATCTGGAAGATGGTTCCTTGAACGTAGAGCTGCTGGGGCAGGGCTTTACTTGGCTGGACACTGGTACACATGAGAGCTTGGTGGATGCCACCAACTTCGTAAAGACTGTCGAGCAGCATCAGCATCGTAAGATTGCTTGCTTAGAGGAAATTGCATATCTGAACGGTTGGATCAGTAGGGAAGACGTACTGGAAGTTTATGAGGTGTTGAAGAAAAATCAGTACGGTCAGTATCTTAAAGATGTTTTAGATGGAAAATACATAGATAAGTAGGGAGAGTATGAATATGACGATCATCGTTACCGGCGGCGCCGGATTTATTGGTTCCAATTTTATTTTTCACATGCTGAGAGAATACCCGGATTACCGCATTGTCTGCCTCGATAAGTTGACCTACGCAGGCAACCTGTCTACGCTGGCGCCTGTCATGGATAACCCGAATTTCCGCTTTGTGAAGGCGGATATCTGTGACCGCGAAGCTGTAAATAAGCTGTTTGAAGAAGAGCATCCGGACATCGTGGTCAACTTTGCGGCAGAAAGCCATGTTGACCGTTCCATCGAAGACCCGGGCATCTTCCTCCAGACCAATATCATTGGTACCAGTGTGCTGATGGATGCTTGCCGCAAGTACGGTATCCAGCGTTATCATCAGGTTTCTACCGATGAAGTTTACGGTGACCTGCCGTTGGATCGTCCTGACCTGTTCTTCACTGAGGAGACTCCGATCCATACCAGCTCTCCATATAGCAGCTCCAAAGCCGGTGCAGATCTGCTGGTTTTGGCTTATCACCGTACCTACGGCCTGCCGGTGACCATTTCCCGCTGCTCTAACAACTATGGACCGTATCACTTCCCGGAGAAGCTGATTCCGCTGATGATTGCTAATGCTTTGGCTGACAAGCCCCTTCCTGTTTACGGCGAAGGTCTTAATGTCCGCGACTGGCTGTATGTAGAGGATCACTGCAAGGCCATTGATCTGATTATCCATAAGGGCCGTGTGGGAGAAGTCTACAACGTTGGTGGTCACAATGAAAAGCAGAATATTGAGATCGTGAAGATTATCTGCAAGGAACTGGGTAAGCCGGAAAGCCTGATTATCCATGTTGGCGACCGTAAGGGGCATGATATGCGTTATGCAATTGACCCGACTAAGATCCACAATGAGCTGGGCTGGCTGCCGGAGACCAAGTTTGAGGACGGCATCAAGAAGACCATCCAGTGGTACCTCGATAACCGCGAGTGGTGGCAGACCATCATTAGCGGCGAGTATCAGAATTACTACGAAAAAATGTACGGTAATCGCTAAAACGCTCAGGGAGAGATCAGTATGAAGTTTTTTGTAACTGGTGTTGGCGGTCAGTTGGGTCATGATGTGATGAACGAGCTGTTGAAGCGCGGTCATGAAGGCATTGGTTCTGATATTCAGGAAACCTACAGTGGTGTGGCCGATGGCTCTGCGGTAACAACGGCTCCGTATGTTGCGCTGGATATTACAGATAAAGACGCAGTTGAAAAGGTCATCACGGAAGTGAATCCTGACGCTGTGATCCACTGTGCGGCATGGACTGCTGTGGACATGGCAGAGGATAACGATAAAGTAGCGAAAGTTCGTGCCATCAATGCTGGCGGCACCCAGAACATTGCAGATGTCTGCAAGAAGCTGGATTGCAAGATGACCTATATCAGCACAGATTATGTGTTCGATGGTCAGGGTATAGAGCCCTGGAAACCGGACTGCAAGGATTACAAGCCTTTGAATGTGTACGGTCAGACGAAACTAGAAGGGGAACTGGCGGTCAGCCAGACACTGGAGAAGTATTTCATTGTCCGTATTGCTTGGGTGTTTGGTCTGAATGGTAAGAATTTTATCAAAACTATGCTGAATGTTGGTAAGACACACGACACTGTCCGTGTGGTCAATGACCAGATCGGCACACCGACCTATACATATGATTTAGCTCGACTGCTCGTCGATATGAATGAAACCGAGAAATACGGCTATTACCATGCGACCAATGAAGGCGGCTATATCAGCTGGTATGATTTCACGAAAGAAATCTATCATCAGGCTGGATATAAGACGGAAGTCCTGCCGGTGACCACGGCAGAGTATGGTCTGAGCAAGGCAGCTCGTCCATTCAACAGCCGTCTGGATAAGAGCAAGCTGGTGAAAGCTGGATTTACTCCACTTCCGACTTGGCAGGATGCACTGAGCCGCTATCTAAAAGAAATCGAGGAGTAAATATTATGGGACAGATAACAGTTGAAAAGAATGTTGGTGGCATTGAGGGACTTTGTGTAATTACGCCGACTGTTCATGGCGATAACAGAGGTTATTTCATGGAGACATATAGCCAGCGAGACATGGTAGAAGCTGGACTGAATATCCCATTCGTGCAGGATAATCAATCTATGTCTACAAAAGGTGTTTTAAGAGGACTGCATTTTCAAAAACAGTATCCCCAAACTAAACTTGTGCGCGCGATCAAAGGAAGTGTATTTGATGTAGCCGTTGATTTGCGTGCAGATTCCAAAACCTACGGCAAGTGGTACGGCGTATTGCTCACGGAAGACAATAAAAAGCAGTTCCTCATTCCGAAAGGTTTTGCGCATGGCTTTCTGGTTTTGACCGATACAGCGGAATTCTGCTATAAATGCGATGATTTCTATCATCCAAACGATGAAGGCGGTCTCGCATGGAATGATCCGGAAATCGGTGTTGAATGGCCGGAGTTGAAGGGCGAATACAAGGGCAGTGCAAGCGCAGAGGGCTATACGCTGAAAGATGGTACGGCACTGAATCTGAGTGATAAGGACCAGAAGTGGCTGGGACTGAAAGATACCTTTCAGTTTTGAGGAAATGAAGATGGAACAACCGTTGATTTCTGTTATAGTGCCAGTTTATAAAACGGAACAATACTTAGAAAAGTGTATCAATAGCATCCGAAACCAGACATATAGAAACCTAGAAATTATCTTAATTGATGATGGCTCTCCAGATCGTTGTGGTGAAATATGTGACTCCTTTTCTAAGATTGATTCTAGAATCCGCGTTTTTCATAAAAAAAATGGTGGGCAATCTTCTGCACGTAATATGGGGCTAGATCACATGAATGGTGAGTATGTGGCTTTTGTAGATTCCGACGATTGGATTGAAGATGAAATGTATAATCATCTATACTTAAATCTTATAAACGCAAAAGCACAAATATCATGTTGCGGGATTCAAAAGAATTACTTAGACGGTAGAGTCAACTTTTTTAACCCTGTATATCCTAAGGATGTAAGCATTCACGTTTATAATAAAATTGACGCATTAAAGCAATCTATGATTAATACTTGTATCACATACAGTCCTTGTGATAAATTGTACCATAAAAGTATTTTTCAAGGATTGCGTATGACAGTTGGCAAGATTTATGAGGACATGGAATTGATACCGAAATGTATTGAACGCGCAGAGCAGGTAGTGTATGACCCAACTCCTTACTATCATTATACAATGACATTGGAAAGTACAATTAGAGGAGAATTCAATATTGCGAGATTTCGTGAAGTGGATATAGCATTGGAAAAAGCGGAAGATTATAAAGCAAGGTATCCAGAGTTGTATAATCAAGCAATGGGATGTTATATAACTGCTTGTTTAGAAGTCATTTATGCATCGAAAAAGGTGAAGTCTTGTGTACAACGGAGGAATGAGTTAATTTGCAAACTTCAAACCAGTTTACCGAAATCTGCTATTTGCACAATGAGGAGAAATGATCAAATTAAATTGAGATTGTTTCGTATTCATCCAGTACTATTTGAGCTATTAATGTTAATCATTCGAAATTAAAAATACAAATCGTAGAAGGTCATTATAGTGTTGCCTATATTTAATCTTAGAATCTAATCTAAAAGTACAATTATGTTGTATTGGCTATTTTTACAGGTTAGCTGAAGATGAAGTTGATATAAAGAAAAAGGATTAGCTACAATTATAGAAGATATTTAATTGATTTAGAGGAAAATATTATGCGATGGTTTGCTTTTTATTTACCACAATACTATGAAACGGTTGAAAATGATAAATGGTGGGGAAAAGGCTTCACGGAATGGACGCACGTTAAAGCTGCAAAACCAATATTTAAGGGCCATTTTCAGCCAGTTGTTCCATTGTCTAAGAATTATTATAACTTATTAGACAAACAAACGGTTGAATGGCAAACGTCATTGATGAAGCAATATGGTATCGATGGCTTTGTGTATTATCATTATTATTTTTGCGGTAAAAGGCTTTTGGAAAAGCCAGCGGAAAATTTGCTTCAATGGACGGATATTGATCAGCCTTTTTTCTTTTGCTGGGCAAATCATACATGGTATCAGGCGAAAAATGGAGTAAAAAGAGTTTTAATTAAACAATGTTATGGTGACGAATTAGATTGGGAGCGACATTTTCACTATTTACTTCCTTTCTTTAAAGATAGTCGATATGAAAAGAAAGATAATAAGCCTGTATTTATGATTTATGATCCAAATTTTGATGAATTGAAACCAATGATGAAGTATTTTGATTCTTGTTGTAAAAAAAATGGTTTCGATGGAATTTATATAATTGAGGTGTTCTCGGACGCTTCAACTCCTAATAATTTTTCTAAATTAATTCGAAACAAAAGTGATCAAACAGAAAAAATATGTATTCGGGAACCAGCTGTTTCTAAAGCAATTTGGCAATATAAACAAAAGTATACAATAGGGAGACTTTTTAGAAAAGTATGCAGAGAATTAGCATATCGCGGAATAATTTCATCAGTAGAGAAATATGATGGCAGTAAATTGTTAGAAGTTACATTTGATAAAGAGTATCCAAGAGGAGACAATCTTTGTCATGGTGTCTGTTTTTCATGGGATAATACGCCTCGTCATGGTGTGCGAGGCTATATTATTACTCCACCGACAAAAGAGATGTTCATGAAATATGCAGACAGTATCAGAGATGATGAATTTGTTTTTGTTAATGCATGGAATGAATGGGCTGAGGGAATGATGTTAGAACCTACAGAGCGAGATGGATACAAGTATTTGGAATGGATAAGTGAATGGAAAAATAAGCACTAAGCTAATAGAAAACTTCTGATTTTAATTTCAAAGTATGTTTGCATTTTGAGATGGTTGATTGCATAATGAAGTTGGACACCCAACAAAAAATCCATAGTGATTTTCCAGCATGGTAGAATGAAGTTCCTACACAACATCTGCCAAGGGAGGGCAATCACTATGGACTGCCAAGATTATATCACAGGGCCAGCAGAACGCAAGAAGGGACAGCACCTTCAGCGTGAAGAACGAGGAGTTATCCAACATCTCAAGTGCCAAGGCTACACAAACAGAGCCATCGCCAGAGAGATAGGTTGCTTGCCGTCTACCGTGGCAAACGAACTGCGATGCGGCATACCGCCTCGTAAGAGCAATAAGGGCAGGAAACCCGGATACTCAGCAAGGCATGGAGAGGCTGTCTACAAGGCCAACAGGAAGCATTCTCGGAAACACCATCGGATTTGCCGCTGCGCCCACTTCCTTCGTTGGGTAGTCAAGCAGTTCAAGGAACACAAGTGGTCTCTGGATTCCTGCGTTGGCTATGCCCGTCTGCATGGGCTGTTTCCAGCAGATGAGATGGTCTGCACCCGCACTCTTTACAATGAGGTCTTGGCAGGCAACCTTGACTTGTCTGTGACGGAACTACCAGAAGCCATGAAACGCAAGCAGCACAAGGATTCCAAGCCCCGTGAACACAAGAAGAGCTTCGGCACGACATCTCCCAGAGACCTGAGATTGTGGCTCTGCGCATCGAGGAGGGACATTGGGAAGGGGACACTGTCGTGAGCAAGAGGGCTGGTAAAGAGGCTGTCGTCCTCTCCCTGTTGGAGAAGAAAACGGAGAACTATATTGCCATACAGATTCCCGGCAAGGACGCAGACTCCGTTCTGAACGCCATGCAATCGCTCAGGGAGGAATTCGGAGACAAGTTCTCACAGGTCTTCAAGACCATTACCGTGGACAACGGCTCGGAGTTCTCTACGTTCAGTCTGGTCGAGAACTGGGGCAGTGCAGTCTACTTTGCACATCCCTATACTTCGTGGGAACGTCCCCAAAGCGAGCGTCACAATGGGCTGTTCCGAGCCTTCGTGCCCAAGGGTGCCTCCATTGAATCCTTCTCTCCAGAGTACATCTTGTCTGCTGCTGATGAGCTGAACGGACGCCCTCGCAAGAAGCTGGGCTACCGCACCCCGGAGGAACTGTTTGATGAGTTCCTCGACTCTGTTTACGCAGCCTCCGGCTGCGGCAGCATCGCCCAGAACGGAAGCCAGAGGCTTCCATCCTGACCGATGCTCTGATTAACTAATTTCTACCGTGCAGGTGTCCAACTTGCACTTGCAATTTGCGTTAAATTTATGTTTAATTTATTTCTTGTAATAAGGATTATTTATGTATGGTTAATAGAAAAAGCTCTTCTATTGGTTTAAATTTTTTGATGAATGTTATTCTTACAATTTCATCATTTATATTTCCCTTAATTACATTTCCGTATATTTCTAGGATTTTACAGGCTGATGGTGTGGGAAAAATTCAGCTAGCTTCGTCTTATGTTGCTTATTTTTTGGCTTTTTCACAATTAGGTTTGCCAATATATGGTATTCGAGCTTGTGCAATTGTGAGGGATGATCGATTTAAATTGAGTAAAACTGTACATGAGTTACTAATTATTCAAATTGTAATGACAATATTATCTTATATAATATTGTTCTTTACAATCAGGACTATTCCACGTCTTTGGGATGAAAAAAACTTATATCTAATCACAAGTATGATTATTTTCTTGAATACTCTAGGGGTAGAATGGCTTTTTAAGGCGATGGAACAATATACCTATATTGCCATAAGATCTTTAATTTTTAAAGTGATTTCTATATTGGCTATGTTTTTATTAGTTCACGAGCAGGATGATTATAAACTCTATGCGGGAATTTCGGTTTTTGCTTCATCAGGTTCTAACTTGTTAAATTTAACGCAAATAGGAAAGTATATTGACTTTAAACCTGTAAGTAATTACAATATAAAGCAACACATCAAGCCTGTTTTGATTTTATTTGCTAACACTTGTGCCACTATTATTTACACGAATTTGGATTCAGTCATGTTAGGGTTTATGGCCACAGATGCTGATGTTGGCTACTACAGTGTAGCGATCAAAGTTAAGAATATATTAGTAGGTGTGGTAACGGCGTTGGGCGCAGTATTACTACCAAGAATGTCATACTATTTTGATCAAGGAAAAAAAGAACAATTTTGGCTTTTTGTAGAGAAATCAATGCACTTCGTTTTAATTCTAGCACTTCCGTTAACTGTTTTCTTTATGATTTTTGCTGAGAATAGCATTCCATTCCTTTCCGGAGAGGGATTTACATTAGCTGTACAACCTATGGTTATTATTATGCCTACCCTTTTGTGTATTGGCTTTACGTATGTAATGGGGATGCAGGTTATGGTGCCAATGGGCAAGGAGACTATTGTGCTCTGGGCTTCTGCCTTTGGTGCAATTATAGATTTGATTCTCAATGCAGTGTTAATTCCGTCATTTAAGGCTTCTGGTGCTGCAATTGGCACATTGGCAGCAGAAATTGTTGTGTTTATAGTACAATTTTGGGCACTGCGAAAAGAAATGATTCCTATATTCCATAAGCTTCAAATTCCAATAGTAGCGTTAGCTACGGCATGCGCATCTTTAGCCTCTTTTTGGATTAAGTTCTTTTCATGTGGCAATTTTATAATTTTGGTGAGTAGTGCTGCTATTTTCTTTTTAATTTATCTTTTAGTTCTTCATATTGCGAAAGAACCATTTGTTTGTGATATGGAAAGGCGTTTATTAAAAGGAATAAAGCGATTTTTGAAGCTATAATAAGCAGAGAGGGCTTTTAGATTTACTTTCAAGGAAAATCCAAGTTAAAGTTCCAAAGGACTATGACAGCGTATTAAGAGATACCTACGGTGACTATATGCAACTGCCACCAGAGAGAGAAAGACATCCGTACCATGGATATCGACTTTATAGAAAAGAAGATTAAGCATTATACAGGATGGTTTTGAATTGAAGCTAAGAGGTACTTTTATGTTATCAATTATTATTCCATCTTGTATACTGCAAGAATTGAAAGACAAAGAAACTAGATACTTATGGTATTTGGGGTTAGGCATGCTTGCTGCGTTGGTTGTTTATTAAGCTTAATTGAGGGGTAATACAGAAAAATGAAAAGTTGCTAAATAAAGAGACAATATTGTATATAGTATTTGGAATATTGACAACTGTAGTTAATTATTCAGTTTTTTTGCTTTGTTATAATACCTTATTTAGAGGCAAAGATGGTCTTTATGCTAATATTATAACTTTTATTGCAGCAGTGCTTTTTGCTTTCGTTGTGAATAAGTTATTTGTGTTCGAAAGTAAAAGTTGGTCTTTTATGGTTTTGAAAAAAGAAATTCCATCTTTTTTTAGCCACAAGGATAGGTTCATTTATAGTTGAAGAATTTGGGCTATTTATTGCTGAAAAAATATTGCGGTTGAATCGTTTTGAGGTTTTGAGAATTTGGGATACTGTGATTGACGGTATTGTTATTGCAAAACTTGCGTTAGCTATTGTCGTGGTTTTATTAAACTACGTTTTTTGCAAATTTTTTGTCTTTAAGAGTACAACTATTAAATAGCAATATTGTTATGGGATTTTGAGGTAGTTATTCTTCTGATTGCGCAACATACATAGCTGTCATATCGCTGTTATCCCCTCCCCACATGCACCAAATGCGCGATGCCCGGTATGCTCTCGCCTTGCTGCGAAGAGGTTGTGGACATCAGCGCTCCGGTCGCCATAAAGAGAATATTTTTCAGCTCTCCGCGATCCATGCGGTTCAAAATATGCCCGCATAATACACCGGCTGAGCATCCGCAGCCGGAGCCGCCCGCGTGCACGTCCTGTGCCTCGCGGTCAAATAGAATCAGCCCGCAGTCCTCGTGATTGCGCAGAACGATCCCGTTTTCGCGCAGCAGTTCGTATAATAATTTTGTGCCAATCGCCCCGAGGTCACCTGTGTAAATGCGGTCGTAGTCCTCAGGCTTTGTCGCCGTATCGTTAAAAAAATCCAGCAAAGTCTGCGCTGCAGCGGGGGCCATCGCCGCGCCCATGTTCGTCATGTCGGTCACACCAAGGTCGGTGATGCGTCCCACGGTCGCGTGCCGCACTTGAATGTCGCCGCTCATACCGAGCACAGCGCTGCCCGAAGCTGTCGCCGTCCACTGCGCAGTCGGCGCGCGCTGGCTGCCGTATTCCAGCGGCGTGCGGAATTGCCGCTCCGCGGTGCAGAAGTGGGAAGAGGTTACCGCGCAGGCGTAGTTCGCCGCGCCGCATTCCACCATGATGGAGGCCATGATGAGCGTTTGCGCCATCGTGGAGCACGCCCCGTATTGCCCAAGGAACGGAATGTCCATTCCGCGCAGACCAAACGTGCTCGAAATACACTGGTTTAGCAGATCCCCCGCAAATACCATGTTAATGTCCTGCTTTTGAAGCCCCGCCTTGCGTATCGCAAGGTTCGCGGCTTCCGTTTGCAGCATGCTTTCCGCTTTTTCCCAGCTTTCCTGATTCAAATAAGAATCGAGAAACGTCTGGTCAAAGTCGCGCGCCAGCGGGCCCGCGGCTTCTTTTTTTCCGCACACCGCCGCGTGGCCCAAAATCGCCGGGCGGCGCTCAAATAGAAGCGTGTAACGTCCGAGTCTTTTCATAAGCCCTCCTTAAAACAGCCCGATGATATACAGCACGATCCCGTACAAAACCGAAGCCGAAATACCGAACACCAGTACCGGCCCCGCCACCGTGAACAGCTTCGCGCCGAGGCCCGTCACAAAGCCCTCGCTTTTAAATTCCAGCGCAGGGGAGACCATTGAGTTCGCAAACCCCGTAATCGGAACCAGCGTGCCTGCCCCGGCATATTTCGCTATGTTGTCGTATACGCCGCAGGCTGTCAGCGTTGCGGAAATGAAAATGAGCGAGATCGAAACGCACGTCCGCGCGTCTTTTAAATCGAGCCCCAGCAGCATGAACGTGTTCGCAAGCGCCTGTCCCAGTGTGCAGATGGCCCCTCCGGATAAAAACGCAAACAGGCAGTTTTTCAGTACGGGGGAGTGCGGCGAAGCCTTCTGCACCATCGCGTCATATTGCTGCGGTGTTTTCTTTTTCATACGACCACCCTTTCCGTTTAACCGGGTTTATTGTGCGTATCAAGGTAAAAGATATTCCACATTTTTAAGATTTTAGTTGATTATCTCAAACAGAGCGTGTATAATTAGTTGCAGGTGATATTATTATGTCTAAACTCAGCATCCTGAAGCAGAAAAATAAGCGCGATGTGGATATGACGCAGGGCAGCATCTTCCGCCACCTCATCACATTCGCGTTTCCGCTTCTCATCGGCAACATTTTCCAGCAGCTCTACAACACGGTCGATACATGGGTCGTTGGCAACTATGTCAGCAACGAGGCTTTCTCGGCGGTCGGCACGGTCGGTCCTGTCATCAACATGCTCATCGGCATATTCTTAGGGCTTTCCAGCGGCGCCGGCGTCGTTATTTCACAGTATTATGGCGCAAAGCGGTATGATAAGGTGCGCGATACTGTCCACACCTCCATCGTCATGACGCTCATTTTGGCTGTGCTCTTTACGATCATCGGCATCGCTATGATCCCCTTCGTGCTCAATTTCATGAAGACCCCGGCAGAGGTCATGCCGGAGTCCTCTGCGTACCTCACCATCTACTTCGCGGGCGTCATCGGCCTTATGCTCTACAACATGGGCGCGGGCATTCTGCGTGCCGTGGGTGATTCCAAGCGCCCGTTCTATTTTCTCGTCGTCTCCGCCGTGCTCAACATCATTCTCGATCTCGTCTTCGTGCTGTCGCTCGGCATGGGCGTTAAGGGTGTTGCGTATGCGACCATCATCTCGCAGGGCGTCTCCGCCATGCTTACGATGATTACGCTGTTCCGCACGGATTCCTGCATCAAGGTCGAGCTCAAATACTTGAAGCTCGATAAAGAAATGCTCGCGAAGATTGTGCGCGTCGGCATCCCGGCCGCCATCCAAATGGCGATCACCGCGTTCTCGAACGTATTTGTACAGTCTTATGTTAACTACTTCGGCGCAGACTGTATGTCCGGCTGGACGGCGTACAGTAAGATTGACCAGCTTCTCTTCCTGCCGATGCAGTCTCTCGCGCTCGCGTCTACCACATTCGTCGGCCAGAACCTCGGCATCGATCAGGTCGGCCGCGCCAAGAAGGGCGCGCGCACGGCGTTCATCATGTCCGTCGTCGCAACCGTCATTCTGACAATCCCGCTGCTCATCTTCGCGCCGCAGCTCGTCTCGTTCTTCAACGGTAAAGCAGAGGTCGTCGCATACGGTTCCATGCTGCTGCGTTATTGCTCGCCGTTCTACGTGTTCTGCTGCGTCAATCAGGTCTACTCCGGCGTGCTGCGCGGTGCAGGCAATTCCCGCGCACCGATGATTATCATGTTGAGCTCGTTCGTCGTCTTCCGCCAGATTTACCTCTTTATCATGGCGAACTTCATCTCCAACACCATCATTCCCATCGCCTTAGGCTACCCTGCCGGTTGGCTCGTGTGCAGCACCCTCACACTGCTCTATTATCGCCACGCCGACCTCTCCAAGAGCCGTCTCGTCGAAGACGCAGGGAAAAAAGCAGAAGCTTCAGGAAAAAGCCGCATAAAAGCTGTATGAAATACAGTTGTACAAAATACAACAAAATTGCCCCTCGAACACCGCATGCACGTGCCGGTGTCCGAGAGGCTTTTTTCATTTCCGCAAAATCGTACTACCTTTCCACCTTTTCTCCTCGAAAAAACCAAAATTTTTTCAAAAATCCATCTTTAGATGGATTACATTTCGCGCGAAATATGATATATTGTGGTTATAAACCATAAAAGGGGAGTAGAGCACATGAATGAAGTCGTCATCAAGCCATCGCTGCGCGAGCAATTCTTACAGGGTTGGGCTCAGTGCCGCGTCATTTTCTTCAGCGCGCCGTGCGGCTTCGGCAAGTCTACAGCCGCCACCGCCTTGCTCAGCAATCACAAAACCTGCGTGTTTTCGGCAGAAGACCCGGAATTCCTGCGCGAGCCCGTGCCGAAAAATGTAGATGCGATTGTGATCGATTCCCTGCCCGCGCTCAAAGACCCGGAAGACCAGCAAACGCTCTGCGCATGGATCCGCGAAAATCCGGAGCTGCACTTCGTCATTTTAAGCCGCGGCGTGCTGCCCGGCTGGCTCATGCCGTTCCGCTTTACGGGGCTTTTGCAGCTCATCGAGGCCAGAGATTTGTTGTTTGACCGCGATACCGTGCGTGTTTTTCTGGAAAAGAATGGCTGCACACCAACGGAAGCAGAGATCAACGTCATCATCCACGATTCTCTCGGCTACCCACTGGCCCTAACGGCGCTTTCGCGCCTGATGCAAAACGGTCAGCCCTATACGCCGGAGATCGTCGGCATTGTGCAGCAGGAAATCTATCACTATTTTGAGGATAACATCTTCAACCGCTTTTCAATGCCGCTGCGCCGTATGCTGCTCGACATCGCCCCGTTCGATACATTCGACGCCGAGCTTGCCCAGATGATTTCCGGCGACAGCCACATCAACGAGCTTATTTCCATCGTTCGGCACGATACCACCATGCTTTTAAATGCCGATGCACAGAAATACCGCTTCTGGAGCTTTTTCCAACAGTTCCTCATGTGGGAACTCCGCCAAGTCTATACGCCGCAGGAGCAGGCCGCAGTGTACAGCCGCGCCGGGCTTTACTATGAGCTGCACGAAGATTACGAGCATGCGCTCGAGTGCTATTCGCGCTGCAAAGACCACCGCCGCGTCTCGGAAATGCTCATCCGCAACGCAGAGCAGCACCCCGGTGTGGGACATTACTATGAGATGGAAAAGTATTACTATGCTATCCCGAAAGAGGAGATTCTCCGCTCGCCATCGCTCATGTGCGGTATGAGCATGCTCACGTCCCTCTGCATGGATTACGAAGCCTCCGAAATGTGGTATTCCGCTCTGCAGGAGTATGCAGCCCCGCTCAAAAAGACCGACACCGCCTACAAAGAGGTGCGCGGCAAGCTTGCATATCTCGATATCTCCCTCCCGCAGCGCAGCAGCAAAGGCATCGCAGAGAACATCGACAACTATTTCAAAATTCTAACGGATAAAAGCTTGCAAACACCCACGTTTTCTGTCACCAGCATGCTGCCAAGTCTTATGAACGGCGGCAAAGATTTCTGTTCGTGGTCCAAGCACGATGAACTGCTCTACAAAACCATCCGCAAGCCGATGGAGGCCATTCTCGGCAAAGACGGCATCGGTTTTGCCGATTGCGCCCTTTGTGAAAGCAAATTTGAAAAAGGGGAGGATAACCTTCCGTGGCTCATGACGCTTGTGGCCCAGTTGCCCGAGATCGAGCGTCACGGTACGCCGGATATGACGTTCGCCATCATCGGTCTCATGGCGCGCGTCCAAACGAAGCAGGGCAACGCCATCATGGCGCTTTCTTCTTTAGACAGTCTGCGAACAGAGTTTGAGGAGGACAACAAGCGTTTCCTGCCGAATATTGATGCCATGCGCTGCCGTATATGGCTGCGCACCGGTGAAATGGAAAAGGCAGAGCAGTGGTACCGTACATCTGCCCCCCAGATCACGCCGCGCATCCGTACCATGTGGCGCTACCAGTATATAACGCGTGCCATGGTTGAGATCGCGCTCGGAGAAGAAAATGCGGCGCTGCTCACATTGGCCTCACTCATCCCGTTCTGCGAACGCTGCGGCCGCGTGATGGACCGCATGTATATCCGTATCCTAACGGCCGTTTGCTATCAGCGGCAAAATAACGCCCGGTGGCAGGAGGAGTGGATGCAGGCGCTTGATACCGCCCATGAGTACCGCTTCGTTATGCCCATTGCGCAGTTTGGCGCCGCCGTAATGCCCATGCTGACGTTTACCGGCTACAAAAAGGACGAGTCCTTCTTTTCACTCCTTTTGCAGGAAACGCGCCGTCAGGCTGTTTTGTACCCGAATTTCTTGCGTCCCATGCCGCGGCTCTCAGAACCGCTTTCGCCCGCAGAAACGCAGGTGCTCCGGCTCCTGTGCGGCAACCGCAGCAACCAGGAGATCGCCGACATCCTCGGTGTCAAGGTCGCCACCGTCAAAACGCATGTCATCCACATCCTCCAAAAGCTCGGCGTCAAACGCCGCGGCGACGCCAAAGAAATCGCCCAAAAACTCCATATCATCGAGTTTTGACGAAAACCCTTGACACCTGCATTAAAAACTATATACTGAAAGCATAATAGGTACCAGAAAGAGGGAAGAGTTCATGCACCCAATAGCTTTTTTTGATAAAAAAGTCGTGCAGAAATTGGAGCAAACGAGTTCCAAAGTGCGCGCCGTGGTCTTGCTTATTTGCTTCACCATAGGTATCGCGCTCATGGGCATCATGCGCACGCAGATGCAAGCTCCGCACAATGCAGGGGATATCCCAAAAACCGTGCCGCTCATCGCCCTGTTCATGATCCCCCTCGGCTTCGCGGTCTGGAACATCCTCATCAGCTTTCTGCCGCGGGAAAGAACCGGTGGCGACCGTTTCTCGCGCGGCGGTCTCTCCGCCCCGCGACCTGTCCCCAAAGCCAAGCTCTCCTTCGCCGTTTTCCTCCTGTGTGTCTCCTTGTTCATCGTAACTCTCATACAACTGATTGCGGGGTGACCCCATGACTTTCAAAAAGCATTTCAAAGTTCTCCTGCCGCTCCTGATCTTAGTCGCGCAAGCCGTAAGCGGCGTTTTCGGCTTTATTCTTTTCGGGTGGCTTTCAACTGCTCTTGACCGTATAGGCGGTGAGAATAGCGGTTTAGAGGAGTTCTTTGCTTACGTGTCAGCGTTTATTGTACTTACCATGACGACAAGCGTAACCCCTTTCATCAACCTCGAACTTGAAAAAGGCGGTTACATACAAAAAATCTGGAATACAGCAGAAGTACTGGTCGTACAGAGCGTCTGCTCGGCTTTCTTTGTGTGGCAGCACTGCAAAGTGTATTTCAGACCGCTGGATGCCAGTTGGCTCGGCGATGCGTTGGTCACACTGATTCCCATGATTATCGGTCTCTCCAACGTCCTCGCCATGCTCATTCAAATCGCCATCTACGCCATCCTGCACCACCGCAAAACCCGCCGCACCGCGCTCACTCAACCGCAGCCGACACCGCCCATCGAACCGTAAAAACCAAAAACTCCCGACTGCCGCAAATGATGAACAGCAGCAGTCGGGAGTTCCTTTTATTTAAATATTTAATTTCAGCTTACTTTTCCAAAAATCCCTTCAGCGCCGCATAGTCCACATTTTCCGGCTTCACTTCGTCAAAGAACTTCAGCAGCTTTTCGGCCAGCACGCGTACACCGCCGACGGAATTGCTTTCGATATTCAGCGGTAGAATGGGGTCGTGTACGCTCATGCGCAGCAGGAACCAGCCGTCGCCGTCGTTTTCCGGGAACGAAATGCGGATGCCTTCGCGGTTGTCCGGCGCAATGTCCCAGTTGTGCGCTTTCGCGTAGCTTTCAAGCGCCGCAATGGTGCTCTCACCATAGGGGCGGAAATCCTCTGCTGTAATGGGGAAGCGCAACTCTTTTTCTTCCTTGGCTTCCTTCAGATCGGCGATGAGACTATCGAGCGATTTGCCCTCGCGGCGCAGCTGTGCCGCCTTAATGATAATCTTTGTCACCAGATAGGCACCGTCGTCAAGGAAGTAGTTCTCGCGCAGCGCCGCATGGCCGCTCGTCTCAATCGCCAACGGGCAGTTCACGCCCTCGTTATTCAGGCGTACCGCTTCGTTGATGACATTCTTGTAACCGCGCTTAAAGCGGTGATGCTTGCCGCCGAGCGTCTGCTCAATGTAGGTCTTGAGTCCGTCGGACGTAATGGAGTCCGTCACAATGGTGCCGCCCGGGTTGCCTTCCAGCGCAATGGCGGAAGCAATCGCCACAAGACGGTTGCGGTTGATCTCTTCGCCGCGGCTGTCCACAGCGCCGCCGCGGTCTACGTCTGTGTCAAAAATTACGCCAAGGTCCGCACCGGCCTTCACGGTCGCCGCGCAAACGCTCGCCATGGCCTCCTCGTTCTCCGGGTTTGGAATGTGGTTCGGGAAGCGGCCGTCCGGCTCCAAAAACTGGCTGCCTGTAATGTCCGCACCAAGCGGCTTCAGCACGTCGTTCGCGTAAAAACCGCCCGCGCCGTTGCCGGCATCTACAACGATCTTAAAGCCCGCAAGCGGGTGCGCATAATCTTCCGCGTTCACGCCCTTGCGGATCATCTCGCGCAGATTATCTGCATATTTTGACATATAGTCCACCGGCACCAGCGTGCCGTTGTCGGTCTCCTTCGGCGCAGCGCTGTTCTGTGCATATTCCAGAATCTCGGAAATATCCGGGCTGTCAAGGCCGCCCGCAGGCGTGAAGAACTTCAGTCCGTTGCGGAAGAACGGATGGTGGCTCGCCGTAATCTGCACCGAGCAGTCGCACGGCAGCTCCAAAACCGCCATGAACATCGACGGGGTAGAGGCAAGGCCGCAGTCGTAAACCGAAGCACCGTACGTCGTAAACGCGCGGAACAGCGCCGCCGCAATACGGTCTGCGGAAATGCGGGAGTCATGGCCGACGGCAATTTTCAGCCCCTCGGCGCACTTATCCAGGTGCTTTTCGCACCAAACGAGAAAACCGGCCGCAATGCGCTCCACGACCTCATCGGTCAGGTTAATCGGCGCGCCGCCGCCTTCACTTGCAACACCGCGAATGTCAGTGCCGCTTTTCAAGGTTTTATAGGCAAACATGGAAAAGACCTCCTGTTTCATTTTGCATTTTATCCAAGCTTATTATAATACAACTCCCGTAAAATGAAAAGAGCTTTTTGATTTTTGACAAATACGTTTTAGTATGGCTAAAACCGCTTACAAACTGCAAGTTGTAAACTGAAAAATTGCAAATTTCATGTAAAATCAAAAATTTTTTCAAAAAAGTGTTGACAAAATGAAATTTTGGTGGTATAAACTTAGCATAATAATTCAAGGGCACAGATGAAGAGAAGTACCCGGCAGACCGCTTTGCACAGTGAGCGGGGGAGAGTGTGAACCCCGCGTAAGCACACCGGCGAATAACACTTCGGAGCCTCAAGCCGAAAAGATGCGTATATCTCAGTAGGTGCGACGTGTGGCGGCGCGTTAAGCCGTGCCTGTCTTGTTAGAGACAGTAAAGGTGATCTTCTTTATAAGATAATTTAGGTGGCACCGCGGATACAACAGCTATTCGTCCTAAGAAATTGGGACAAACGGCTGTTTTTTTATTTGCGTTTGGACTGAAATTATTTTATTTGGAGGGAACCGATATGTGTTCGATTATGGGTTACACAGCAAAAGACATTCGTTTGGAAGATTTACGAAAGGGCTTTGATAAAACCGTTTCCCGCGGGCCGGATATGTCCCGCACACTGGAAACGCCCGCAGGTTGGCTCTTTTTCCACCGCCTCGCCATCATGGGCCTTACAGAAGAAGGTATGCAGCCGTTTGAGCTGGACGGTTCCGCCGTCGTCTGCAACGGCGAGCTCTATGGCTTCCGTTCCGTTAAAGAGGAGCTCCGGAGAAAAGGCTACACCTTCAAAAGTGATTCTGACTGCGAAATTTTACTCCCTCTCTACAAAGAAGAGGGCACCGAGATGTTCAAAAAGCTCGACGCCGAGTTCGCCCTGATTATTTACGATGCCGAGACCGATAGCTTCATCGCTGCGCGCGACCCCATCGGCATCCGCCCGCTCTACTACGGGTACAGCGAAAGCGGCCACATTATGTTCGCCAGCGAGCCGAAAAACCTCGTCGGCCTGTGCCATCGCGTTATGCCGTTCCCGCCGGGCCACTACTATAAGGACGGCAAATTCACCTGCTACTGCGACATCGCCGAAGTCGAAGAAGCTTGCCACGATGACCTCGAGACTGTCTGTAAAAACATCCATGATAAGCTCGTTGCCGGCATCGAAAAGCGACTCGATGCCGATGCCCCGCTCGGCTTTCTTCTCAGCGGTGGGCTCGATAGCTCCCTCGTCTGCTCCGTCGCAGCAAAGCTTTTAAAGAAGCCCATTCGCACGTTCGCCATCGGCATGAGTGAAGATGCCATCGATTTAAAATACGCCCGCGAAGTTGCCGATTACATTCACAGCGACCACACCGAGGTCATCATCACAAAGGACGATGTTATCGAAAATCTCGAAACCGTCATTGCGCTGCTTGGCACGTATGACATCACCACCATCCGCGCCAGCATGGGCATGTACCTCGTCTGCAAAGCCATTCACGAGCAGACCGATGTCCGCGTGCTGCTCACCGGTGAAATTTCCGATGAGCTCTTCGGCTACAAATATACAGATTTCGCCCCCAGCGCCGCCGCGTTCCAAACGGAAGCCCAAAAGCGCGTGCGGGAGCTTCATATGTACGACGTGCTCCGTGCCGACCGCTGCATCTCCGCCAACTCGCTCGAAGCCCGCGTTCCGTTCGGCGACCTCGATTTCGTCAAATACGTCATGTCCATCGATCCCGAGATGAAGCTCAACAAGTACAAAAAAGGCAAATACCTCCTGCGCCACGCGTTCGAGGGCGATTACCTCCCGCTGCCGATTTTGTACCGCGAAAAAGCCGCGTTCTCCGATGCCGTCGGTCACTCTATGGTCGATTACCTCAAGGCCTACGCCGAAACAAAGTATACCGATGACGAAATGAAGCTCCGCGCCGCAAAATATCCGTTCGCAACGCCGTTTACGAAAGAATCCCTTCTCTACCGTGAAATTTTTGAAAAATACTATCCCGGTCAGGCGGAAATGGTCAAGGACTTCTGGATGCCGAACAAAGCGTGGGAGGGCTGCGACGTCAACGATCCCAGCGCCCGCGTGCTCGCGAACTACGGTGCCTCCGGCGAATGATTGGAAAGATTCATAAACTTTCTTAATGTTTAACAAATTCACTGAAAATTTAACCGGAATGCAACACACCTTTTTTCCGTTTAGCCCTTGTGTATTCTCTGCTGTTGTGATAGAATAAAGCCATCATAGGATGTTATGGTTTTCCACATAGAACCCTATCGGCAAACCATAATGAGACTAAATCTCATATCGAAGGAGAGATGACTGATGTCCAAGATGATCGAACTTCACGACATCGATGTTCCGGGCTTTCTGTCTGTACTGGATAGCTGCGAGGGCAATGTGTATCTGATGACGCGCGACGGTGATAAGCTGAACCTGAAAAGCAAGCTGTGTCAGCTCATCGGTCTTACGTCTCTGATTGAAGGCGGAAAGATCGCAGAAGCCTTTGTGGTCTGCGATAATGAAGCGGATGAATCCAAGCTGTTCCGCTTTAACCTTTACAAGGACGAAACGCAAGGTAAGTAAAGAGTAGGATTTGCAAAGTAAGCTGCTGCAAGTAAAAACTGCGGCAGCTTTTTTGTATCACGTAAAACAAATTATGTAAACAAAAAGGAGAGACTCATGCCACAAAAAAGAACCGGCGCAGTCCGTCGCTGCCAACCCCGGAACAAAAAAACGCTTTCCGCCGTCATCAGCGCCGTCCTTGTGCTCGCGGCGGTGCTTGTCTATTATTTCCCGGAGCTTGAAACGTACCTCACCGGTGCACCGAACACAGACTCAAGCGCCCCCGCACAGCCCACTCAAAGCACCGCCGCCGCCGACTGTGCCGTCTACTTTTTAGATGTCGGGCAGGGGGATAGCATTTTAATTCAAATCGGCACCGATTACAACATGCTCATTGATGCCGGCACCCGCGAAGCGGGAGAGACCATTGAAAGCGACCTTCAGGCGCTCGGCGTCACATCGCTCGATGCCGTTGTCGCCACGCACCCGCACGCAGACCACATCGGCTCCATGAAGCAGATTATCGAGGATTACACCATCGGCACGTTCTACATGCCCCTTTTGCCCGACGACCAAACGCCCACCACCGCTACATACGAAAATATGCTCGATGCCCTGCTCGACAAAAACGTCCAAACCGAGCAGATCTCCACCGATACAAAAATCTCCGCGCCCGAAAACGCCAATTTTGCCGTCCTATCCCCGGAAAAGGACGAGATATTCGATAACCTCAACAACTATTCCGCTGTTCTGCGCTTCACCTACGGCAATATCTCCTTTATGCTCACCGGCGACGCCGAAACCGAGGTCGAAGAGAATATCTTAGCACGCGAAACGGACATCACTTCAAACGTTTTAAAGTGCGGTCACCACGGCTCGTCCACATCGTCCTCCATGGATTTTCTCCGCGCCGTGAACCCCGCCGTCGCCGTCATTTCCTGCGGGCAGGATAATAAATACGGTCACCCGCACCACGAAACGCTCGAAAGCCTTTCCGAACGCAACTGCAAGATCCTGCGCACCGATACAGACGGCACCGTCGCCGTTACAACGGACGGCAATACGTATTCCGTCTATACGTGGTCGGCGGAAAACGGCCTTTCTCCGGCAGCGTAAGTTCGCGTAAAAAATTTTGACGAAAACACAAATCTATGCTATACTGATAAAAATAAATTCCGACCCATGACGGAAATAAAGGATGGTTTTTATGCTGACAGAAAGCAAAAAGGCGTTTATCGAGTTCATGATGTCCGCAGACGTGCTGCGTTTCGGCTCCTTCGTCACGAAGAGCGGCCGCAATACGCCGTACTTCGTCAATACCGGCAACTATAAGACCGGCGAGCAGATCGCAAAGCTCGGCAAGTTCTACGCATCGCTCATCAAGGAGACCGTCGGCGAAGATTTCTCCGCCATGTTCGGCCCGGCGTACAAGGGTATTCCGCTTGCCACAGCCGCCGCCGCGTCCCTCTATAACGAGTATGGCATCTCGAAGCCCTACTTCTTCAACCGCAAGGAAGAGAAAGACCACGGCGAAGGCGGCAGCCTCGTCGGCTACAAGCCGAAGGACGGCGATAAAATTATTATCATCGAAGACGTCATCACCGCCGGCACCGCCGTGCGCGAGACCATGCCGATCCTCTATGGCTGCGGCAATGTGAAAGTCAACGATATGTTCATCTCCGTCAACCGCTGCGAGGTAGGCAAGGTTCCCGGCAAAACAGCCATCATGGAGGTCAACGAGGAGTTCGGCATCAAGGTCCACGCCATCGTCACCGTCGAGGATATCCACGAGTACTTAAAGCAGTCCGAAAAATACAACGATATCCTCCCCGCCATGGAAGACTACATGGCAAAATATTGCATCCTGTAAAATTAACAAGCGCATAAGAACACCCCGGCAAGCTATCCAAACCGCCTGCCGGGGTGCTTTCATATTATCTCGACTAAATTAAGCTCTTTTACTGTCTCGCATCCTGCTTGGCTGCTCTGTGCGGCGGCGCGTTCTGCGGGCGGCGTGGCGGCCTTTGTGCGCCGCCTCACGCCGCTTTCTGCGGTGATTCTGGAAGAACCTACTTTGCAGCAAACGCCGCGTGTGGCGCTCTGCAAAATGCTCCATAAAATGGTTCGTCTGCACCATAAAGACGACCGACACAATGAGCAGCGGGATCAAAATAAACAGCATCGGGGCGGTCAGCGGCACCATGGAAACCAGGTCCATGCAGCCGATATATCCCACAAAGAACGCCGCCACCATTGTGCCGAACAGCGCCCCGCGCAGCGCGTTGAACGGCAGGCAAAGCTTGAACATCAGCATAAACCCAACGGCAAACGCCACAATGACCGAAAGTGTCGAGACCTGCGGGTTCGTCAAATTCAGAGGCCCCTTAAACAGCGTCAAAAACAAAACGCCAAGAATCATCGTCAGGGCAGAGGGAAACGATTTCTTCAAAACGTTCGCTAAAAAGCTGCCGCTTATGCGCTCGTTGTTCGGCTCCAGCGCCAGTATAAACGACGGAATACCGATCGTAATCGAACTGATAAACGTCAGCTGAATCGGCTCAAACGGGTAGGAAGCAGAAAGAAAAATGAACAGCACACCCAGCACCGTCGAATAGATCGTCTTCTGCAAAAACAGCGATGCAGAGCGTTGCAAATTGTTGATGGAGCGCCTGCCTTCCTTCACCACCTGCGGCATGGAAGCAAAGTTGGAGTCGAGCAAAACGAGGTTCGAGACCGTGCGCGCCGCATCGCTTCCGGAAGCCATCGCAATGCTGCAATCGGCCTCTTTCAGCGCCAGAACGTCGTTCACACCGTCGCCCGTCATCGCCACCGTGTGGCCGTGGCCTTTTAACGCCTGCACAAATTTCAGTTTCTGCTGCGGCGTCACGCGGCCAAACACACTGTATTGCTCAATTGCCCCCGCAATCTCCTCGTCGGTGTGCAGCGTCGTCGCATCGCAGTAGTTTTCCGCGTGGGGCAGACCGGCCTTCTGTGCAATGTTAGAGACCGTCACGGCGTTGTCACCGGAGATGACCTTCAGCGTCACGCCCTGCTCTGCAAAATAGCGTAGCGTTTGCGGTGCTTCCGTGCGGATCTTATCACTGATTAAAATGAAGCCCACCGACTCAATGTCGTCCGGCAGCACCTTGTTTTCAAGGAAAGGGTTTGCGGAGTGGGCCAGCAGCAAAACGCGTTCGCCGCGCGCCGCATATTCCTCCGTATGTTCACGCAGCGCACCGAAGCGTTCGCCCAAAATGAATTCGCCCGCGCCCATCACATACGTGCCGCGCTCGCCGAAATACGCGCCGCTCCACTTTCTCGCAGAGGAGAACGGCACCGTCGCCGCAGCTTTCCAGTCCGATCCGCCGGGAAAGTATGCTTTCACCGCGTTGTACGTCGGGTTGTCGTCCGTCAAAACCTGCACAAGCGCCTTCAGCGGAGCCGTCATGTCCTCTTCGGTGTAGCCCGTCAGCGGGTGCAGCTCGTCCACCTGCATCGTGCCCTCGGTGATCGTACCTGTTTTGTCTAAGCACAGCACATCTACGCGTGCCAATGATTCGGTGCAGTACAGGTCCTGCACCAACGTCTTGTAGCGTGAAAGCCGCAGTACGCTCACGGCAAACACCACGCTTGTCAGCAAAATGAGCCCCTCCGGGATCATGCCGAGGATCGCGGCGACCGTGCTTACAACAGCTTCACGGATCGTGTCATGCAGCAAAAAAAACTGCTTGCAGAAAAGCAAAATGCCAATCGGCACCAGCGTAAAGCCGAGCGTCTTTACAATGAAATCGAGGGAATGGAGAATTTCGGAGTTCGTGCGCTTCACATACTTCGCGCCGTTTGCGATGCGGTTTGCGTAGTTTTCGCGGCCTACGTGCTCCACTTCGGCGTAACAGCTGCCGGAAACGATGAAGCTGCCGGAAAGCAGCTCGTCACCTGCGCGCTTCAAGACCGGATCGCTTTCGCCCGTGATGAGCGATTCATTCACTTCCGCTTCGCCATCCAAAACGATGGCGTCGGCGCAGATCTGCTGCCCGGTCGAAAGGTGCAGCACATCGTTCATCACAATCCCGCTCACGGGTATCGTCTGTAGTTTTCCGTCGCGCAGCACAGAAGCCTTCGGTGCGGAAATGAGGGAGAGCTTGTCAATCGTCCGTTTCGCTCTTATGCCCTGAAACGAACCGATAATAATATTAGAAAAGATAACGCCCAAAAATAAAAGGTTCTTAAACGAGCCCACCAGCAAAACGAACAGCGCCAGTACAAAGTTCAAAATGTTAAAAAACGTGAACGTATTCTCTAAAATGATCTGCTTTTCGGTTTTGGTCTTAATGCCCTCATCGGCGTTTGAAAGCCCGTCGCGCACGCGCTGCGCTACCTGCTCCGAAGAAAGCCCCTGTCTACGGTCTAAGCTATCCATCCCGTTACGATCTCCTTTTTCTTATCTAAATATAAGAATACACGATACACCACCCGAATGCAAGGATATAAAACGTAAATTTCTCTTACGATTTTGTGAATTCTTTCCTTTTACTTGTAGAATATCCGCAAAAAACAAATTAACATTTTATGGAAAAAGTCAATTCAATTTTCAAGTCTATCCTGAAATCTATCCGAATTTTTGACACTTTTCACGATAGAGAGATAAAAACCCGTCAAAATCTGCCGTAAACAGCAAAATTCTCATTGTAAAACCCGCAGATAAAAGTCCTTGCGGCCGATTTGACTTTGCAGGAATTTATGATTATACTTAATTATCGTACATAGAAAATGATATACGAAAAGCATAGGTTTATTCATAAAGGAGAGATCATTCATGGCAGAAAAGACAGAAAAGAAATACGTTATCACAAACCATAGAAGCGGTAAGGTTCTCGCTTCCTGCGGCGGCTCTGCCGTGCAGATGACCGCAAACGACGGCGAAACGCAGGTCTGGTGCGCCGTCCCGGCAGAAGGCACGTCCGTGCAGCTCGTCCATAAGGTCAGCGGTCTCGCGCTCACCGTTCCGGGTGAGGCAGAAAACGGCACCGCACTCGTTCTCGCAGAGGCACAGGGCAACGCTTCCCAGCTCTGGAAGCTGACCACTACCGTCAAGGGCTGCCGCCGCATCACGCATGTCGCGTCCGGCAAGGTCGTCGACATCAAGGACATCAGCGATGCAGACGGCGCACCGGCACAGCTTTGGGAGTTCGTGAAGGGCGATAACCAGAACTGGGTGCTCACCGAGGTCGAAAAGGAAAAGAAAGCCCCGGCAAAGTGCGCCGCAAAAACCGCAAAGCCGGCTGCAAAAGAGAAAGCTAAGGCAGAGGTGAAAGCCGAAG
>ERZ1673695.212-NODE-212-length-101293-cov-14.617367_pt1 | contig 101293 bp, 86 predicted proteins | sample MGYA00580225_ERZ1673695 | MGnify/ENA primary metagenome ERZ1673695 (study PRJEB41218, sample SAMN15661739) | gut metagenome | host: Homo sapiens | place: Canada: London | collected 2015-08-20/2019-03-30 | study: EMG produced TPA metagenomics assembly of... | reverse complement strand
CACTTTTGGGACATTTTCCCTTGTGGTTTATTGAGACATTATCACAAATGGTTTATAGTATCTGCGTCGCACCGTAAAACCACATTGACAGGCACGCAAAAGCATGCTACAATTTATCTATTATTGTACAAGCACTTAAAACTTCATATGGATCTGTTTTTCATTTATATAATGTTTTATTCTTAGGAGGAATGGATATGAAAAGTTCTGATTTACGAAATGTTGTTCTGCTGGGGCACGGCGGCGTCGGCAAAACATCCGCCGCAGAAGCCATGCTGTATAACGCAGGCGCGGCAGACCGCCTCGGCAGAATTAACGAGGGGAACACCATACTTGACTATGATCAGGAAGAAATTCGGCGGCAGGCCTCTGTAAGCCTGGCGATTGCCCCCTTCGACTGGAAGAATTCTACTGTAAATATTATAGATACTCCCGGATATTTCGACTTTGCGGGAGAAATGCTTGAGGGCGTTTCCGTAGCCGATTCCGCAGTAATTGTCGCCGCGGGAGCGATGTCCGTTGGAACAGAGAAGGCGTGGGATTTTGCAAACAGCAGAAATCTGCCGCGCGTCATATTTGTCAACAAAATGAACGACGATACGGCGGATTTCGATAAAATATACGGCGAGCTGAAAGAAGTGCTGGGCAGGTCCTGCGTTGCCCTGCAGCTTCCGATCCGCAAAAATAACAAATTAGTCGGAATTGTGGACGGCATCACAATGGAAGCCAGAATGTTTGACCAGGACGGGAACCTTACCGAATGCGAAATGCCCGATGAGATGAGAGCACAGGCGGAGGAAATCAATAATAATCTTTCTGAAATTGTAGCGGAAACCGACGACGCGCTGATGGAAAAGTTTTTCGGCGGCGAAAAATTCACGAAGGAAGAAATCATCAGAGGACTTAAAATTGCGATTAATCATTGTACATGCGCTCCGGTATTGCTTGGCTCCGCCTATGAAAATATCGGCGTTAAAAAGCTGATGGATTTTATCGTAGACTATATGCCGTCTCCGCTTGAACGCACGGTTCTCGACTATACGGACGCCAGCGGAGCGCAGAAGCAGATGAAGCCCGATCCTGACGGGCATCCCACGCTGTTTGTTTACAAAACGATTGCGGATCCTTTCGTTGGCCGCCTGTCGCTGTTCCGCGTCTGCTCCGGCACGCTGAAGCCCGATACGGTTTTATATAATGCAAACAAGGGGGCGGACGAACGGATTGCACAGATCTTCGTGCTGCGCGGCAGGAAACAGATTCCCGTTAAGGAACTGGTATGCGGCGATCTGGGCGCCGTTGCCAAGCTGAGCGTGACGGCCACCAACGATACGCTCGGATCTAAGTCGAATCCGATTTTATTGGCGCCCACCGTTTTCCCAAAGCCTCAGCTGACGCTCGGCATCGCGCCGAAGGCCAGAGGCGACGAGGAAAAGATCAGCTCCAGCCTCAGCAAGCTGCGGGACGAGGATCCTGTGATCAGCTTTTATCAGAATGCAGAAACCGGGCAGATGCTGATTTCCGGTCTCGGAGACCAGCACATCGACGTAATCATAAACAAGCTGAAGAACCGTTATGGCGTGTCCGTTCAGCTTGAGGATCCGAAAATCCCGTATAGAGAAACGATCCGCAAGAAGGTTTCCGCGGAGGGACTCCATAAGAAGCAGTCCGGCGGCGCAGGACAGTACGGAAAAGTCGTGATCGAATTTGAACCCGGGGAGAAAGAAGAGCTGGAATTCTGCGAACGGGTATTTGGCGGCGCGGTACCGAAGCAGTTTTTCCCATCCGTTGAGAAAGGACTGCAGGAAAGCGTCCGGCACGGCGTGCTTGCAGGGTATCCGGTCGTCCATCTGAAGGCGACTTTGGTAGACGGAAAATATCATCCTGTCGATTCCAAGGAGGTTGCGTTCGTATCCGCTGCGAAGATTGCATTTAAAGCGGGCATGAAACAGGCGGCTCCGGTGCTTTTGGAGCCCGTGGAAAGCGTCAAGGTATACATTCCGGATCGTTATATGGGAGATGTAATCGGAGACCTGAACAAGCGAAGAGGCCGGGTGCTCGGCATGAATCCGATGGAAAACGGCATGCAGGAGGTTGTTGCGGAGGTGCCGTATGCGGAGCTGTTCAAGTACGCGACCGACCTGCGCTCGATGACGCAGGCAAGAGGCTCCTTCGATACCGAATTTGCCCGGTATGAGGAAGTGCCGGACAATATCGCGCAGAAGATCATTGAAGAAGCAAAGCGGCATATGAGCGAGGACGAGGAGTAAGAAACGATTGACAGAATCTCCACGATTTAATACAATAAGCCATTATATCTGGAAAAGATATAATGGCTTTCGCATTTCATTTTGGAGGAATGGGACATGTATCATCAATACAGTGATTCGAACTTTGCGCATTATGAGGATTTTATACGAGACATGTCGGAAACGGCAGTTGCATCGGATTCCTTTGACCCGGCGCTGTATCAGAAATATAACGTCAAGCGGGGACTGAGGAACGCAGACAGTACGGGCGTTCTGGTAGGACTGACCAGCATCGGCGACGTACGTGCGTACATCATGGAGGAAAATGAAAAGGTTCCGATCGACGGCAAGCTTTTATACAGAGGAATCAGTATCGAGCATCTGGTGGACGGCTTTGAAAAGGACCGGCGGTTCGGCTTTGAAGAGACCGCCTACCTTCTGATCACTGGGAAGCTCCCGGATGACCGACAGCTTGAAGAGTTCAAAGCCCTTCTGGACGAGTGCAGAAAGCTGCCCGACGGATTTGCGGAAGACATGATCATGAAGGCGCCCAGCAACAATATCATGAACAAACTGGCGCGCTGCGCGCTGGCCTCCTATTCCTATGACAGCAATCCGGATGATATTTCATATGAAAACGTACTGCGGCAGTGTATCCGACTGATCGCACAGATGCCGACGATGACCGCGTATGCCTATCAGGCGAGAAATCATTATTATTATGACAAGAGCCTGTATATCCACAATCCGCAGAAGGGCCTTTCTACGTCGGAAAATCTGCTTCAAATGATTCGGCCGGACAGCAGGTATACGAAATTGGAGGCGGAAATCCTCGATCTTGCCCTTGTACTCCATGCCGAGCACGGCGGAGGCAACAATTCGTCTTTTACCGTCCATGTTGTGACTTCGACGGGAACGGACACATATTCTGCCATTGCCGCGGCGATCGGCGCATTAAAAGGCCCCAAGCACGGCGGCGCAAATCTCAAGGTGATGGACATGATGGAGGACATCAAGGCGCATGTCGGGGACAAGCGGGATAAAGGCAGAATCAAGGACTATCTGATTCGCCTGCTTAATAAAGAGGCGTACGATGGATCGGGATTGATTTACGGCATTGGACATGCCGTATACACAAAGTCCGATCCGAGGGCAAAGCTCCTGAAGCGGAAGGCGGAAGAGCTTGCGGCTGCGCTCGGCGGCGAATGGGAGGAAGAGCTTAACTTTTATAAGACGGTGGAGGAGCTGGCGCCGTCAGCTTTCGAGGAATACAAAAATTCCCCAAAGGTCATGTGTGCAAACGTAGACTTCTATTCCGGACTGGTCTATACGATGCTGAACATTCCGAAAGAATTGTTTACACCGATTTTTGCAATTTCGAGAATCGCGGGCTGGAGCGCGCACCGGCTGGAGGAACTGGCGGTCAGCAACCGGATCATCCGGCCGGCGTATAAAAACGTCGGTCAGAAGCAGCCGTACGTCGATTTGTCAGACAGGAGGGAAGGACTTTGAAGGAAAAAATTTTTGAATACAGGCCGGCTGAAATTGAGGCAAAATGGCAGAAAATCTGGGAGGAAGAAAAAGCGTTTGAAGCGGTGATCGATCACCAAAAAAAGAAATTTTACGGGTTGATCGAATTCCCGTATCCGTCCGGAAACGGGCTCCACGTCGGACATCCCAGATCTAACACAGCGATGGACATTATTGCCAGAAAACGCAGGATGGAGGGCTATAACGTGCTGTTCCCGATCGGATGGGACGCCTTCGGCCTTCCGACCGAAAATTACGCGATCAAAAACAAGGTTCATCCGGCAGAGGTTACGGCAAAGAATATTGCGCATTTCAAGGAACAGCTGAAGCGGCTCGGATTCTCCTTTGACTGGTCGCGAGAAATCAACACGACGGATCCGTCTTACTACAAATGGACGCAGTGGATTTTTCTGAAGCTGTTTGAAAAGGGACTGGCCTATAAGGCCGAAATTCCAATTAACTGGTGTACGGAATGTAAAGTTGGCCTTGCCAACGAAGAGGTGGTTAACGGCGTCTGCGAGCGGTGCGGCGGAGAGGTCGTCAGGCGGGTAAAATCCCAGTGGATGCTGAAAATTACGGATTATGCGCAGAAACTCCTCGACGGTCTGGAGGACGTCGAATTTATCGAGAAGGTCAAAACGCAGCAGCGGAACTGGATCGGCAGGAGTGAAGGCGCGGAGGTGAATTTTACCGTTCCCGCGGCAAAGACGTTCGGAGACGGAAGCCTGACGGTTTACACAACGCGTCCCGATACGCTGTTCGGCGCCACCTATATGGTGGTTTCGCCCGAGCATCCGATGATCGAAAAATTAAAAGACCAGATTGAAAATTATGACGAGGTGCTCGCGTATAAAGCGGAAGCGGCCAAAAAGTCTGATTTTGAAAGAACGGAAATGGCAAAGGAAAAAACCGGCGTGCCGCTGAAAGGAATTACTGCTGTCAACCCTGTGAACAATAAAGAAATTCCCGTTTGGATTTCGGATTACGTATTAATTTCGTACGGAACGGGAGCCATCATGGCGGTCCCGGCGCACGACGAGCGGGATTGGGAATTTGCAAAAAAATTCGGCCTCCCGATCATTGAAGTCGTGAAAGGCGGAGACGTTGAACATGCTCCGTATACCGATATTGAGAGCGGCGTGCTGACAAACTCCGGATTCCTGGACGGTCTGAGCGTAGCAGAAGCCAAAAAGACTATCATACAGTGGCTCACAGAGCGCGGATTTGGACATCGGAAGGTAAATTACAAGCTGCGTGACTGGGTATTCAGCAGACAACGATATTGGGGAGAACCGATTCCGCTCGTATATTGCCAGCATTGCGGTTGGGTTCCGGTGCCGGAAAAGGAGCTGCCCGTGAAGCTGCCGGAAATCCGGAATTATATGCAGACGGACAGCGGCGAATCTCCCCTTGTGAACGTACCGGAGTGGGTTCATACGGTATGCCCGAAGTGCGGCGCTCCGGCAGAACGGGAGACGGATACGATGCCGCAGTGGGCAGGCTCCTCCTGGTATTTTATCCGCTACTGTGATCCGCACAACGATCGGGAATTTATCTCCAAAGAGGCAATGGATTATTGGCTTCCGGTAGACTGGTACAACGGAGGAATGGAGCATACCACGCTGCATCTGCTGTACTCCCGCTTCTGGCATAAATTCCTGTACGATATCGGAGCGATTTCCTGTCCGGAGCCATATATCAAGCGAACATCGCACGGTATGATATTAGGCGAAAACGGTGAAAAAATGTCGAAATCCAGGGGCAACGTTATCAACCCCGACGACATCGTCCGGGAGATTGGAGCAGACGCCTTCCGTGTATATGAAATGTTTATGGGAGCCTTCGATCAGGCGATCCCGTGGTCCACGCAGGGAGCAAGAGGCTGCTACCGCTTCCTGGACAGAGTCTGGAAGCTGCAGAACCTTTTGACGGAGGAGGAAGAATTGTCGGAAGCGCTCAAGGCTTCTGTACACGGCACCATCAAAAAGGTCTCGGAGGATTACGAGAAGATGAAGTTCAATACCGCGATTGCCGCGATGATGTCGCTTGTAAATGAAATATACGCGCGCGGCAGCGTTACAAGAGGAGAGCTCCGGGCACTTCTTCTGCTGCTGAATCCCGCGGCGCCGCATATTACCGAAGAAATCTGGCAGCAGCAGGCGCTTTCCGATCAGCCGATTTATCGCTCGCAGTGGCCGTCGTACGATGAAAAGGCCATGGAGCAGCAGGAAACGGAAATTGCCGTACAGATCTGCGGTAAGATCAAAATGAAGCTTATGGTACCCTCATCATACGGAAAAGAGGAAACAGAGCGCTTTGTGCTGGAAAATGATGCTGTGAAGGCGCTGATTGCAGGCAGGGAGGCTCGTAAGATTATTGCTGTGCCGGGAAGACTTGTTAATATTGTAATATAATCAGGAAAGGACTTGCTTATGAATTATAGAAAAGCAGCGGCGGAAGCAGTCGCCTCCGCTCTGAATTCACAGCAGATTACTGCGGAGCAGGCGGAACGTCTGATGACCGTTCCGCCGAACCCGGAGATGGGAGACATCGCGTTTCCGTGTTTTTCCCTCGCAAAACAGTTCCGCAAAGCGCCTCCGCAGATCGCGGCGGAGCTTCAGCGGAGCATTTTGGAATCCCCCGAAGCCGGAAGCATTTTCCTGAAAGTGGAAGCCGTCGGGGGATATTTGAATTTTTATCTGAAGCGCGGCGCGCTGGTCAGGAGCGTCATTTCGGAGGTGCTGTCCAGAGGAGAGGATTACGGAAAGACTGAGGAAGGCAAGGGAAAACGTATCCTGGTAGAGTTTTCATCGCCGAACATTGCAAAGCCGTTTCATATCGGACATCTTGTTACGACAGCTCTGGGAAGCTCCATCGAGCGGATTTATGCGTTTCTTGGATATGATACGGTCAAAATCAATCATATTGGGGATTGGGGAACGCAGTTCGGAAAGCTGATCAGCGCCTATAAAAGGTGGGGAGATGCGGCTGCAATCCAAAAGGATCCGATCAACGAGCTTTTGAAAATTTATGTGAAATTCCATACAGAGGCGGAGCTGCATCCTGAGCTGGAGGACGAAGCCAGGCTGTATTTTAAAAAGCTGGAAGAGGGAGACGCGGAGGTTCGGGCGCTCTGGCAATTCTTTGTCGATGCAAGCCTGCAGGAATTCAACCGGATTTACCGGCTGCTGGACATTACCTTCGACTCCTATGCGGGAGAGAGCTTTTACTCAGATAAAATGCCTGAGGTGGTGGAGCTTCTTAAGGAGAAGCATCTGCTGGAGGAAAGCGACGGCGCACAGGTCGTACGCTTCGAAGAGGATCGTCTTCCGCCCTGCATCATCCTGAAATCCGATGGGACTACGATTTATGCGACGCGTGATCTGGCGGCTGCAATCTACCGGAAAAGAACGTATGATTTTTATAAAAACGTCTACGTTGTAGGAACACCGCAGGCGCTGCACTTCAAGCAGATTTTTGCCGTCCTGGAGAAAATGGGATACGAATGGGCAAAGGACTGCGTTCACGTCGGCTTCGGGTACGTCCGCTTCCCGGACAGAGTGCTTTCGACGCGCCACGGCGACGTGGTGCTTCTTGAGGACGTGCTGCAGGAATCGATTGAAAAAACAAAAGAGGTTATAAAAAACAGCTCGACGAGTAAAAATATTGATGATCTGGACGAGGTCGCGGAAAAGATCGGCGTCGGAGCGATTCTGTATTCATTCCTGAAAAACGGCAGGGAAAAGGATATTATTTTTACCTGGAAGGACATCCTTGACTTTGAGGGAGAATCGGGGCCATACGTGCAGTATGCCTATGCAAGAGGCAGAAGCGTTCTGCGGAAAGCGGCGGAAAGCGGGATCGACTATACGGCGGCCGATTTGTCTTTAGCAGACGGCGCCGAAGAATTTGAACTTGCAAAGCTGATTCACTCCTACGAATCCGTTGTCAGGGAAGCGGCGCAGAAATATGAGCCCTGCTGCGTAACCCGCTTCGTAACAGATCTTGCGCAGTCGTTCAATAAATTTTACAATACGTGCAGCATCATGAAATCGGAACCGGCGCTCCGGGACGCAAGACTGATGATTACGGAAGCGGCCTGTACTTGTATCAAGTCGGCCCTGCACCTGATCGGGGTACGCGTGGTAGAAAAAATGTAGCTGCCTGCAAGAGGTGTCTTTATGAAAAAAAAGTTTGCGTCGATCGTGGTTTCGTTTCTGGCGGCCTGCTTCTGCCTTACAGCATGGCTTCCGGAACCGGCCGGCGCGGCATTTTTGGAAGATTATGTAGAACAGTACATGAAAGACACCACGGATCCTGCTGCCGTATACGCAGTGGTTCTGACGCTGGAAGACAGGCCGCTTTCCGAATATGAAGCGGCGCGGCGGCTGGGCACCGGCACGTTTGTACAGACGGCGGAGGGACAGGAAAGATACCGTGCCCTGATTGAAAAACAGGATGCACTTTTGACGGAACTGGAGACGGTGCTTGCGCGGAGCGTCACGGCCGCTTACCGCTATACGGCGGCGTTGAACGGGATCTGCATTTATCTCTCGCAGCCGGAATCGGAACAGGTGCTGGAGCACGCCGCTTCGCTGGGATACGATGGAATGTATTTGGCATCGGCCGCCTTCACTCCTGAATCGAGGCGATCTGATCTGCCGGCGGCGTCTGGCTCTGAACCACGTGCCGATGCCTCCGGTTCTGCCCTGGAGTACGTAGGCAATGACGGAACATACGGCGACGGTACGGGAACGGTCGTGGCGGTTATTGATACTGAGCTGGATTTCAGGCATGAATATTTTACGATGAAAGAGCCGGGAACGGGCCGGCTGACCAAGGCGTATGTGGACGGGATTTCACCGTATCTTTCTACGGCGAGCTTTCAGAGGGACTCGTATTATGTCAGCGAAAAGCTGCCGTACGTCGCGAATTATGAAAATTATACGGCAAACACATATTGTGACGCGCAGGATATCGTGCATGGCTCTCATGTTTCCGGAATCGCCGCCGGTAACGGCGCGGGTGCTTCCGGCAGCCGCTATCAGATCAGCGGAAACGCCCCAAATGCACAGCTTGTTTTTATGGGAAACGCGCATTTGCGCGACGAGACATTGTTTGCCTCGTTCGACGACTGCCTTTATCTGGAAGTCGACGTCGTCAACTGCAGCTTCGGCGCCGAGGGCGTGATGCTGTACGGGAAAACGGATGCCCTGGAGTTTGAACGAAAAATCGTGGAAAATCTGGTGGAAGCGGGCATCCAGGTCTGTGCCGCCGCCGGGAATTCCGATAAATATGCGCTTGGCGGGAACGCGCTTCTGAGCCATCCTGCATATTCCATTCCGGGATATCCGTACAATATTCCGCAGACGCTGACGATCGCATCGGCGCAGAATCCGTTTTCCATCCAAACGGCGCTTGAGGCTGCTGACGGCTCCCTTTTTGTCGGACTGATCAACAGCGGCTTTGATTCCGAAGAACTGGAAGGGCTTTCCGCGGAATACGCCGTCATCCCCGGAATTGGATCGGCAGCCGATTTTGAGGGGATCGACGTTTCCGAAAAATATGCGCTCGTGCGCAGAGGGGAGATCTCCTTCGAAGAAAAATCAAAGAATGCCGCCGATGCTGGGGCGGCAGGAATCATCTTTTACAACAATATAGAGGGAGAATCGCTTTCCGCTGCCGCGGGCAGCGTGCTGCCGGGACTTATGGTTTCTCTGGAGGATGGCGAGGCAATGGCCGCTCTGGAGGAAAAAACGGTACGATTCAGGACTTTTTATTCACAGCAGGAAGGAGAGCCCGAGGTCAGCGCTTTTACGAGCTGGAACTGTTCCAATCTGCTGACTTTAAAGCCGGATCTGCTTTGCTTTGGAGGGAATATTTATTCCTCCGTCCCGGATAACGCATATGAATTTTTCAACGGCACTTCGATGGCGACGCCGCAGGCGGCGGGCCTGTATGCCATTCTGAAGCAGAATGTTATGCAGCAGAAGACAAAATACGGGATCGAGGGGCAGTCGGATTATCCCGGCGTGATTTCGAAACTGCTGATGTCTACGGCGCATCCTGTCTCAGATTCTACAAGCCGTACGGTCATTTCCCCGCGCCGTCAGGGAAACGGGGTGCCGAATGTCAAAGACGCGCTGGAAACGCCGGCTTATATATATACTGAAAGCGCAGCGGATGAATACCGGCCGAAGCTTTCCCTGGGAGACGACGCAAAACGCACCGGAAAATTTTCGTTTGCGTTTTTTGTGAAAAATGTATCGGACACAGAGGTGACGTACACGCTTTCTTATGATCTCATTTCAGATGCGGTTGTGGGAGACGCAACGGAAGACCGCTCCGACGACGCGCTGGCGGGCTATGCCAGAAATCTCTCGGGAAACGTGAGCTTCCGGGATTCCGACGGTATGGAGATTAAAACGGTTACGGTTCCGGCAGGAGCCGAGGCTCGAGTAGAAGCGTTCGTATCGCTCAGCAAAGCGGACATGGATTATATGGATCGCTATTTTGAAAACGGCACGTATGCCGAAGGCTATATTTATTTAAAAAATAACGAAAATCCGGATCTTTTGCTTTCATTTATGGGGTTTTATGGCTCCTGGCTCGACAGCCCCGTTTTTGACGCCTTCCTTTATGACGGCGGCGAGGCGTTTTTCGAACCGACCTATCTGTATGCGGACGGCGGCCTGATTCTTGGCATGAATCTGATGGATCTTTTCGCCGGGGAGGAAACACCTGCCGTTACGGTCCCCTATTTTTCTCCGGACGGAAACGGCGTGCTTGATTCGTTTTCCGTCTCGACAACGCTTCTGCGGCCGGTATATGATCTTACCTTAAAAATTTATAACGAGGACGGAGAGCTTGTATACGAACAATTTGCTGGCGACAGCGGCTCCTGGGCCGCCGACCGGAATGCGCCGCTTTCCCAGGTAAAGCTTGACTGGGACGGGAAAGATACGGATGGACTGGTTCATAGCGGGAAAACGTATCGGATGGAATACACCTGCAGAGTAGTGCCTGACGGCAGCGCCTGGACCCATGCGCAGCTGCAGATCGTAATCGATACGGAAAATCCGGAGGTACGAACGGTTTTCCGCGGAGAAACGGCCGATGGTACGGAGCTGCTTTATGTAAATGCAGAGGATCAGGGGGAGATACAGGGCGCGCTTCTGATTTCTCCGGACGGCGAGCTGTATTCCCTGAGCTCCGCTTCCTCTTCCGGGAACGGCGGCGCGTGTATCGCGCTGACGGCTCCGGAGGATCCGTCAGGATATCTGGTTGAAATTTATGATTATGCGGGAAACTGTACGGTTATCCCGGCGGAAGCTGCGGCGCCGTTCCTATGCGGAGATACGACGGGCGATGGAACTGTAGATGGTAAGGATGCTGCGCTGCTTTTGCAGTACCTTGCAGAACGGGACGTTCCCCTGAATGTGCTTGCAGCCGATGCCGATGCGGACGGAGCCGTTACCGGTAAGGATGCTGCGCTGCTTTTGCAGTACCTTGCAGAATGGGACGTTGTGCTCGGAACGGACTGATTTGCTTTTTTTCGGAAACCGTGTTAAGTTATAATCAAGCTTGCAAGGAGGAAACGGTATTATGGATGCAATTGAAAATCTGATGACGCGAAGAAGCGTCCGGCGATTTACGGACAGGAGGATCTCTCTGGAAGATCTTGAAACCATCACGAACGCGGCGCGCATGGCGCCCTCGGGAATGAACCGGCAGCTTTGGAAATTTACAGTACTTAAAAACAAAGAACTCATGACGGAGCTGGCGCACCGGATTTCCGACTCTCTGGGAAGAGATTATCAATATAATTTTTATGGGCCGGACGCATTGATCCTGGCCTCGAATGCAAAAGACAATCCACACGGGCAGGCGGACTGCGCCTGCGCGCTGGAAAATATTTTTCTGGCGGCGCATGCGCTTGGAATTGGCTCCGTCTGGATCAACCAGCTGAACGGGATCTGCGACGAACCGGCGGTCCGCGCAGTGCTTACCAAGCTGCAGATTCCCGAAAATCACATTGTATGGGGAATGGCGGCACTTGGCTACGCAGAAGAAAAACCGGCAGCGGCGGACAAAAAACCGGCGGCGGAAACGGTAGGCTGGATTCTGTAGGCTTTCGCCGGACGCAAACTTATTTAGGAGGATAAGCAGTATGAGTGATGAACGCAGCATGAGAGTGGATTACAGAGGCAGGACGGTTGTAATAACGGGCGCGTCGGGAGCCATCGGCAGCGCAATGGCAGAGGCCTTCGCCGCAAACGGCGCCAACGTGGCGATCGGATGCAGAAATCTGGGAAAAGGCCGGGAGCTTGCAGAACGAATCCGGAAAGCCGGAGGGACGGCCGAGGTATTTTCCATGGAAGTAACCGATCCGGCCGGCTTGAAAACGGCGGCGGCCGAAATCGAGGCGAAATTCGGCGCGATCCATGTGCTGATTAATAACGCCGGCGTTAACGTCGGACCGGAGGATCGGAAACCGATTCATGAATTCAGTGACGAAAAATGGTCCTGGATCGTAGAGGTGGATCTGGACGGAACCTACCGCTGCTCTAAGATTTTTATACCGTATCTGATCAAGGCAGGCGGCGGAAATATTATCAATATCAGTTCTGTTGTCGGAATCGTTCCATTCCGGAATCAGTGCGCATTTACGGCGGCAAAGGCAGGCGTTATCAATTTTTCAAAAGCGATGGCTCTGGAGCTCGCGCCGGTGGGAATCCGCGTCAACGTGATTGCACCGGGCTCTATTTTGTTTGAGGGAACGAAGGCATTGTTTTATGAAGATAAAGAACGTGCTGAAGCGATGCTTTCCCACATCCCCCAGCACAGACCGGGAGCGCCGGCCGATATTGCGAATGCTGCGCTGTATGTGGGCTCTGACAAAGACGCATCCTATCTTACGGGAGCCGTGCTTACAGTAGACGGCGGCTGGACGTGCGGCTACGCGAGGGATTTTTGAGTATGAAAGAATTTGCGGAATTTATCAAAAGGGACATACCGGAGAGGGGCTTTGTACATTTCTATTTTATGGGCCAGGCGGGCTTTATCCTGCAGGACTCCGACGGGTTTCTGCTGGCGTATGATCTTTATCTTTCCGACTGCTGCGAGCGGGAGTTTGGGTTCAAGCGCCTGATGCCGCATCTGCTCGGAGCCGATGAGCTTGCTTTCGATGCGGTGCTGTGCAGCCATGGCCATTACGATCATCTGGACATCGATTCGGCCGAAGCCTTTCTGGCAGGCCCCAGAACGCAGATGTATGTGACGCAGTGCGGCCTGGAGGAACTCCGCAAGCGCTCTCTGATCTCAGATCGCGTTCATCTGATCCGAACAGGGGATCATCTCGCGCTTGGACATTGCATTACCTGCGATTTTGTATACTGCGACCATGGGGACGAAGCGCCGTATGCCGTCGGAACGCTGTTTACCGTGGGGAAAAAGCGCATTTATGCAGTCGGCGATTCCGCATACCGAGACGCGCTGATTCATGAAAAAACGATAGGCGCGGATCTTGTAATTCTGCCAATCAACGGCGCGTTTGGAAATCTGAATGAAACAGAGGCAGCCTTCCTGGCCAAAAATCTGCAGGCGGGAACTGTAATTCCCAGTCATTTCTGGAATTTTGCAGAGCACGGCGGGAATCCGCGCGTATTTCAGCAGGAGGCAGAAAAGCTGGGCGTCAATTACCTGCTGCTGCGTCAGGGAGAATGCCTGAAAATTGATACGGAGAAGCTGTAATGAAAACAAAGCAAAACGTATGGTCCGATAAAAAAAAGACAATTCTTCTGTGTATTGTGATCGTCATGATCCTGGTGCTGGCTGTTTCGTTCGTCAGCTTTTTTAAAGCTGATATCATTGACGAAGAAGAAGAGCAGGCGCCGTACGATTCCATGTATAATGCGTCGCGATATTTCTTCCGGGTTTTTTATCCGGATGATTGGGATGTCAGTGCTGATCCGTACGGCTTTCTGATGAATGAAGAAGGTCTTGTTCTGGAGCTTTTTCCTCTGAAGAAAATTTCCGCTTCTTCCTCTCCAGCCACAACGGCCAGCCCGACGCCTGCGTCGGGAACGCCCACTGCTTCCGCAACGGTAGATCCCAGAGCCGGAATGGAACGCAATCCGGAGCTTACAATGTCTTTTTATTATAAAGAATATGATGCGCTGTACGAATATATCGAAACGCTGCTCCCAGCATCTCCGGAGGCGCAGACCGCGACGCCGACGCCTGCAGCAACGCCGTCCGCAGAGGCCGCAGGAAGCCCGGCTTCTGGATCGCCGGAGCAGAAAGAGCCCCCGATGGATTTAGAAATCATTGCGGACTATGTTTTTGAAGAATTTCAAAAGGCTCATGAACCAGAGGGATACGGATATTCTGCGAAGAAGGGATATAACGCGGAAACGATCGAATTTGTCGTTCTGCCATACAGTTATATTCAGGATGGCGTCACAATGTCTGGAGAGCTGTATGTAGCGGCGCGCGCCATGGCATATTATGTGATACAGGTGGAGGGAACGGAGGCTTCCTTCCGGCAGTACAGCAGCGCAGTTCAGAATATATTATATCATATGGTATTTTCCGTTTTCGAGTATTAAATCCGAAAGGGAGGGAGCGCAATGAAAAAAAACACAGCTTGTAAATTTCCTGTATTTGCCGCCGCGCTGCTGTCAGCACTTTTGCTTTTTTCCGCGTGCGCAGAGGAAAAAACTGAAGCGCCGCAGGAAAGCGGCCAGGTAGTCGCCGGATTAACTTCGCCGCTTCCTTCTCCGGCAGCTAAGGGAGCGCATTATGAGGAAAACATGGAGCTGTTCGGGGATACTCTGAACAATATCTATACATATGAGTGCGTTTATTTTTATTACAAGACGGGGGACCGCGAAGCGGCATACCGCGATACGGTTCTCATGAAAACAAAGCTGTTTTACGCAATTGAGAAGGATTACTATCTTAACGAGGAGGAGAAAGCTGAAATTGCTGCAAACGCAGAGAGCTATCTGAAAATGCAGTATGACGAGCTTGGCCGCGACGAGGCGTATACGCCTGATTCAGCGGCGCAGGAGCTTTTTGGAATTTCCTTTGAACAATATAAAATGCTGCGCATGTGCGAGTCCTTGACGGAAAAATGCTTTGCCGACCTGCTTCAGAAAACGCTGCAGGATGGGAATCTTGACGAAAACGAAATCAAAAACTATTATGAATCCAACAAAGAGGCATACGATTTCGTCATTCTTCGATATATTTCTTATCAGCTGGATCCGGGCGGCGGCAACGCCGGGAACCAGAGCGTTGTCGCTGAGGCGGAGGCGCTGTGCAGTCGGCTGAATACGATCGAGGATCTGCTTGCCGTAGCAGGCGGAGAATCCGATCGGCAGAGCGAGGGAGATTCCAGCGGGCAGGTCACGGTATATCTAAATGATTCGGACAATCTTTTTTATGAATTCATCCATGATACGGGAACCTCCGCAGGGGCTAAAACCGTCGTATACGATACGGATCATGTATATGTTGCGATGTGTGAGGAATATTTTACCTGGGAAACGAGCAGTGTGGTCGCAGAGTCCGTGAAGGAGGATTACGCCGAGGCCGCAGTCGAAGCGGAAATGACGAAAAATATAATCAATTACGAAGAACCGGAGGATTGGTACAAAATGTCTGGACTGGAAGAAATTAAGATCGCAAAAAGCAGAGATGACTATACAGCCGTGGTATCAAATTTGAAAATTGCGGAAGAAGCAGCAACGCTGTTTTTAACCATACAGGATCCCGGAGATACGACGACATGCCGGTTTTATGCATATATAAAAGAAGACGGCGAGTGGAAGGAGGAATTTAAAGTTGCCGGATACGTGGGACGAAGCGGAATCGCAGATGCGGCAAATCGTGTTGAGGGCGACGGGACTTCTCCGGCCGGCGTATATTCTTTTGGCATGCTGTTTGGAATCCAGGACGATCCCGGAGGACTTCAGCGGGAGTATAAGAAAGTCGACGAGGACGATTACTGGGACGGGGACAGAAATTCGGATACGTACAATCAGCATGTCAGAGGCAGCGAAATGCCGGACAGCTGGAACGCCGCCGCATCCGAGCATCTTATAGATTATAAATATTCTTATAATTATGCCGCTATGGTGAACTACAATGTAAATCCCACAATAAAGGGAAAAGGCTCCGCAATTTTTCTGCATTGTACCCATCCCGGCTCTCTTTATTCAGCCGGCTGCATTTCAATTCCGGAAAGTAAAATGATTCGGGCGCTGCGGCTGATCGATGATCAGGCATACATCGTGCTCGTGCGGAGTGCGGAGGATTTGCTTGCTTATTGCTGACAGAAATAAAAAGGATTTTTTTGTTTTGCGTCGTATAATACAGCGGAGACAAAAGGTCGCCGCTGTATTACTTATTTCAGGAAAGGTGCGCAGGGCATGATTTCGCAGCAGCAAATCGACGAAATTATTGAAAAAAACGATATCGGCGAAGTAATCGGCGAGTATGTGAAGCTCGAACGAAAAGGCAGCGGCTACAGCGGGCTGTGCCCGTTTCACAATGAAAAAACACCGTCTTTCTCCGTGCATGAGGGCAAGCAGATTTTTAAATGCTTTGGGTGCGGCAAAGGCGGCAACGTAGTAAATTTCATCATGCTGGCCGAGAATCTTAATTATCCGGAGGCGCTTGAATTCCTGGCGAAACGGGCCGGGATTCGTCTGGAGCGCGCTGTCAGCCGGGAGCAGGAAGAGAGGAGCCGGCTCCGGAACGACATTTATTCCGTTAACCGCGTTGCGGCAAGATTTTTTTACGAGGCGCTGAAGCACGCTCCGTCCGCCCAGAAATATCTGTACGACCGGGGCCTTCGGGCCGAGACGGTCAAGCAGTTCGGTCTGGGCTTTGCACCCGACAGCTGGGATGCGCTATACCGGCATTTTACGCAAAGCGGCGCCGCGCCCGATCCCGCCCTTCTGGAAAAAGCCGGGCTGATTACGGCGCGGAAGGACGGATCAGGATATTATGACAAATTCCGGAACAGGATCATGTTTCCCATACTCGACGTTTCCGGAAATGTTATCGCGTTTGGGGGGCGCGTTCTGGACGATTCGCTTCCGAAATATCTGAACTCGCCCGAAACCCCCGCCTACAGCAAGGGCAGCCATCTGTACGGGCTGAATCTGGCCAAAAGGTCTCAGTCTGAGCGTGTTCTTATCGTAGAGGGCTATATGGACTGCATTGCCCTGCATAAAGCCGGTATCTCCTGGGCCGTCGCTTCTTTGGGAACGGCGCTGACGCAGGCGCAGGCGCGGCTGCTGAAGAAATATTTTACCGAGGCGATCATTGGATATGATGCAGACGGTGCGGGACAGAAGGCAACCCTGCGGGGGCTGGATATCCTGGCGCAGGCGGGATTTCGCGTGCGCGTTCTTTCCCTGTCCGAGGCCGATGCAGGTGTAAAAGACCCCGATGAGTTTCTGCGCAGACACAGCGCGGAAGACCTGCTGAAGGCGGTCGATGCCTCTAAATCATTAATCGAATATAAAATCCAGAAGATTTCGGAGAAATATCCGCCTTCCTCCCTGGAATCAAAAGCGATGTTTCTCAGAGCTTCGACCAAGCTCCTGGCTGGCATCAGGGGTGAAGCAGAGCGCGATTTGTACGCGGAATGGTTTTCCGGCACGTATCGGATCTCAAAGGACGCCTTGCTGGCGGAGCTTGAACGTCTCCGGCGCGGCGGCGCGTCTTCGATGGCGGAAATGCAGGAAAGCCGGCGAGTCATAAAAAATATAAAAACCAGAGAAATCGGTAATAATACGGAGGAGGAAACCATTCATTCCGCGGAAAAATTGAAATTGGACAAGCTGGAAAAAACATTGATCCTGCTGATGAGCGACGATTCGCATACCATGGAACGGTATTATGAAAAGGTCCGGAGCCTGCTTTATTGCGAAAGAAATAAAGTCCTTTTGGAAAAACTCAAAAATCGTTTTGACAGCGGAGGAAGGACGGGACCGGAGGCGGTTCTTTCAGATGCGGCCGACGCGCCGGAAGCGGATGTGAGTCTCCTGACGGATCTGATCGGAAAATGGCTGCGGCCTCCGGATCCGGAGGCCGCGTGCGAGGCACTCATTCGAACGTGCGGGATCCTGAACTGCGACCGGAAAATCGCATGCATCAACGAGATGCTGGAAAATGCAGAAATAAATGAAGCTGACAGAGCCGCTCTTTTAAAAGAAACAGCGGCAATTATCGAAGAAAGGAAGAACTTTAAAAATGAGCGGCAGACATGAGACAGACGGCAAGAACGCAGCAGACGATTTCGATTTTAACGAAAAATTTACGGATGCATTTGAAGAAGAGGAGGAAGACGGTTTCGATGACGAGCTATCCGAGGATTCCGAGGAACCGGATGTTTTTGAAATAGAGGAACCGGAAAATCTGGACGGTATCGAAGAACCGCTTGACTTCGATGTGGACGTAGATGCAGTGGAGGCAATTGCGGAGGAAGAAATCGATGAATTCAGCGAGCCGGTTCCCGCGTCCTTTGATAATCAGATCCTCCATTATGAAGACGGCGAATATAACGGAAGCAGTACGCTGCTGTCCAAGGAGGATAAAGCGCTGTTTAATGATAATCCCCTGATTATCGGACTGTTCGAACGCGGGAAAATGAAGGGCGCTTTAACGTTTGACGAAATCAATTCGGTACTGGACGAGTCGGATCTGGAATCCGATATCATCGACAAGGTATATGAAGTCGCGGAACGCGTTGGAATTAATATCGTCGGAGATTTTGACGGCGTGCCGGAAGAAACGGGCAAGCAATACGCGGAGGACCTGGAGTCGCTGGCGGAGGGCGTCGGTCTGGAGGACCATGTGCGGATGTACCTGAAGGAAATTGGAAAGGTGCCGCTTCTGACCGCGGAAGAAGAGGTGGAGCTTGCGATCCGGATTGAAAACGGCGACGAGGCTGCAAAGGACAGGCTGAACGAGGCGAATCTGAGACTGGTCGTCAGCATTGCAAAGCGCTACGTCGGAAAGGGAATGCAGTTCCTGGATTTGATTCAGGAGGGGAATCTTGGCCTTTTGAAAGCGGTAGAGAAATTTGATTACCGGAAAGGCTATAAATTCAGTACTTATGCTACTTGGTGGATCCGCCAGGCAATCACGCGCGCCATTGCGGACCAGGCGCGTACCATTCGGATTCCTGTGCATATGGTGGAGACCATTCATAAGCTCGGACGTGTTTCGAGGCAGCTCTCTCAGGAGCTGGGGAAGGATCCGACGCCGGAGCAGATTGCGCAGGAAATGAATATGCCGGTTGATAAGGTACGCGAGATTATGAAAATTTCACAGGATCCCGTATCGCTGGAAACGCCGGTCGGAGAAGAAGAGGACAGCCATATCGGTGATTTTATACCAGACGAGGATGCGCCGGCGCCTTCAGAAAGTGCTGCGGCGATTTTACTGCGGGAGCAGCTGATGGAGGTATTGGAGACGCTGACGCCCCGGGAGCAGAAAGTATTGAAGCTTCGCTTCGGCCTTGACGACGGCTGCCAGAGAACACTGGAAGAGGTCGGAAGAGAATTTCACGTCACCAGAGAACGCATTCGTCAGATCGAAGCAAAGGCGCTTCGTAAATTACGGCATCCGAGCCGCAGTAAAAAGCTTAAGGATTATATTGACTGAGAATGTATAAATATGAGGCATTCATAAATATAATATTTCCTGGAGGCGAATAGATATGACACTGAAGGATCTCAAAACAGGCCAGTCGGGAATCGTGGAACGGCTGGAGGGCACGGGCGCGCTCAGAAGGCGGCTGATCGATATGGGAGTTACTCCCGGCACACGGATCCAGATCAAGACGATCGCTCCTCTGGGAGATCCGATCAAAGTGATTCTGCGCGGATATGAGCTTTCTCTGCGCAGAGACGATGCGGCAAAAATTTATTTATGCGAAGACGATAAGGGACTATGATGGCAGAACGTATATCGGAAAAAACAAGCAGCAGGAATCTCAGAATGGCGCTCGTCGGCAATCCGAACAGCGGAAAAACGACGCTGTTCAACCATATGACGGGCAGCAACCAATATGTCGGCAACTGGCCCGGCGTAACGGTAGAAAAAAAAGAAGGCAGCGTTAAGCAGGCGGAAGAGCTTGGCTGCAGCATTACACTGGTCGATCTTCCGGGTATTTATTCTTTGTCGCCATATTCCATGGAGGAAATTGTTGCGAGGGATTATGTGACAAAAGAAAAGCCCGACGTTGTGATCAATATTGTGGACGCTACGAATATAGAACGGAACCTGTACCTGAGCATCCAGCTGATCGAAATGGAGCGTCCCGTTGTGATCGCGCTGAATATGATGGACGAGGTCTACGCCAGAGGGGACTCCATCAATGCCCCAATGCTTTCAAAGCTTTTGAATATTCCGGTCGTTCCCATCACAGCGAAGACCGGAGAAGGAACCCAGGAGCTGATCCGCGAAGCCGTGCGCCAGGCGGAACGCGGCTTTGTGATAGAGCCGGATGATTTGTACGACGATTATACGCATCAAATTCATCACAGAATCGACAGCATTGTATATCCGTACGCAAAACGCGCAGGCCTTCCGGTGCATTGGACCTCGATCAAGATGCTGGAGGGTGACGAGCTCCTGAAAAAAAATCTGGAAATTCCGGAGGAGCCCTTTGAACAAATAGAGAAAATAGCCCGCGAATATGAAAGCTCCAGCAAATTAGGGGACAGGGAAACCATGGTGGCGGACAGCCGCTATAAATACATAGAAAAAATTGTTGCGAAGGCCGTCGTGAAATCGAGCCTTGGAAAAAAAACGGCAACGGAGAAAATTGACGCCGTGGTCACGCATAAAATTTTTGCGATTCCGATTTTCCTGCTGATCATGTTTCTGATTTTTACGCTGACGTTTTCCACGCTTGGCGCCCTGCTGCAGGATGGAGTGTCAACGCTTATCGGCGACATCTTTTCACCTTTCGTTTCGAGCTTGCTTGAAGCTGCGGATTCTCCCGTATGGATCGAGAGCCTCCTTGTGGACGGCGTCATCGGCGGTGTGGGCGGCGTTCTGACCTTTCTGCCGCAGATCGCAATTCTGTTTTGTCTTCTTTCTCTTTTGGAGGACAGCGGATATATGTCGCGCATCGCTTTTATCATGGACCGGCTGCTGCGGAAATTCGGACTCTCCGGCAAAGCGTTTATTCCGATGCTGATGGGCTTCGGCTGCTCTGTGCCGGCGGTCATGGCGGCGCGTACAATGGAAAACATGAAGGATCGGCGCATGACGATCATGCTGGTGCCTTTCATGTCGTGCTCCGCAAAGCTGCCGATTTACGGCTTCATTTCTCAGATCTTTTTTGCAAAATACAGAGGACTCGTCGTGTTCAGCCTGTATCTGATCGGGATCGTATGCGGAATTTTGTCAGGAATTCTGTTCAAAAAAACGCTGTTCCGCGGCGCCGACGCGCCGTTCGTACTTGAGCTTCCTCCGTACAGAATGCCCGGACTCCAGAGCACGCTGCGCCATGTCTGGGATAAAATAGAGCATTTTATCAAAAAAGCAGCCACGCTGATTTTCGGAATGAGCGTATTGCTGTGGTTCCTGCAAAGCTTTGGTTTTACGATGCATTTTACAGCGGATAGCGAAAGCAGTATGCTTGGGGTGATCGGAAGCTTTCTGGCGCCGGTTTTCAAACCTGCGGGCTTTGGAACGTGGCAGGCTGCGGTGTCTTTGCTGACCGGCTTTGTGGCCAAGGAAGCGGTGGTTTCCTCAATGTGCCTGTTTTACGGCATTTCGTCCACCGCCGGAGCAGAGGCGGCGGGAATCTTGGCCGGAACGTTTGGAACGCCGGCCGCGGCGTATGCATTTCTCATTTTTACACTGCTGTACATACCGTGCGTCGCTGCCTTTGCAACGATGAAACGGGAACTCGGCGGCTGGAAATGGGCGCTCGGCAGCGCTGCGTATCAGATCGGAATTGCATACGTGATGTCTGTGCTGGCATACCGGATCGGGCTGCTCATTCTGTAAGGAACGAGGGTGAAACGAATGAAGGTAATACCGTATTTACTGGCGGCTGCGGTGCTCGCCTGGGGCGCATACTCGCTCATAAAACATTTTAAAAACAGGAAGAAGCAAGACTGCGGCGGCTGTCACGGGGATTGCGACAGGTGCGAAAAATGAACGTATATAGAGGACGCTTTGAAAATGCTGAAGATGCTGATGCCGGCCGCGGCGTAGGACTCGGGAATTTCGACGGGATCCATGCCGGACATGCGGCGCTGATCGAAAAGCTGATCCTGGAATGCGCAAAAAGAGATTTGCGCTCCATGATTTATACCTTTGAAAACCATCCCAACCACGTTATCTGTAAAGATAAACCAACGCCGCTGATTCTGTCTGAGGAACGGAAAATCAAAACCCTTGAGGAAACCGGCGTGGACGAGCTGTTTCTGGAGTATTTCGACGAGGAATACGCACACACGGCTCCGGAGGAGTTTGTTAAAAAAATACTGGTCGGCAGGCTGCACGCAAAAATTGTCGTCGTAGGATACGACTACACATACGGAGATCGCGGGCGCGGAACCTCCGAAGAGCTTGTGGCGTATGGAGAAAAATACGGCTTTACCGTGTTTGTCGTTCCTCCCGTGCGAAGGCTGCTGCCCTGCTCTGGCGAGCTTGTCACCATTTCAAGCACGATCCTAAGAAAGCTGATCCAGGAGGGAAAGATGCATGATTTCCGCGCTCTGACAGGCCGGTATTATACGATTCCGGGACGCGTGATTCAGGGACGGAACGTGGGAAAGACGCTCGGCTTCCCTACGGCCAATATTATTCCAAAGGAAGGGTTTGCGCTGCCGTGCTTCGGCGTCTACGCTACGATCACCAAAGCCGGGGGCAAGACGTACCGCAGCATTACGAACGTCGGCAACAATCCGACGTTTCAGAATATTACCGCCGTAACGATAGAGACACATATTATCGGGTTTAAAGGCGATCTTTACGGGCATGATATAGAAGTGGAATTTATTAAAAAAATGCGCGGTGAGATTGCGTTCCCTTCAGCAGAGGAATTGATGCGCCAGCTGCGGCATGATTTGGATGAAAGGAAAACCATGAGTGAAGGAATGAAAAAGGTTTACGAAAAGGGAGGCGTGGAAATTTATCATATCCCTGCCGATAAGTTTAAAACATCGGTCGTGCGGATTCTGCTGTGCGACAACCTTTCGAAAGAGCACGCGTACCAGAATGCGCTGATCCCTGCAATTTTAAATGCGGGCTGCGAAAAGTATCCTACGATGAGACAGATTTCCGGCCGCCTCCAGGAGCTGTACGGCGCCGGCCTTACCGTGGGAACGTCGTCGCTCGGTGAGATCCAGTATTCTGAGTTCCTGATCGAATATACTGCTCGAAAATATGCGGCGGATTATCCCGAACTGGAACGAGACGTCATAGCGTTTCTGTTCGAACTGATTACGAATCCGGTAACTGAGGAATATAACGGCAGAAAGGGCTTTGTCGGCAGTGTGTTTGAACGCGAGCGGACAAACCGCGATCATCAGATTCGTTCTCTGATCAACGACAAGCATGCCTATGCACAGCGCCGCTGCACCGAAATTATGTGCGAGGGGGAGCCCTACGCGGTATATCAGCTGGGCGGCGCGGGAGATGGAGACGGCCTTACGCCCTCCGGTCTGTACGACTATTACCGGAAGGAATATCTTGCGAAATCCAGAGTAAAAATATTTTTCTGCGGAGAAACGTATCCGGAGGAGCTGACAGCGTACGCACAGAACCGGTTCCCGGCGGGGGGACGCGTGACGCTGCACAGGGCCTATGTGGAAAAGCGTGAAATCCCTGAGACGAATATTAAGTATGCGGAAGAGAAAATGAATGTTACGCAGGGTAAGCTGTTCCTGGGCTACCGGACGAATACGCCGCCGGAGTCCTCCGATTATTACGCTGCCGCGCTTTGCGGCGTTATCCTGGGACAGGGCACCCAGTCAAAGCTTTTTGTCAATATTAGAGAAAAGCACAGCCTGGCATATTATGCGGCGGCATATACCAACAAAATGAAGGGAATCCTATTTGCATTCTGCGCAATCGATCCGAAGGACAGAGCCGTGGCCGAAGCGCTGATTCGGGAACAGGTAGCTGCCATCAGGAATGGAGAAATTACCACGGAAGAATACGAGGCGGCAGTTAAGCTGCTCAGAAATGATCTGGCATCCTATGGAGACAGCCAGAGCCAGCTGCTCCAATATTATTTCGGCCAGACCTTTATGGAGCAGATTGCGGATCCCGATGAATATGCGCGTCATATCGCGGAAGTATCCGTTGAGGACATTGTAAAAGCAGCCGGACGCATGACGCTCGATACGGTTTATTTTCTGACTTCGGAGGATGAGGCATGAGAAACGAAAGGGAAAGAATTGTCACAGAGCGCGTCTATGACGCGCTGAATGAAAGAATCTATGAATACGACCATCCCTCGGGGCTTCATATTCAAATCATCCCGAAAAGAGGGTATCGAAAAAAATTTGCGGTTCTGACAACGGACTTCGGCTCGATCAACACGGAATACAGAATCGGAGAAAAACGGATTCAGATTCCGGACGGCAGCGCGCATTTTCTGGAGCACAAATTATATGAGCAGCCCGAGGGCGACGTAATGAACCAGTTTGCGGCGCTGGGCGCAGACTGCAACGCGGCGACAGGATATTCCAAAACGTATTATTATTTCAGCTGTACCGAAAATTTTGAGCAATGTCTGGATCTGCTGCTTCGGCATGTATTCCATCCGTATTTTACGGAGCAAAATGTAGAAAAAGAAAAGGGAATCATTATTCAGGAAATCAACATGTATCTGGATGATCCGTATTATGTCTGCGAAATGGATTTGCTGGGACTGCTTTATCAGAATAATCCCGTGAAAAAGGACATCGCGGGCACGGAGGCGTCGGTGCGGCAGATTACTCCGGAGATCCTGTATCAGAGCCACGCCGCATTCTACAGGCCGCGGAACATGTGCCTTACCGTAGTAGGCGATTTCGACCGGGAGACGGTTTACCGCGCGGTGGATCGTGCGGAATTGCCGCAGAATGCCTCAGATAAAATTGAAAAGCTGCTGCCGGACGAACCGGCGCAGCTCGCCGGAACGCGTTCGGAGCGCAGAATGGATACGCCTTTGCCGATTTTTAATTTCGGTTTTAAAGACAGGCCGGAGCGCTATCAGGGGAAGGAACGGATGCGGCGGCGGCTGGCGGGAAGCATGGTAAAGGAGCTGCTGCTTGGAACCTCCTCCGAGCTGTACGAGAAACTGTACGAGAACGGATATATCAATTACGATTTTTACGCCTCCTATGAAATCGAACGCGACTATGCCATGTTCAGCATCTCCGGCGTTTCCGAGCAGATCGACCTCGTGCAGGAATATATTATGGATTATGTGGAACGGCTCCGTGGAAACGGGATCGGCTCGCATGCGTTTGCTGTTCTGAAAAATGCCATGAACGGCAGCCTGCTCAGAGGCTTTGATTCGGTTTCCTTCATCGGCAGGATCTTCGGGCAGCTTTATCTTCAGGGCGTCGATGCGTTTGACTATTTCCTGTCCTGTGGTACAATAACCGAGGAGGATGTCAATCACGTGATTGCCGATTTATTAAGCGGAGACATGGCCGTTTCCGTGATCGAAAGGTTGGACTGATCAAAATGAATTTTTTTGCCGGCGCAGCTGTGAAATTGGCGAGCGGTTGGGTGGAATTCCCAAATCTGTTCGGAGACAAGGGAATTCGCATCCCTATAAACGATACGGCGTTTACGATCGGCGGCTTTGAGGTGAAATGGTACGGCATTCTGATCTGCGCAGCGGTGATTCTCTGCATTTCGCTTGCGCTCCATGCATGCGAGAAGCATGGGATCAAACAGGACGACCTGCTTGATTATATTTTGTTTGCGATTCCCTCCGCGATCATCGGAGCGCGGGCTTATTATGTGCTCTTCAATCTTGACAATTACAAAGACGACTGGAAATCTATTTTTGATTACTGGGAAGGCGGGCTTGCTGTTTACGGAGGCGTGATCGCCGCGCTCCTTGCCGCCTTTTTCGTTTCCCTTTATAAAAAACAGTCGTTTATTAAGATTGCCGGCTTCGCGGCGCCGTATATTATTTTGGGGCAGGCGATCGGCCGATGGGGCAATTTTTTCAATCAGGAGGCGTTCGGCGGTCCTACGGATCTGCCGTGGGGAATGACCGGCGACAAAATCGAGGAGTTCGTTGCGTCTCAGGCTAATGCGGGCGTCGCAGGCTATGAATTGGGCACGCTTGTGCATCCGACTTTTTTCTATGAATCGTTCTGGTGTCTGCTTGTATTCGTATTCATGATGATTTACCGCAGAAAGTGGGAGAAGACGGAGGGAGAAAGCCTCTGCCTTTATATGATATTGTACGGCCTGGAAAGGATGATCGTGGAGGGCCTGCGTACTGACAGCCTGTACATAGGCAATACGGGGATTCGCGTCTCTCAGCTGCTTTCCGGCGTTCTGGTTGTAGCGGGAATTGCCCTGTTTATCGACATCAGGCGAAAATGGAAGCTTGCCCAGTACGAAAGTGCGGATTCCGCCGAAGAGGGCGGCCTTGAAAACGTTGTTGAGAAAATGAAGAACGCGGACGATACGGATGATGAAGTACAATGATACGCAGCGCGGCGGTCTTTCCATAAGACGCCCCTATATGCAGATCGAGCAGAACGGAAAGCTGGATTATCTGGCGAAATTCGATTATTTTCTGATGGGAACGGTTCTGCTGATTTCCCTGATCGGCTTGGTTTTTCTGGAAAGCGCTATGAGGAACATGTATCAGGACGGCGGGAAAAGCGCCATGATGGTACAGATTTTAGGACTCGTAGCCGGAGCCGTGATCGCCGCTGCGTTATCCTTTACAGATTATTACTTATTCCGGCTGTTCAGCTGGCCGTTTTACGCTGCCAACGTACTGCTGATGCTGTCCGTTTTTACTCCGCTCGGAGTCGATCAGTACGGCAGCCGTGCCTGGATCGACCTTTCTGTAACGACGTATCAGCCCTCAGAGCTGATGAAGCTTGCGATGGTGCTCGTGATCGCCCAGCAGATCGAGTATATTGAGCGGGATGGGGCGCTGACTTTTAAAAGGGCGGCGATTATAATTGGCTCTTTCCTGCTGCCGCTCGGCCTTGTCTTCCTGCAGAAAGATATCGGACAGGCCATGGTATTCATTTTTGTGTTTATGGTAACGCTGTTTGTTGGCGGCATCAATAAATGGTTTCTCCTTTCCTTGATCGGCGCCGGGATGCTTGCGCTGCCATTTGTATGGAAATTTGGCATGAACGACGCCAGAAGAGGCCGCCTGCTGTCTTTCATCGATCCGGAAAAATATCTGGATTATTCCTATCAGCTCAGGCGGACCGTTACGGCAATCGGCTCCGGACAGCTGACGGGCGAAGGACTGGGAAACGGTACTATGAATAACGGAAAAATGATACCGGTTAAAATGTCGGATTCCATTTTTGCAGTAATCGGGGAGGAAACGGGCTTTATCGGCTGCGTGTTTGTCATTCTGCTGATGACTATTTTGCTTGCCAGAATGATCCACATTTCTTTCCGGGCTCGCGAAACCTTTGGAAAATGTGTCGCTGCCGGTATTTTTGCGATGTTCGCGTTTAACATCATTGAAAATATCGGGATGAATATCGGAATCATGCCCATCACCGGACTGCCGCTTCCTTTTATCAGCAAGGGAGGAAGCTCGATGGTTACAAATTTTATGGCAATCGGCGTGCTGCTGAGTATCTCGATGAGGAAACAGAATGGCTTTTTCACAGATTAAAAAAATAGCTGCTATTACAGGAAAAACGCTGTGCGGCGCGTTTGCGCTGCTGTGTCTGCTTTGCGGAGCCGTTCCCCTCGTCTTGTACGGACATTTCAACCACGGAAATTTGGCGCTGCTATGTTATGCTTTTCTTCTGGGCGCGGTTCTTTTTATCAGAGGGAACCGCAGAAGCGAAGCGCTGCTGCCGAAGCTGATTTTCTGGATCCGCCTCGTTCTTTCTGCGCTCCTGGCGGTGTGCTTCCTGGTGGGCGCAGTCATTTCCTGCTTTATGGTAAAATATGCTTTTTTTCACGAGCCTCCGGCCGCGGACACGGATGGCAGCGGCGGAACCGCCATTGTACTTGGCTGCCAGGTTTACGGGGAAACTCCTTCTGTATCTCTGCGCGGAAGACTGGATGCGGCATATGAATATCTTGCCTCCCATGAAGGCAGCAAAGCGATCGTCGCAGGCGGACAGGGGGAAGACGAGACCGTTCCGGAGGCATATGTCATGAAAAAATACCTTGTCAGCCGCGGGATTGCGGAAGAAAGAATCCTTATGGAGGACCGTTCCGAAAGCACGGAGGAAAATATCCGCTTCTCGGGAGAAATCATAGAGGAGAACGGTCTCCCGGAGACAATGTATATTATCACCGACGCCTATCATTCCTACCGCGCATTTTTATTTGCGGAGGAAAACGGCTACCGGGCATATAATATCAGTTCCGATCTCTATTGGCCGCTTCTTGGGGAATACTGGGTAAGAGAAATCCTCGGCGTGCTGCATATGAAGCTGACGCCGAACTGGAATCTGTAGATCTAAAATTTGTTCAAAAATTTATATAAATTTATTGACAAAAGCTGAACAAGAGGGTATAATATGCCTCGTAAAGGTACATGATTCAGAAAGAAAATCCTTTACAAGGAGGCGCTGATGTTGCAGAAAAGCTTGTACAGTCTCATGCTGATGGACGATGTCGTTCGCGAAATCGACAGACTGGCTCTTCAGCAGAATACAAATCGTTCTAATTTTATTAATCAGATCCTGGCGGAATATGTGTCGCTGATGACGCCGGAAAAACGGATCGGTAATATTTTTAAAAATATCGAAGCGCTGATCAACCAGTGCGGACTGGGAATCGTTCCGCACGTTGTGCCAAATCAGATGACCATGTCGCTCAAGAGCAGCCTGGAATATAAATACAGGCCGACAATCCGGTACGAGGTGGCGCTTTACAGAATCCCGGACGGAAACGCAATCGGAGAGCTGAGCGTTGTATTCAGGACGCAGTCGCCGGCGCTGATCCGCGCCATGACGGAGTTTTTCCGTCTTTGGACACGGCTCGAATCCATCTATAAGCAGGGGGAAGGGATTCGTTACGCGCTCTATGAGGGCAAGTTCACACGTACCATCCAGGCTTCTCCCGATCGGAATCATACGAACGAAGAGATCGGGAATCATATTTCCTCTTATATTCAGCTGTTTGACAGACTGCTGAAGGGCTACGTGAGCGGAGAATACGGTCCGCAGGAGCTTGAACGGATCTATTTAGAGTATTTTAACAAGGGGGCAGGATTAATATGACGGATAAATTTACACAAAAAACATTAGAGGCGCTGCAAAGCGCGCAGGGAATGGCAATTGAAAACGAAAATATGCAGATTGCGCCTGAGCATCTCGTCTATGCGCTTGCCGATCAGGACGGCGGTCTGATCGGAAGTCTGCTTGGGAAAATGGGCGTGGATACCGACCGGTTCCTGGCGTCCGTGGATGAAGCGGTCGCAAATCTGCCGAAGGTGAGCGGAAGCGGGCGGGAACCGGACAAGGTCTATATCTCAAGAGAAACGGAGAAAATTCTGTCGGAGGCCGAAAAGGCTGCAAAAAAGGCGCAGGACGAATACGTTTCTGTGGAGCACCTGATGCTTGCGGCCCTGACGTTTCCGACGCCAAAGCTGAAGGAAATATTTCGGCAATATAATATTACGAAGGATGGATTTTCCGCGGAGCTGAGCAGAGTCAAGACAAACCGTGTGACCGGAGACAACCCGGAAAGCACCTATGACGCGCTGAACAAATATGGCTTCGATCTTGTGGAGCGCGCGAAGGAAGGAAAACTCGACCCCGTAATCGGACGCGACAGTGAAATCCGGAACGTCATCCGCATCCTTTCCAGAAAAACAAAAAACAATCCGGTTCTGATCGGCGAGCCGGGCGTCGGCAAAACCGCGATCGCGGAAGGGCTTGCCCAGCGGATCGTGCGGGGAGACGTACCGGAGGGCTTAAAGGATAAAACCATCTTTGCGCTGGATATGGGAGCGCTTATCGCGGGTGCCAAATTCCGCGGAGAATTTGAAGAACGCCTGAAAGCCGTGCTGAATGAAGTCAAGGCGGCGGAAGGGAAAATCCTGCTTTTTATAGACGAGCTTCATACTATTGTAGGAGCGGGCAAGACGGACGGCGCAATGGATGCGGGCAACCTGCTGAAGCCGATGCTCGCAAGGGGAGAGCTGCATTGCATCGGGGCCACTACGCTGGACGAATACCGCCAGTATATTGAAAAGGACGCCGCTCTGGAACGGAGATTCCAGCCGGTGCAGATCGACGAGCCTACAGTGGAGGATACCATTTCCATTTTAAGAGGGCTCAAGGAGAAATACGAGATTTTCCACGGCGTACAGATTCACGACAGTGCGCTCGTTGCCGCTGCGACGCTGTCGCACCGGTATATTACGGATCGCTTCCTGCCGGACAAGGCGATCGATCTGGTGGATGAGGCGTGCGCTCAGATTCGGACGGAAATCGACTCCATGCCGTCTGAAATCGACGATATCCGGCGTAAGATCATGCAGCTGGAAATCGAGGAAATGGCGCTGAAAAAGGAAACGGATACGCTTTCCAGGGAGCGCACCGAAAAGATCGGCAAGGAGCTTGCGGAGCTGCGCGATCGATTCAACGAAATGAAATCCAGATGGGAATCGGAGAAGCAGGAAATTGACGCAGTCAAAAATACAAAAGAAGAAATTGACCGCGTGAACGGCGAGATCGAAGCGGCGCAGCGAAATTATGAATATGAAAAGGCGGCAAAGCTCAGATATTCCACACTGCCGGAGCTTGAAAAAAAGCTGGAGGAGGCGCAGAAGAAAAGCGAGGAACGCGCCCGAAAAACGGGAAATACGGGAACGCTCGTGCGCGATACCGTAACAGAGGAAGAAATTGCCGGGATCGTGGCAAGATGGACGGGAATCCCCGTATCGAAGCTGATGGAGGGAGAACGGGAGAAAATTCTCCACCTGGACGAAATCCTGCACCGGCGCGTCGTCGGACAGGATGAGGCCGTCACAAAGGTGACGGAGGCGATCCTCCGTTCCAGAGCCGGCATCGGCGATCCAAACCGGCCGATCGGCTCCTTCCTGTTCCTTGGCCCGACCGGCGTCGGAAAGACGGAGCTTGCAAAGGCGCTGGCGGAGTGCCTTTTCGACGATGAGCACAACATGGTTCGAATCGATATGACAGAATATATGGAAAAATTTTCCGTTTCCAGACTGATCGGAGCACCTCCGGGATATGTCGGATATGACGAGGGCGGTCAGCTTACAGAGGCGGTCCGCAGGAGGCCGTATTCGGTCGTTCTGTTCGACGAGGTGGAAAAAGCGCATCCCGATGTATTTAATATCCTGCTTCAGGTCTTGGATGACGGACGGATCACGGACTCGCAGGGGCGTACCGTGGACTTTAAAAATACGGTCATCATACTGACGAGCAATTTGGGATCGCAATTTTTACTTGACGGAATCACGCCGGCAGGTTATATTTCTGAAGAAGCGAAAGAACGCGTCATGACGCTTCTGAAAAAGAGCTTCAGGCCGGAATTCCTGAACAGACTGGACGAGATCGTATTTTACAGACCTCTGCGGAAGGAAGACATGGGCAAGATCATTGATATCCTGATCGAGCGGCTGAAAGCGCGCTTGGCGGACAAATCGCTGCGTCTTGAAATCACGGACCGGGCCAAGGATTTCATCATCGAGCACGGCTTTGATCCCGTTTACGGCGCAAGACCGCTGAAGCGGTATCTGCAGAGCCATGTCGAAACGATGCTGGCGAGAACGATTTTGTCGCATGATCTCAGCATCAACGCATGTCTGACGGTAGATACGGATGAAACCGGCCAGAACCTGGAGGTGCGGTTTTAAAAGTGACCGATCAGAATAAAATGCTTTTTCACGGCTGCATTGACGTGGAAAAACGGGGAAAGGGGTATCTCGCAAAGCGTTTTACTCCGGAACAGTTTGAAAGATATACAAAAATGCCGTGGTGCATCTATCCGTATTGCACCGCGGGTGTTTTTATGGAATTCGTAACGGCTGCGGAAGAAATTTCATTTGATTATTACTTCTCGCAGCTGTTTTTTTCCTCGGTCGTCTTTGATATCTTCGAAAACGATACATATATGGCGTTTGTCAGGGAGCCGGACGACTCGAAAGAGGGCCGCGTCGTATACCGGAAGAAAACGCCCGGAACTGTCAGAATACGGATTTATCTGCCGTATAACGGGGAAACGCATATCTCGGAGATTCGCTTCGGTGATTACAAAACGACGCGCGACCGGCGCAGAAACAAGCTTCTCGTTTACGGAGATTCCATCTCGCAGGGCCTGATGGGAAGCCATCCGTATATGAGCTACGTGCCTCTGATCAGCGACGTGATCGGCGCAGATTATTTGAATTTAAGCGTTGGAGGAGATCTGTTTGATAAAAATATGATCGATCCCTCGCTTCCGTTCACTCCGACGGCTGTGATCGTAGCGCTGGGGACGAACGATCTTCCGTTCGTGGGGGATTACAAAAAGATCAAGAAAAATATAGAGGATTTTTTTGCCAGGCTGCGCGAGGTCTATCCGAACATTCCGGTCAATGTGATTTCCACGATCTGGCAGACGGATCTCGAACGCTTTGATACGGAAGAGGAACGCAACAAATACAAATTATTTATGCAGATCTATCGCAAAACGATGAAGGAATCGGATAAGGCAGGATGCAATACGATCGACGGACTGAAAATCATGCCGCATGTTCCGGAATATTTCACGGATCATGCCCATCCGAACGACATGGGATTTCTGCAGTACGCACTGAATCTTCTGCGTTTTCTGAAATATTGAAAGGATTTGGAGCATTGGAGCTGCCTCTGGAGTATACAAATAAAATGACCGAGCTTCTCGGGAAAGAAGAATTTGCGCGCTACCGGCAGGCGCTGGATTCGGCGCGCGCTTTTGGAATCCGCGTCAATACGCTGAAGATAACGACGGACGAATTTATCGAGGAGCTTGGCGAATGCATTGGAATCGGCGAGAGGATCCCCTGGACATCGGACGGATTTTATTACGATCCATTTGACGGAAAAGGTGCGGAACAGCCGGGAAAGCTGCCGTTTTACCATGCCGGCCTGTATTATCTTCAGGAACCGAGCGCAATGTATCCTGCCGAGCAGCTTGACGTAAAGCCGGGAGACAAGGTTTTGGATCTGTGTGCGGCGCCGGGCGGGAAGAGCACGAAGCTTGCCGCGAAGCTAAAGGGAACGGGGCTGCTGGTCGCCAATGATGTCAGCGAGGAACGGGTAAAGGCGCTGATTTACAATCTTGAGCTCGCGGGCGTACGAAATGCGGTCGTGACGAACGAACCGCCGGACCGGCTCTGGCCGAATTTTTCCGAGTATTTTGATAAAATCCTTATAGACGCGCCCTGCTCCGGTGAAGGAATGTTCCGAAAGGATGCGGAGGCCGTCAAAAGCTGGGGAAAATTCAAAACGGAGCTCTGCATGAAGCTTCAGCAGGAAATCCTGGAGGCCGCGCACCGGCTTATCAAGCCCGGCGGCCGCCTGCTGTATTCGACCTGCACGTTTGATCCGAGAGAGGACGAGGAGATGATCCGTTCGTTCATGAGCCGCCATCCGGAATATTTTCTCGTCCCGCTTGTCAAGCCGGGCGGCGTGGAGGACGGTCTGAACGGAATGCGGGAGGCGGCACGCCTGTGGCCTCATAAATTGAACGGAGAAGGGCATTTTGCGGCTCTGCTCGAAAAACAGTCATCGGAATACGAAGTGCGTTCCGAAGACTCCCGCGTGTCAAAAACGCAAAGCTACCAGATCTGCCGAGAAGCGCCTGCGGAATTTGCGGCGTTTTGGAAAAAGAATCTATATGGAGAGATTCCGGAGGGATTCTATTATACCGCCGGAAGCGCGCTGTATTATCTGCCTTGTCTGCCTCCGGTCTTAGACGGAATCAAGGCGCCTAAAATCGGCTTGCGGCTTGGAGACCTGAATTACGGTAAATTTAAACCCTATCAGCAGTTCGCAACGTCGTACGGCGAATTTTTTCGCAGGAAAATCAGCTTTCCCTGGCAGGACGAGGCTTTAAAGCGTTATTTGCGCGGAGAAACGCTGACTGGAATCGAAGCGGAGGACGGATGGTCGGCGATCTGCGTAGGCCGCCACGTGATCGGCATGGGAATCCTCAGCGGAGGCACCCTGAAAAATTTATACCCTAAAGGCTGGAGGCGCATGCTTTGATCCGTTTGGACCGATTTCTTTCCAATATGGGACGCGGCACCCGCAAAGAAGTGAAAAAAATGATTTCTGAGGGCGCCGTGACGGTAAACGGAATACCCGCGGCGGATTGCGCTATGGCTGTAGACGAACAAAACGATCAGGTCTTCGTCCGCTCAGAGCGCGTTTTTTACCGGCCGTTCGTCTATCTCATGATGAATAAGCCCTCTGGCGTCCTCTCCGCCTCAGAGGACCGGGGAGGCGCAGTTACGGCGGTGGATCTTGTAGCAGGGGAATATGCGCATTATCGCGTTTCACCGGCAGGACGCCTGGATAAGGACAGCGAGGGCTTTTTGATTCTGACAAACGACGGCGATTATATTCACCAGGTGATTTCTCCGGCAAAGCATGTGAGCAAGCGGTATTTTTGCAGTCTGGAGCATGAAATCAGCGAGGCAGATATCGCGGCGTTTGAAAACGGCATCCTGCTGGCGGACGGGTTTCTCTGCCGGCCCGCCGTACTGGAACGGGGCGTTCCCGGCCGGGACGCGCCGGGGCCCTCGGCCTTTGTAACGATACAGGAAGGAAAATTTCACCAGGTCAAACGGATGTTTGCTGCCAGAGCCAATAAAGTGCTTGCGTTGAAACGAGTCCGGATCGGCGGCGTTTGTCTCGACGCGTCGCTCGCGCCGGGGGAATACCGTGAAATGACGGAGGAAGAAAAGGAGCGTATCATTCATGAATAGACAAATCGCGGAAAAGGCGGATCTGTTTCTTTCCGGCCTGCAGGGACGCTACGAAAACGAAAGAGACTTTTTTCTCGGGATACAGGCCGAATTTTCCTCGGGGAACAAAACGTACGAGCTGAAAGCGGAAGCGGACGGGGACGCGCTTTCGTATCGCTTTATGGGAAACAGCTATCGGACGGATTTTGCGGCATTCCGGGCGTTTCTAAAAACGCAGATCCCGGAATTTGACGAAATGCGTTTTACTTATATAGAACGAGGGAAAAAGATTCATATATACGCCGATGCGAAAAACGTATCCTCAGAAAGTAAAAACGCCTCGGAGCCGGCGGAACCGCCCGCAGCGGGGCCCGCAATGAGCAGCAGGGAGTATTATATCAAGCCCGACCGGGCTGCGGCGCTGCTGGAAGCGATCGGAATCCTCGGGAAGAACGGAAAAATCCGAAACGATAAGATTCGAAAATATAATCAAATCGATCATTTTATCGAGCTGGCAGATCCGTTGCTTCGAAGGCTTTCCACCGGGAAAAAAGCGCTTCGGATCATTGACTGCGGCTGCGGAAAATCCTACTTGTCTTTTGCGCTTAATTTTTATATCAAGGAAATACTGGGAAAGCCCTGTTATTTTACGGGACTGGACCGTAACGCCGGCGTGATTGCGGAGTCTAAGCGTATCGCGGACAAATTGCGCTATGCCAATATGAAATTTATCGAGACCGATATCGCCGCTTATGAGCCGGACGCCGGATACGACCTGCTGCTTACGCTGCATGCTTGCGATACGGCTACGGACAAGGCGCTGTCGTTTGCGCTGAACCATAAAATCCCCGGGATCCTCTGCGTTCCCTGCTGTCATAAGGAGCTGAATGCACAGTACCATCTGGACGGCTTTGAGGATATTTTAAAATACGGCATACTGAAAGCCCGTATCGCGGACAGTCTGACGGACGGACTGCGCGCGATGTATCTGGAAGGCCATGGCTACGACGTTTCCATGCTGGAATATATTTCTCCTATCGACACGCCAAAAAACCTTATGATCAAAGCGATCCGCACATCCGGAAGAAGGGAAGCGGTTCTGAACAGATATCGACGGATCTGCGAAATGCTCGGAGCGAGCCTATCTATCGGCAGATAAAGTGCGAACCATGCTGAAAATATCGTTCGATACATAAAAATATGTTTACAAATGTTGACGTTTATACTATTCTAACAGAAAGATCTGTAAACATATAAAATTTATTTCGAACGGAGGGTTTTGATTTGAAGAAATTTACAAGACGCATTTTTTCTGCGGTATTGACGTTTGCGATTGCGGCGGGACTGCTTCCGCTGCGTATGGAAAACGTTCAGGCTTTAACGATGACGTATGAGCCGTCCTCTTATTACCGTTCCAGCGTATACTATTCGCGGCTTACGGGTGTCGCGCTTACTGGAAATCCCAAAACAGATCTCGTGCTTGTCGCGGCGTCCCAGGTCGGCTATCACGAGGGGAACAGCAGAAGCGAGCTCGGCGGCGGAAACACATCCGGCACCGCAAATTATACGGAATATGCATATTGGTTCGGCCCGCGCGTACGCGGCGACAGCAATTTCTGGTATGCATGGTGCGCGATGTTTATCAGCTGGTGTGCAAGACAGGCGGGAATTCCGGAAAGTATGATTAACAATTCCAGCATGGCGACCTGCAGCGGCAACCCGTCGCTTTCCGGGAGCTATGCGTTCCATATCGAGAAAAAGACAAAAGATACTTATACCCCGCAGGCCGGCGATATGATCTTCTTTTCTTCTTCCGGAACGGCATCCGGACAGCATGTGGGGATTGTAGAATCTGTCAGCGGCGGGTATGTACATACAATTGAGGGGAATGCGAGCAATCAGGTGCTCCGAAGGTCCTATGCGCTTACCTCCTCCCAAATCGTGTATTACGGCGTAATGAATGGCGCGGGCGGCGGCACGGCGCCGTCTTATGAGACAACGTGGGATATCGGAACCTACACAGTGACTGCATCCGCGCTGAATATCCGGCAGTATCCGACCGCTTCCTCGGCAAAGACGGGCTCTTATCCGAACGGCTCGATTGTAACCATTTATGAATATCTGACGGACGGCTCCTGGGGACGAACGGATGACGGCTGGATTTCTATGGATTACGTTTCGCGCAGATACGAAACGATTTCGATCAATGCGCAGACTTATGAAAAAGGCGCGCCGATCACGGTATACACGGGGAACACCGGTAATTATCCCGAGGCATGGATCGGCCTTTACCGGCAGGGAGAGGTCGAGGATCCCTATACTGCGGGAGGCGTTGAGGCAAGAGTATACGAATATGTGGGAAGCAATAGCTCCGTGACCTTTGATTCGTCTTCTCTCGCCGCAGGAAGCTATTATGTGCGCGCCTATTGCAGCGGCGGTCTTTCCGCATACGTAAAAATCAGCGATCCCGTTTTCTTTACGGTCACGGAGGGGGCGCAGACATATGTCAGAGACGCAGATTTATATACCATATCGAATGTTACGGCTATCAATGTGCGCGCTGTTCCGCAAACCGGCGCTGTTGTGAAAACGCTTAATGCGGGAGCTGTAATTCCTATATATGAAATCTGTGATCTTCAAGTGACGGGCGGGACACAAAGATGGGGGCGTACAGACGGCGGCTGGCTTGCAATGGTGTCCTCAGCAGATCTGACGACGCCGTATTGCGTTCCGTACAAAAAAACGATTTCCATGAGTGAGAGCTACCTTCAGGGAAGCAAACTGATCGTAACGGCATATGATATCGTCCATCCTGCCTATACGGGCGTGTGGCTCGGGATTTATAACGCTGCCGACAGCGACCGCTCTGAGGATGCGCAGGGCGCCGTTTCCGTTCTGTGGGTGGACGCCATCGCAGACGAAAGCGGAAACGCCGTTATGACGTTTCCAAATCAAAATCAATCGGACAAGGGAAATTCATACGTTTTGCCGGCGGGAAGCTACTATGCGCGCCTGTTCTGTACGATCGGGGACGACGCCTATATTGCGCTCAGCGATAAACTGGCCTTTACAGTCGTATCCTCCGCAAATACGGCGGTTGTTTCTTCAAACGCAGCTTCTTATATAAAAGGGGAAACGATGAAGATCTCGTACGGCGGAGGAAGCCTGACGGATACGGCATGGATCGGAATTTATCCGATTTTACAGAATGTATATCAGGCGGAAAATCCTTCTTTGCTGTGGCAGTATGTGAGCAGCGCAGGCGGAACCGCGTATTTTCCTACAACCGCTCTTCCGGCGGGCTCTTATAAGCTCGTGATTTTTCAGGACGACGGCTATACGGCGCTGAATATGGATCCGTTTGAAATTCTACAGAATACTGCCGTTTTTACGGCGGCAGCAGGGAACTATAAGATTACTGCCAGTGCGCTGAACGTGCGCAGCTATCCTGTTACAGGAAGCGTGTATGGCCTATATTATCAAAACGAGATCGTTTCGGTATATGAAACGTATCAGACCGAGAGCGGAAGCCTGTGGGGACGAACGGATCTGGGATGGATCTCTATGAGCTATGCGGCTCCTGTTTTTTGATAGAAATGCCCCGAACGAAGCGGACATCGTTAGAATCTTTTCTGTTGGATAGATCCCGACTTTTACAGCTCAAGAGCTTTTTTGCCGTTCTACCCAAATGTCGTTCCTGCCTCGGAATCTCACCGTAGCGTGGCCAGGCTCGCTCCCGACAGGGAGGTCATCGCACAGTCATATCCCATTCGGACGGTCATTTCGTTGTTAAGTACAACGAGAAAAATATAAAGCCGCCACATATCGACACGAATCATCGGCGAAAGCTTAGCTCTCGCTTCAAATCAGATGCTCATATGTGACGGCTTTGAATGTTTCAAAAGACCATACTGTTTGCGTCGGCGCAACTCCGCCTTAAACAGTACAAAAAACAACGGTGGCGAATCACGGTACGCTCCGAAAGGAGAATACTGCCGGTATAGCGGACTTGTACCTGGCTATACCTCTACGAAGATATCATATTCAGCTGTAGTCCCTCATAAAAAGAAATTTCCTTTTATCATAAAGAACATGTGTTTGTAAATAGTTTTTTTGCCAAATACGTAAATTTTGGTCGATTTATTCGAACACATGGAATACTAACGGATTTTGTTATGAAAACCGCCGAGAACTCACTGCTCTCGGCGGTATAAATTATTTCATAACGCTCATCCAGCAACCTTCTGCGCCAATACCATTTTCCGGAGGGGTAAGAATGCCTTTATCAATAAGCACCTCCACAACGGCATCGAGAATCGGCATATTTGCGAGGGTGTTCGCAAGCTTCCACTCACCATGGAGATATTCAGGAACCGATTTTTTGATAAGTTCTGCAACCTTTGCTGCAACGATCTCTGCATCTGCATTAAAATATCCATTCTGCAAGTTGTTACTAATTTTGAATAGATTGTCTCTATCAGAAAGAGAACATACAAGAATCTTCGTATATAGCATATCTCCGTCACGATACAAATACCCGCACTCAATTGCTTTTGCTGCATGTTCCTTTTCCTGTTCAGATAATGCAGTGATATCAAGACCTTCGATAGAACGAAGAGCAAGCTGTATCTGCGGATCCTTTGATACGTTGAGTCCGCAACTAAAGTGTTTCTTGATGCGAGTGATATAGATATTATCAAGATGGACGTTGGAGAAACCGCAAACATTTTGTGCGTCAACACCATCCCAACCACCACCATAATATTTTCCGTTGTCAACGTATCCAAATACGCTGAACGGGCGCTTTACATCGGCGACATCCGAAAAATATTTCTCCTTCAAAATTCTTTCAACGTTCTCGGAAAACGCCCAAGATATATTAGATACCTGTTGCCACAGAATAAGATTCATATCAACTTTCTTGTTGAGATATGGAAAAGCAAGATATTCCGCTTTATGCTCTTCAATATAGTTGGATATGATATCGCAAATTTTGGGCAACTGTTCCGTGTAAAGCGCATTTGCTTTTTCGATTACATCTTTATCAAGCAGAATAAAGTTAATTGCATATTTTCCGTTATCCAAGCGACGGAGAAAACCGTACTCTCCGTTTTCACCTTTGCGAAGGATTTCCAGCTCTTCCTCGACGTAAACGGTAGGCACATTTAGTTCTTCAGCGATCTCAGATGCACTCATCGGCTTTTTATGGCAAAGCCATACGATATGCTTGGAAAACATTCTGGAACAAACGGTACGAGGATCACCCCAACCAGGATTTCCGGTTCCCCAAATAACGTAATCAATTTTGTCAAGAGTCAAAGGTCTATTATAGATTTCTGCCATTTCTTCCACCTCTCTTTTAATTTTTTGTCTGGCTGAAAACAATCTTTGACGAACGGCGCCCTCACTGGTATTTTGTAGCTTTGCTATTTCTGCAGTAGATAAACCATCTATGTAGTACATAATCATTACTTCGCGATATGCTTTGGTTAAGAATGCAATGCGTCGATAAACTGAGTTGAGCAACTCATCACTATCCTCCTCTTGCTCTTCGTCAGCGACAAATTGCAAGACTTCATCTGCATCGCCGTCATAGAATGTATCTACATATTTTCTGCGATTGTTTGAAAAATCGGCATACACATTTCGGGCAACTCTCCAAATAAACGAATACAAATTTGTTATTTCTCCGTCTGTATGAACTGCTCTAACCAAGGCGAAGACTATGTCCGAACACAGTTCTTGCGCTTCGTAACTGTCGTTGGTACGCACATAACAAAACCCAAATAGCTTGTCCAACAGGTCATCATCAAATTGTCTCAGCAGTTCTTGTCTTTTCATGGTTTCACTCCAAGCGATTGATCAATGCTTTCACCTATATAGTCTGTGAAAAAATCGATTTGTTAGGTGGGATTAGAGCTGTTATAACATATTTTATTAAAATTTTCTTGAACATCATGCAAATACAAAAATATCGCCGAAGACTTTCGTTTCCGGTGATATTGATTAAGCTTGTTTGAATTGAATTAAAACATCACAATAACAATTCGGTGAAGGCATTGTAATGATTTCGGTTCTTTGTGCATAATCGATCATTACCGCATATATCCCCATAAACATATTATGGCACATACGATCGGCGTCATCCTTTAAGTGCTTAGGGAACAATTCCTTATAGCCTGAGATAAATTTGTTGATTATTTCAGAATACTCCGGCAGAAGAGGCGCAAGATATTTATCTGCTATGGCATCAAATTCAGTTTTTTGTTCTATAGTGAAGAAAGGAAGCGTTACGAAAAAACATCCATCCTGCTTTTTCACAATATATCCGTCTTGGATTGCACCTGCTGCGAAATCGATATCCTCCATTCGTACCATCGCACAAAATATCTTCGCAAACATTAATGTAATTATCGTACATCTTGTACAGAGAGAAAAAAAGAAAGCAGTTTTTCTTTAGGAGAGAGCCAGGCAAGAGGGCGCATAGGTAAGTTATTGGAGCGATTTTGATGTGCGGCGAGCTGCACACTAAAATCGGCAAGAGAGAAGAAGCGGTGCGAGTCGTAGAAACGCTTTTGATCCTCCCGGTGGCTGCGTTCCACCTTGCCGTTGTGACGAGGCGTATCAGGGCGGATGAGTTTGTGACGATCACAAGGCGTGCAGCGGTCAACTCAAAGTGGGTGGGCAAATCTTTCTTGCTGTTGGAAAAGCGATTGGTAAACGCAAATCCGTTATCCGTCTGCACGCACTCTACTTGTATGCCGCGGCGTTTGAACCCTGCCGCCATCTTCTCCAGAAAATCAGCGTAAGAATAGGCGCTTTGCTCCGGATATGCTCCCGGACAGCGCGTGTCTTGTATTACACTGCTCCTCTGCTTTTTTCCTCCCTCTTCTGTCCAATTTGTATTGCAGCACTACATTCCGACACTTCCGGCAGTCAAACCGAGACTTGCTTTTTGGCATATACTGTGCAATAATACAGGAAAATGGAGGTGTGTCGTTATGGAGGCAAACGAAACAATCTGCTTTTGCAAGCATGTTACCCTGGCAGACATTGATGCAGCGCTGGCCGAGGCAAAAACATTCAGGGACCTTGAAAGCGCATTCGAAGACGTACAGAAAATCACAAACTGTTCAACGGGATGCGGAAAATGTCATGACAGAATTTTAGACGTCATTGCATTGAAGCTATATAAATAAACAGCGTGAAGAAAATAAAGTCGGCGGTTGGGACTTGTACATAAAAGCACCCGGCCGCCGCGCTTTCGATTTTATTAAAGATCCTGCTTTTATTTATGATTTTTTTTCTGCTTTATTTGATCTGCAATGGAATGAACGTAGCGGCGCATCTCGTCTTTTGTATTCATTCTTCTTGCGCCGTCGATCCAGACCTGCTGGTCATTTTCGCTCATTTCAGCGAAGATATCCATGGCGTCGAGATCTGAAGCAAGCTCCATGGCAAATCCGATCGGAAGTTCGTTTCCTGTTTTGGAAATCATGCTAACCACCCTTTCACGGATATTTTGCGTAAAATTTTGATTTGTATACGTGGCGAATTATGATATACTGTTAATGCGTTTACAGATCAGGTTTTACTTGTAATTTCAGAAAAGGAGTTAATCGGAAAACATGGCAAGAAATCTTTTTACTTCAGAATCCGTAACTGAAGGACATCCCGATAAAATCTGCGACCAGATTGCGGACAGAATCCTGGATGCGATTCTTCAGGAGGATCCGATGGCGCGCGTCGCCTGCGAAGTGACCGCGGCGACGGGACAGATTTTTATTATGGGAGAGATCACTACGGAAACGTATGTCGACTTTGCCGCAATCGCGCGGAAAACGATTCTGGACATTGGGTATACGAGCTCTGAAATGGGTTTTGACGGAAATACATGTGCGGTGATCAGCTGCGTTCATGAGCAGTCTCCCGATATTGCCCTGGGAGTGGACAAATCGATGGAGGCAAAGCAGTCGGGAGGGGAAGCTGCGGAAAACGAAAATGGGGCCGGCGACCAGGGAATGATGTTCGGCTATGCGTGCAGCGAAACAAAAGAACTGATGCCCCTGCCGATCAGTCTGGCGCATAAGCTTACTGCGCGTCTGACTGATGTACGGAAAAACGGCATTTTGCCGTATCTGCGGCCTGACGGAAAGAGCCAGGTTACGGTGGAATATGATTCGGAGGGAAAGCCCTTGCGGGTTGATACGATTGTCATATCCTCGCAGCATTCCGCTGATACCGATATCGAAACAGTACGGGAAGGCATCCGCGCGCAGGTGATCCGCCCGGTGATTCCGGCAGAATATATGGACGAGCATACAAAAATTTATGTAAACCCCACGGGACGTTTCGTGATCGGCGGACCGTGCGGGGATTCGGGCCTCACGGGGCGTAAAATTATCGTGGATACTTACGGCGGAGTAGGCCGGCACGGCGGAGGCAGCTTCAGCGGAAAAGATCCCACGAAGGTGGATCGGAGCGCCGCCTATATGGCCAGGCATATCGCCAAAAGCGTGGTGGCCTCCGGCCTTGCGGACCGCTGCGAGCTTCAGCTTGCGTATGCAATCGGCGTGGCGCAGCCCGTTTCCGTTCGGGTAGAAACATTCGGCACTGAAACAATCCCTGCTTCGGAAATTGAGGAACGCATTTTGGCACGATTCGATCTTCGGCCTGCCGCAATCATAAAATATCTTGATCTGCGGAAGCCGATTTATGCAAAAACTACGAATTACGGGCACTTCGGGAAAGAAAACAGCGGGCTGAGGTGGGAAGAGACCGTAAAGCTATGACAGATTAAACCCGTTGTGCGTAATTTCAACGTGTAAGGGCGCGTGATCCGCGCGGGGAATCTCCCCGGCTGCCGTGATCGGCGCCTTTGATTTTACCGGCTGAAAACGGTAGTCGGCAAAACCGCACTCTTTTGGTGAAATGCCGAGCAAATATTTATAATACAGGACCACCGGCGTCGCGGACCAGCCGTGGCAAAGACTTCCCGCGTTATCAAACGCCCAGGCGCCGTCAATCGTTTCCCAGAAAGATGTTGCGTTGCGGAACAGCATGGAGCCCCATTTTTCCGCGACGTCACCGAATACGAAATCGGTATATGCGCTGCCAGCCGACAGAAGCGCTTCGTATTTAAAAATCGCGTAGCTCAGCGTAATCGGAACAAGCGGCGGCGTACACGAGGCCCTGCCGGAAAGCAGATCCGCCACTCTCCGGACATGACTCTGCGGAACAAGCCCGGCGTATAAAGCGAGCGCGTTCATCAGCTCAGAGAAATGGACTTTTTCCCCATTTACAACGTAGGTGCAGTATGCCTCCGCGTCGCTGTCCCAGAAGGCGTCATGAAAGGAATGAACGGCGCCGGAATATAATAATTCGCACCAGGAAATTTTTTCCAGAAAATCAATTTCCTGCGACTCCGGAGCGCTGTCGGCATGTACGGAGATTCGTCCGGAATGCAGGAGCTTTGCAATTTTGATCATGCAGGAAAGCGCCAGAATGTAAAAAACGCTCAGCGGTCCGTCGTAATTTCTATACTCGTTTTTATCACGCAGATTTTCCGGGAATCCATCGGAAAGCCCCTGTGCCCATTCATAAAAATTCCAGTATCCCGGCCCCTGCATCGGTCCCTGCAGGTCGCGGCCTCTTGCGCTGCGCCAGAACGTCCGGAGAATGGTTTCCGCGCACGGCCACATTTCTCCGGCAAACGTGAGATCGCCCGAATATAAGACGTATTCATACAGCTCCAGGATCCAGATCAATGAAAAGGAGGGAATGACACAGGAAACCCGAGCAGGCGCGCAGAGCTCGAGTAAACCGTCCGGACGAAGGCCCATGCCGAGCAGACGGATGCTTTCCCGCGGCAGCGCATATTCTCCAAACGCATAATATCCGCATAAGATCTGGTTGCGGGAATCCATGGAATACAGCGCCTGTTCCCTCCATGGACAGTCCTCATAATGCTCATGCGCACTGAGACGCAGCGTTCTCAGACAGACTTCATAAATTTTATTATGAAGCGAATCGGAGCAGGAAAACTTTCCCGCCTCGCGGAAGGGATATTCGCACGGCCTGATGCCGGCGTAATAAAGCGTAAAATGAAACGCCTCGATGTACAGCGCGATATATCTGCATCCGAAGCGCTTGTTGAAATGCGTGTATTTGTTTCGGCCTTTACGGCAGGTGTATTTTGCGGCGAAGCATCTTCCGCCGACGCTGGTACGAACGCGCAAATCGTCCAGATGCTCTCCGTATCCGATATTTACGACCGTACCGGCGGCAGCCTCCAGATCCAGCTCGAAGCAGCCGGACTCCTCGGCTCCGAGATCGATTATGATATAGATTCCGTTCTCGCCCGCATGAACCGGCGAAAGAGAATCCGCAGCGCAGCGCAGCGGATGTCCCTCCGCGAGAACGTAGGGCGCCGCGCAATTTTGCCTGGAAATTTCTGAAAGGCCTGCGGCGGACAGAAATGCGCGCTGCATTTTAACCGCAGTCGTTTGCTCCTTATATGCAGGATGAAGCATAAAAAAGCCCTGCGCCACAACAGAAGCCGGCGCACGGCCGCCGATGCGCAGCTTCGGTACAGGACGAGGATACAGCTTGGAAGGCCCGCTTACAGGAACGGAAGTGAGCCATTCGTTTTTTCCATCCTCCGCTGCGTTGTATTCAAAGGAATACCCCAGCTGACCGCTGACAAGCTCCATCGGACCGTTCCGGAATCCTGAGGCAGCTCGGGAGCGCGTCTGCGGACCGCTGACCGCAAGCGTTTGACCACCGCTTGTGACATCGAAAATAACGCCCGCAGTACCTCTTCTGTAGGTTGAGGTATCTGTGCCCTGATAATAGGCAAGAATGAGCAGCTCGTTTGTGCCTTCCGTAACGAAGGCGGTGATAGCAATTTCATCAAAAACCTTGTATTCTGGATAATCGGCATATTGGCCGAAATCTACAAACTGTCCGTTTACCCAAAGCGCGTACTGACTGTCTGCACTGATATGTACCAATACAGGCAGCCCTGCTTCTGCGACGGTAAATTTTTCCAAAAACTGACAATAACAATTTTCCTGAAAGGGGGAATTCTTCCCCCAGATCCATCTGCTGCCTTCCGAAAGCTGCTGCATGCAATTTCCTCCCCCACGTCTGCTATTTCACTGCCGTTTCCAAAAAACGGCTGATCGCGCTAAGCGCTTTTTTTATATGATCAATCGAATACGCATAAGAAACCCTTACGAAGCCCTCGCCGCTTTGACCGAACGCACAGCCCGGCACAATAGCGACCTTTTCTCTGCGGAGCAGCTCGTCACAGAAGCGTTCGGAGGACAGGCCAGTACTTTGAATGGACGGAAAACAGTAAAACGCTCCGAGCGGCTCGAAGCAGGTCAGCCCCAGCTTATTAAAGCCGTTTACGATGAATTTTCTCCTGTAATCGTATTCCTGACGCATTGCGCTTACGTCGTCGTCTCCGTTCCGGAGCGCTTCAATTGCGGCGAACTGGCTTGTCGTGGGGGCGCACATGATTGCATATTGATGGAGCTTTGTCATATTCGCGATGACCTCCGGCTCGGCGCACGCGTAGCCAAGACGCCAGCCAGTCATAGAATACGTTTTGGAAAAGCCGTTTACAAGAATTGTACGTTCCTTCATTCCGGGAAGCTCTGCGATGGAAGTGTGACGCCTGCCAGTGTAGGTCAGCTCGCTGTAAATTTCATCAGAAATAACCATGATGTCGGTTTCCCGCAGAACTGCGGCCAGGGCTTCCAGCTCTTCGCGTTCCAGAATTGAGCCGGTCGGATTATTCGGAAAGGGCAGCACCAGAAGCTTCGTTCTGGCTGTTATCGCATTCTTCAAAAGCTCCGGCGTCAGCTTGAAACGATCCTCCGCGCACATGTCGACGGTTACCACTTTTGCTCCGCAGAGCGCGGCCAGGGGGCCATAGCATACGAAGCTTGGGAGCGGTACGATTACCTCGTCGCCCGGACGAATAAAGGTACGCATGGCAAGATCAATGGCTTCGCTGCCTCCGACGGTAACGAGAATTTCCCTGCCCGGATGATAGGATAGCTGGAAACGACGTTTCAGATACGCCGAGATTTCCTCGCGGAGCTCGGCCATCCCTGCGTTTGCAGTATATTTTGTTCTGCTTTTCTCCAACGTCTGGATTGCGGCATTTCGGACGTGCCAGGGCGTCGGAAAATCCGGCTCTCCTATGCCCAGCGAGATAACGTCATCCATTGTAGCCGCAATATCAAAGAGCTTCCGGATTCCGGACGGCGGCAGTTCAGTAAGCGTGTGGTTAAACAGCTGGCTGAAATTCAAACCATCATCACCAATCTTTCGTCATCCTGCGGCTTTTCAAATAATACGCCGTCCTGCTTATATTTTTTCAGTACGAAGTGCGTTGCCGTGCTGATGACGGTATCCATGGGAGAAAGCTGCTCTGCAACGAAAAGCGCAACCTCGTTCAGCGTTTTTCCTTCTATAATCAGAGCAAGATCATAAGCTCCCGACATCAGATAGACTGTTTTTACCTGCTCGTACTGGTAGAATCTTTCTGCAATCTGGTCGAAGCCTTTTCCGAACTGCGGCGTGACTTTTACCTCAATGAACGCCGTGACAAATTCTCTGGAGGTTTTCTGCCAGTCCACAAGGAGCTTGCTGCCGATGATAATTCCGTCTTTCTTGAACTGCTCGATGGCAGCGGAAATTTCTTCTTCACTTTTGTCAAGCATAACGGCCAGATCGCTGACGGTGAGCGTACTGTTTTTTTCCAGCAGTTCCAGTATTCTGTGCATTCAAATCGTCCTCCCGGTTAAGTTTGCAATTGCTTTTATTATATTACCAAAGTATAATATTGAAAAGCATTTTTTTATATAAGGAGATGATTCTGTGAAAATCATACAGCTGCATAACAGCACTCCAAGCCAGATGATGGGATTTCTGCTGGTGACGGACGGCGGAAAGCTCATCGCAGTGGACGGGGGCACGGAGGGCGATGCGCCCGAGTTTAAACGGCTTGTGCGCGAACACGGAGGACATATTGATTTCTGGTTCCTGACACATCCCCATCATGATCATCACGATGTTTTTGTCACGCTTTCCGAGCATCCCGAAGCGGATATCACGGCGGACCTTGTGTGCTACAGTCCTGCGCCGGAGGATTTTATGGTTCTTGACAAGGATCAGACCATTAACGACATTATTCGCTTTCGCTCGGCGCTTCAGATCACGCCGTATCCGGTTCATATCCTGAAGGCGGGGGAAGCCTTTGAAACGGACAACGTCAGAATCGATGTGCTGCGCGTCGTGAACGAATCGCTGAAAGAAGATTTTATCAACAATCTTTCCGTCGTGTTTCGGATTACGGAACGTCTTCCGGGAGAAAAAACTTTTAAAATGATTTTTCTGGGTGATCTTGGCAGACAGGGGGGAGAAGAGCTGCTTGCTTTATATGCGGAGGATCGTTCTGCGCTGAAGGCGGATGCGGTACAGATGGCGCACCACGGACAAAACGGCGTAGAGCTTCCTGTATATGAGGCGATCGCGCCGCGTTATGCATTCTGGCCGACGCCGGACTGGCTCTGGACGAATACGCCGCATGGCTGGAAGACCGGAAGCGGTCCCTGGAAAACGCTGGAGGTCCGCGCATGGATGGAACAGCTGGGTGCGGAGCCGATTACGAGCATGCAGGAGCATGCGGTCTTTGATACCAATCGCTGAGAACGTCGCTTTTTACCGGCGGGGAGGAAATCTTTCGAAGTCCTCCTCGCTTTTTTTATTTAGCGGGAATTGTAAATTTTGTGGTATCGACTTTTTCCAGCTTCAGCAAATACAGCTTTTTGTCGATCCCGCCCGCATAGCCTGTCAGGCTTCCTCCGCTTCCGACAACCCTGTGGCATGGGATCAGAATCGAAATCGGATTATGAGCGACCGCGCCGCCTACCGCCTGCGCAGACATGGATTCGATCTGATTCCGTGCGGCAATCTGACGCGCGATGGCTCCGTAGGTTGTAACCGCACCGTATGGAATCTGCTTCAGAATTTCCCACACGGAAAGACGGAAGGCAGAGCCCACAGGGCGCAGAGGCGGCGTAAAATCTGGAATTTTTCCCTGAAAATAGAGATCCAGCCATTTTTTTGTCAACCGAAATACAGGCAGCTCCTTTTCCGCCCTTTCCGGCGCAAGCGCAGCGGGGTAATATTTCTGTCCGTTAAACCACAGGCCGGTCAGAGCCTCTTCGGTTCCCGCTAAGGTTATGCCGCCAAGCGGCGAACGGTAAGTATCGGTATACTGCATTCTTTTCACACTCCTGTGCTTCCGCGGCAGACGCCGGCCTCTCTGAAAACGATTCTTTTGGAAAAATGTAAAAGACGGAACTGCATATTTCTGCAGTTCCGTCTGGTGACTCATAGGGGAATCGAACCCCTGTTTCCGCCGTGAGAGGGCGGTGTCTTAGCCGCTTGACCAATGAGCCGTAGTTTCGTTACTAGAATACAACAGATCCAGCCTCCTGTCAATAAAAATTTTAAGGAGCCGCCTGGAAAAGTAAAAAGAGCCGCGCTCTGCGCAGAGTCGTCAGAAAATGAATCCGTATGGCAATAATGGAAGCTCGCAATCGTAATTTGCATACAGAAAGGAAAGCAGCTCCGCTGCGGTAAGCAGTTTTCCTTTTTTTGGTATTTTTCGCCAATATTCATTTTCCCATCGATCCATATATTCTGCAATATAATGATCTATCTTTAATGTTATATTTTTGATATTTAATCTGCAGCGAATGGACATATAATTCAGGACATGAAATGGATCGACTAATATATCCCTTTTATAAACTTCTCCGCATGCTGCGCGCAGACACAGAAGCGCCTCTTTTTTTAATTTGACAATTCTGCGGCAGCGCAGACCTTCCGTTTCTGAAATAAAAGAAATATCTTCATAACAAAGCATTACCAGAACATTCGCATGCTCTGCGTCGAGAAATGGAATAATTTTCATAGATAATTTCCTCTTTTCAATTAATAAATAAAAAAATACCTATAGGGTTATAAAAATAAATAATAATATTACCTAAAGATAATGTCAAGATTGTTAAAATTAATTTTAAGGAGGAGATCTAATATGTATGACATGGGAAAAGTAATAAAAGAACAAAGAATGCTTCAAAAAATGACGCAGGAACAGGTCGCCTATGCCCTGAATGTATCTGCTGTGACGGTTGGACGGTGGGAAAACAACTATAAGACGCCTTCTCTGGAGCACATGGTCGGCTTAGCCGTTCTATTCAATGTATCGCTGAATACGATTGCCGGATTGCAGGAAGAATCCGTTCTCTCGATTGGCCGTCTGTCAGAATCGCAGCGGCAGCTGATGCTCGACATCGTGCATGAATTTTCAAATCCGGAGAAAAGCAAAGGGCTCAGCCGCACAAAGAAAGATATTATTTGCAGACTTCTCGACGAATTTTTGAAAGGAGAATAAAAATGTTTGATTTTGGAGAAAGGCTGAAAGGCCTGCGCAAGGAAAAGGGGTATTCGCAAAAAAACCTTGCAGCCAAATTGAATGTATCACAGAATACCGTTTTACGATGGGAGAATAATTATAAATCCCCTACGCTTCATAATTTAATCGAGCTTTCCGTGCTGTTGGAAACCTCTCTGGATTATCTGGCAGGAATCGCAACGAAGAGACCGGTTATTACGGATCGTCTGACACAGGAGCAGATTACGATTTTGAATATGCTGGCGCTGGAGTTTCAGTTTCGCAAAAAAGGATCGGGCCTTACACAGCGTCAAATGAACGTGCTGAACGAGCTGATCATAGCCTTTACAAAATGATTTGCTTGCGAAAACGGACGCATTGTGGCATAATACATAAAGTGCATGTTTCTACTGTGTACAAAGGATAAAATGCCGTTATGCGGCAGAGGAACGCGGTTATGGGCACACAATACAGAGCGGCAGAGAAGAGCGGGGACCGCGCGTCGGCCCGCCGTCTGTCCCGGAACCGAGAGGACGGGCAGAGTCAAAACGCACATCGGAGGAGAGAAAAGAAGAAATTTTCCGTGAGGAAGAGGATTCTTCTGATTGTTTTTGCGGCGGTTGCAATTACCGTCATTCTTTTGCTGTCTCCCATTTTCAGCATTTCAGAAATCCGGATCAGCGCCGTTTCCTTATATTCGAGCGAGGAGCTTCTGTCCTCTTTCGACGGCCTGAAAGGAAAAAACGGCTTTCTTTTTCTTCTTCAGAGCACGTCCTTTTCTGATTTGGACGATCTTTTCCGATTACGCCTTGGCAGTAAAGAAGAGAGCCTGCTGTTCGACTATCCGCTTATAAAAAATATTGTCGTTCGATATGACTTGCCTGATACAATCGTGGTGGAAATCGAGGAGCGGACTCCCGTTATGGTAACCGAATCCGACGGCATGTATCTGCATATCGATTCTGAAGGGTATCTGCTCGGTACCTATACGCAGGCAGATCTGCTGGATATGCCCGTGATCCGGGGAATCCGTATCTCGGACTATAAGATTGGAACATCAGTTGCGGGCGGAAAAGATCGCGCCACGGATGACGCAATTAAAATTTGCAGCACGATGAAACAACTTTCGATGCTTTCCTATATTGATATTATTGACGTTTCGGATTATAATGAAATCTGGATGTACTGTGCGCCTTCCTTATCCATAAAATTCGGCAGCGCAGACGATATCGGCAGAAAACTTTCCTATATTAAAGGGATAATTGACAGCGGATATGATGGAAATTCGAACGGAACACTGGATCTGTCTGCGGGAGGAAATCCGGTGTTTACAAACAACGAACCGGCGCAGGAGGCTCTTGAAACGCCGCAGGCTCCGGAAACCGCGCAGTGAAGGGAAGGAACAAATATGATTCCGATTTTGGGACTGATCATAGGGTTGATTGCGGGAATATTCCTGCCGGGCGAAATTCCGGCGGAATATTCCACATATGTCGCGGTCGGGATTCTTGCCATGATAGACAGCGTGCTGGGCGGAGGAGTCGCCTCGCTCCAGGGACGCTTTGACTTGAAAATATTTATATCCGGCTTTATCGGCAATGCCTTTTTGGCCGTGATCCTTGCTTTTATCGGCGACAAAATGGGGATTCCTCTTTATATGGCGGCGATCTTTGCGTTCGGGACGAGGCTGTTTGAGAATTTTGCAACGATCAGAAGGCTGCTGATCAGCAAATATTCCAAAAAGAAAGACTTACATTGATTTTACAAAAGACAATATTACTAGGAAGAAGGCAGGTATGAACAATGGTCAAATATGTAGCGGCGCTTGACATCGGAACGACCGGACTCCGGATGCTTGTAGGAAAAATTACAGATTCCGGAAGCACGCATATTATTGCAAAATCGACGGTTGTCTGCAGAGGCGTCAGGAAATTTCAAATAGAGGATGAACAGGAGCTGATCTCGGGTGTCCGGAAGCTTCTGAAGAAAATAGAGGAACAGACAGATATTATTGTAAAATCAGCTTATGTCAGCGTACAGGGGGCTTACGTCGGATATGTAAGGAATACGGCTGTGATTGACACGGAGAATGGGAGCGTAACGGCGGGGATCATCGCCGATCTCCTGGACAAGACGTCGGATATCGAGCTGTATGAAGACGAGCATCTGATTGATGTTATTCCGATTAAATATATCATAGACGATACAACGGCGACAACGGATCCGTATGGCGCAGAGGCGGGATCGCTGCGTGTGGAAGCCGATGTCGTAACGGCAAGCGAAGACGCGGTACATCGGATTACGGGATGTCTGAACGCCGCCGGCCTGGAGGTCGACGGGTTTATTCCATTCTCAGCGGCCATGATGGGGCTGCTTCCGGATTATGAGCAGGAAAGCGGCAGCACGCTGCTGATCGATGTCGGCGGAAGCGTTACCGAGTTTTCTGTGTACTTCAAAAATTACCCGTTTTTTTCTTCATCTATTCCCGTCGGCGGCGACCATATTACGAATGACGTCGCGGCGGTACTGAAAATCAGCCCGGAAGAAGCGGAAACCATTAAACGTGATTACGCGATTGCAACAACCGAGCTTGTCACAAATAACGTAGACGTTGCCGTGTTCGATCTGGAGAAGGGTATGCAGCAGCTCGTCAAAATCCGAGATATTGTGGAAATCATGGAGGCGAGAATTGTTGGACTGCTCAACATCATTGCGGATAGACTGGAGCAAGAGGACATCTGCCCGGAGAAAATCGACCGGATTATTTTCAGCGGCGACGGTCTTGCTTCCTTCAACGGCCTGGATATCCTGTGCAATGAGATTTTCAATGCCCCATATCTGTCCGTCGATTTTTCCAGGGTCACGGGCATGAAGGGCTGCTACACCTATACAAGCGGAATGGTAATGTATATCTCCGGTCTGCTGCCATTAGGAAGAATGGATTCCCGTATTGAGAAAAAGTCCTTTTTATCAGAGCCTCAGCAAGAACAGGGCAGCGGCATCCTTTCCGGGGCAAAAGAAAAGGTGCGCGGCTGGATTGCGAGGTTCCGGGAGTAAAAAGCGTACAAAATACTGTAAAATGAAAGAAATACTGGAATTCACGGAGCTTTTTTAAAAATATGCTATTGCATAACAAACTCCGATGATGTATAGTAATATAGATAGAAAATATCTTGAATTTTAGGGAACAAAGCAGACAGAAGATGAAATTTAAGGAGGGCTTAACTTGAGTATCGAATATGACAGCGAAGCAGGCAAGGATGCCAAGATTATCGTAATCGGGATCGGCGGCGGCGGCAACAACGCTGTTGACAGAATGATAGAGTCGGGAATGACGACCGTGGATTTTATCGCAATGAACACGGACAAGCACGTTCTTTTAAAATCAAAAGCGGGAACGAAAATACAGCTTGGAGAGAAACTGACAAGAGGCCTGGGCGCGGGAGCAAATCCGGAGATCGGAGAAAAGGCGGCGGCGGAAAACCGCGATGAGATTACGAATCTTCTGAACGGTGTCGATATGGTCTTTATCACGGCAGGCATGGGGGGCGGAACCGGAACCGGCGCAGCGCCGGTCGTGGCCGAAATCGCAAAGAGCCTGGGAATTCTGACCGTGGCGGTCGTCACGAAGCCGTTTGCTTTTGAAGGCAGGCGCAAAATGATGGCGGCGCTTAAGGGGATCGAGAAGCTGGAAGAAAACGTAGATTCGCTGGTAATCATTCCGAACGACAATATTATGAAGATTGTGGATGAAAAGGTAACCATACAGAACGCCTTCAAGCTCGTAGATGAAGTTCTCAGCAATTCCGTACAGGGAATCTGTGATATCATTACGGATGTTGCCGATGTAAACGTAGATTTTGCAGACGTGAAGACGACGATGTCCAATAAGGGAATCGTACACATGGGCGTCGGACGAGCCTCCGGCAAGAACCGCGCAGAAGAAGCTCTGAAAATGGCCATTGAAAATCCGCTGCTGGAAACGAGCATTCGCGGCGCAAAGTCCGTTCTTGTATATTACTGCGGAGACAATATCAACATGATGGAGCTGACGCTTGTTAATAATGAGGTTCACGAAGAAGTCGATGCGGATGCGCAAATCATTTTCGGCGCAATGGAAGCAAAAGACGACATGAATGATGAAATGAAGATCACGGTCATTGCCGCAGGCTTTGACGACCAGGAAATCGGAGACGCGATGGATCTTGATACGAAAGCGACGCTTACCGCAGCGGCGTCCGTTGAAGAAGCGGAACCGTCGAGAAGAAGAAGGGCAAGAGTCGATGATGACTTTGATGTTCCTACTTTCCTGCAAAACAGAAAATAATCGGACCAGGATGGTACGGCGGCCTGCACGAGATGGTGCAGGCCGCTTTTTATGTCTTGAACAGATAACGCAGAACTCGTTCTTCGATTTCTACGATGATAACGTCATCACCAATTTTACGTATTTTTTCAAACGGTATGATGAGCTCGGCGTCTTTGGCCGCGCAGCCAAACAGCTTTCCCGTCCCGGCGACCATAATCGCCTCAAGGCGCCCCGTTTCAAAATTGACATCGGCGTCGCATACGTAGCCAAGCCTCCGGCCATCTGATAAATTAACCACCTCATTATTACGAAATAAACTCATTCGTCCCATAGAAACACCGGCACGCCCGAAGCAACGCTTTATTTTATTATACGCGAAGGCGGGCCCGGCCTATCACTAAAATAAAACTAAATTTTTTATAAACCAAAACAGTCATATTTCGACCTTCCGATAACATATAATTTATAAACATAAATTGATGCGGGAGGTCTGTTCGTGAACGATGTCTATCTTGATGTTCTCATATTCGAAAATATGATTATGAATTACGTCATTTTACATATTACCTCGCTGACGGCCTCCCGCTGCTCCCGTTGGTACCGCCTCCTGGCCGGCGCTGCGATCGGTACGGTGTATGCAATCCTTTCGCTGTGGCTCAGCGCATTTTTGCATGCGCTTCTGGGAAAGATTCTGCTTTCTGCTCTGATGGTGCTTGTCGCGTATTTTCCCAAAAAATTCAAGGATTTCCTGCGTCTGTCAGCCATTTTCTATGGGGTGACATTTTTGTTTGCAGGGATCTCTTTTGGCATTCTTCTGACGGGAAGAGTAAAATCTGCCAGCAACATTCTCGTAACGGTATGCATCGGTTATCTGCTGGTGCTGGTCATTGCCCGATGCATCCAAAGACATCGCCATGCGGAACAGTCTGCAGCCAAGGTATTCATACAATTTGAACGGACCGCGGACAACGGCGTTTGGCTTCCTGCAATGATCGATACGGGAAATTCGCTTCGTGACCCTTTTACCGGCACCTCCGTAATCGTTGCGGAGCTGGAAGCGCTTGCGGCGCTGCTGCCGGAGGAGGTTTCCGAATCCATTCGGGAAAACGGCACGGGAGATATTCTGAACAGCGCTTCTGCGGTCTGTACGGCGAAGGGCTGGGAACGGCGCTTTCGTCTGATTCCGTATCATTCCGTAGGCCACGAAAACGGGATTTTGCCTGGCTTTAAAGCGGACGTCGTACGCGTCAGCGAGGACGGGGGAGAAGGCGCTGAGCTGAACGACGTTGTTGTATGCCTTTATGAAAAGGCGCTTTCGGAAGATGAACAATACAGGGTGCTTCTGGCCCCTGATATGATAGCATGATCAAAATGGGAGGAATGGTTTTATGAGTTTTTCAAATTTTACATTGTTTTTGCGCCTGAAATGGCTGAAGCTTGTTCGCCGGCTGGGACTGGGCTGCACAGGCAGCGTATTTTATATCGGGGGACCGGAAACGCTCCCGCCGCCGCTGTCGGCCGAAGAAGAAAACTATCTGATGAAGCATTTTGACGATTGCACCCTTGACGTACGCTCCATTCTGATCGAGCACAATCTCAGACTCGTGGTGTATATTGCAAAAAAATTTGAAAATACCAATGTAAATGTGGAGGATCTGATTTCGATTGGTACAATCGGGCTGATCAAGTCGATCAATACGTTTGTCCCCAACAAAAATATCAAGCTGGCAACGTATGCTTCGCGCTGCATTGAAAATGAAATTCTGATGTATTTGAGAAAAAGCAGCCGCCAGAAGGCCGAAGTGTCAATTGACGAGCCGCTGAAGGCCGATTGGGATGGCAATGAGCTCCTCCTGTCTGATGTGCTCAGCAGTGAGGACGATCTCGTATCGCGGGATATCGAAGACGAATCGGATATGGAGACGCTTTATGCGGCCTTAAGCAAGCTGTCTCCGCGTGAACGGAAAATCATGGATCTTCGCTTCGGTTTTTCCGGCGGAGAGGAGCTTACGCAGAAAGAAGTCGCCGATATGCTCGGAATTTCACAATCCTATATTTCCAGATTGGAGAAACGCATCATCGGCAGACTGCGGAAAGAACTTGTAAAAAGCGGGATGTAAAGCTTATACATATTTCCTGAGATGTTTTAAGGCATTTTTTTCCAGGCGCGAAATCTGCGCCTGGCTGATGCCGATTTCGTCTGCGATTTCCGTTTGCGTCCGTCCCTCGAAAAAGCGCAGATTGATGATCATCTGCTCCCGGTCGGAGAGCTTTTTCATTGCTTCATTAATTGTAATCGTTTGTTCCCAGGCACTGTCCGTGTTTTGCTCGTCGCGGATCTGATCCATGACGCAAACGGTGTCTGTTCCGTCCTGAAAAATTGGTTCGAACATCGATACCGTATCCTGGATGGAATCAATTGCCATGACGAGCTCTTCGCATTCCACGTCAAGCTCTTTTGCAATTTCACTGACGGAGGGCTCTCTGTTATTTTCATTGAAAAGCCGCTCGCGCACCTGTATGGCTTTGTAGGCCAGATCCCGCAGCGAACGGCTTACGCGGATCGCATTGTTATCTCTGAGATATCGGCGGATTTCACCGATTATCATGGGCACGGCGTAGGTGGAAAATTGAACCTCCTGTGTCACGTCGAAGTTATCGATTGCCTTGATCAGGCCGATGCAGCCGACCTGAAACAAATCGTCTACCATTTCTCCGCGGTTGTTGAAACGCTGAATTACGCTGAGCACCAGCCGAAGATTTCCTCGTATGAATTCTTCCCGCGCTTTTTCGTCTCCCTTCAGAATCCTGTCAAACAGAGCCTTTTTCTCGTCGGCTGACAATACCGGAAGCTTACTTGTATTTACCCCGCAGATTTCAACTTTGTTCATCAACATAACCCTACCTCCGAATGAGAACTGTCATTCACTGTATTAGTCTTTATATTGAGTATTGCCGCGCCGATTGTTTTTAAACTTGAAAAAAATACCATACGTCATACGATTCCGTATTTCTGATATTTGCCTTTTTGCCGGCGATATGATAAAATATGTTTACTTTTTATGAAAGGCAGTATATTTGGATATGTTCCGTAAGACCGGCTTCAGATATGCCGTGATTTTTATCGTATTGTTGTCGCTTTTCATTTTGCCGTATGGTCTTTTCCGGCGGCTTCCGGCCGCCGCGGAGGTTAGAACGGAGTCTGCTGCGGAAAATCTGATTCCTTCCGCGAAGCTTCGCCTATCCTCTGGCGCAGATCCTGGCTCTGCTGCGGACGGTCAGGTTTCTACTGTGCTGTTCGTCGAAACGGGCGATACGATTCGAATTGAAACGGAGCGGCCGGCGGAAGGGCTTTACGTCATCTGGGATGATCTTCCCGGACCGTGGACGCTGACGGAAGGCGGCAGGCGGCTTCCCTGCGGCCGGAACGCCGTGCTTCATGAGTATATCCCGCTAAGCGGAACGCAGAATGAATTTTTCCTGGAGCTGCCGCCGGGTTCTGCCGTATGCGAAATCGCCCTTTATACGGATGGGCGGCTGCCTGATTCCGTTCAGATCTGGGAACCGCCGTGCGCGCAGGCAGATCTGCTCCTTTTTCCTACGCACGGGGATGACGAGCATCTTTTTTTCGGCGGGATCATGCCATATTATGCCGGAGAACTAGGCCTCAAGGTTCAGGTTGCATATTTAACAAATCATAAATTCACCGAAAAACACCGCGTTCATGAAATTCTCGACGGTTTGTGGACCGTCGGGGTGCGCGCTTATCCGGTATTTTCGGATTTTCCGGACGTTTACGCGGGCAGCCTGGAGGAGGCTGAGCGAATTTATGAAAAAGAGGCGGTTGCCGCCTGGCAGGTGGAAACGATCCGGCGCTTTCGGCCGTCCGTGATCGTCGGACACGACTTTGACGGAGAGTATGGTCACGGGGCCCACATGCTGAATGCGCGCATGCTTGCAAAGGCTGTGCCGGCTGCGGCGGACGCCGCGCAATATCCAGAATCTGCCGCGGAATACGGAGTCTGGGATACGCCCAAATTGTATATTCATTTGTATGAGGAAAACACGCTGTATCTGGACTGGGAAAATCTGAAGCTGTCCGCCTTTGGCGGAAGAACAGCGCTTGAAATGGCGCGCGAGGGGTATCGCTGCCATCTTTCCCAGCAGCACTGGTCTTTTGCCGTCCGCACGGACGGATATGGCGACTGCCGCTGTTTTGGACTGTACCGGAGCACGGTCGGCGCCGACGTACAGAAAAACGATTTATTTGAAAACATCCGGCTTGAGTCGGAGCCGACGCCGGAGCCGACGCCGGAACTCACGGCGGAGCCGACGGCTGTGCCAACTGCTGCGGCTGAAACGGCGGCGTCTCCCTGTCCGGAATTTTCGCCTGCGGCTTCAGAAACACACGGTCCGACAAATCCGCAGCGGCTGTCCGGAGCGGCCGCTTCAAGTGCTTTGTGTCTTTCCGGCGCGCTCTGCACCGTCCGCGCCGTGCGGCATACTAAGAGAAAATAAGCGTTTCCCGGATCGCTGTTCGGATCTATTGAGGAAGGAGCAAAAACAAAATGGAATCGAAAACAAGAAAAAATTTTTTAAAAATTTTTCGACGGGTTCTGGTCTGCGCTGGGACGTTGCTGCTTTATGTTCTTGTCATTACATATCTTTGCGGCGCTTTATGCTGCTACGGCCCATCCGAAAAAGCGCGCGATCTTTTTGTAAATTCCATGCTGGAAACGAGCGCAGCCAAATTTGTGCCGTATCTTTATTTCAGCAGGAGCCGCGTCCAGGAAATTACGGGAAAGAACCGCGTGATACGCACGGAGGAAATTACGAATCCAGAGCTGATTGAATTTGCACGGCCGACAGAAGCTCCAAAGCCTTCCGCCGCGCCGTCGGGACCGCCCGCTCCGACAGGCAGCATGGCGGCGGAGGCCTCTCCGGTTCCGACGCCGTCGCCAAGCCCTGCGCCTGTGGAAGAACGCGCTTATGGCGCTTTTAAGCTTTCTGAAGAAGACGGCATTGAGCTATACGAAATCAAAACACAATTGTACAATGGAAATTTGATGATTATCCATGATCCATCGCGCGTTACGATTGGTATGAGCCATGATGAATACAGCTACGATAAGCCGGGCCGCACGCTTCCCGAAATCGCACAGCGGTATGACGCTGTAGCGGCGGTTAACGGGGGAGGCTTTGAAGACGACGGCGGTATGGGAACGGGAAGCGCGCCGTACGGGCTGGTGATTTCGAACGGCAAAATGAAATGGGGAGTGCCCGAATACAAATATGAGCTCGTCGGTTTTACAGAGAATAATGTGCTGGTTGTCGGTTATATGAGCGGCAGCAAAGCGCTGGAAATGGGAATCCGCGACGCGCTTTGCTACGGGCCGACCTTAATTGTGAACGGAGAAAAGGTTGAAATGAGCGGCTACGGAAGCGGCGTTAATCCGAGAACGGCAATCGGTCAGCGCAAGGACGGCGCTATTTTACTGCTCGTTATCAACGGAAGACAGCTTTCTTCCCTCGGAGCGACTTACAGCGACCTGGCGTCGATTCTCTGGGATTTCGGCGCGGTGAACGCGGCTAACCTTGACGGAGGGACCTCTACAGGAATGTACTATAAAGGAGAAATTGTGAATCAAATTTTACGGCTGCGCAAGCTCCCTACGGCGGTGATTGTCATGGAGGCTCCGGAAGGGAGGGCTTCCAATGGATAAAAAGCGGCGCAGAGATCCGTTCTGGTTTGTTTATGGGATCGTGCTTTCCGTATTGCTTGTATGCGGCGCCTGCTTTCTGATTTGGCTGGGTATGACGCTAAAGGAATATCAAGAGACGGAAACGCTTCGCGAATCGCTGCAGGTCTCCGCCGCTTCGGAGCATCCTTTTAAGGCCACTGCACCGCCGTCTCCCACTCCGACACCGCTGCCGACGCCGACCGAATCTCCTCCGACGCCGACACCGACCACCGCTCCAACGCCGTCTCCGACAGTGGATCCCCTTTTTGCGCAAACGGAGGGGCATGTCCGGACGGTTTCAGAAGAAATTGCCGCATTTATTTCAGGGGAAAAAGATTTTCACGAGATTGCACATTTTTTTGCGGATGGCACAGCCACAAAGAAAACGCTGAGCAATTTTGTAAACGAATATTATATTCATCTGACCTCTTACGAGCTCAGCCAGTGGCAGATTACGAACTGGAAACGGGAAGGCGATGACGCTCTGTCCTGCCGCGTGCAGTTCCTGCTTACGGCGTACTGGCAGGAAACCGTTTCCGGGACGGATCAGATGGACTACCAGATGACGCTGAGGAAAATCGACGGCGAATGGCTGATTTATGAATTAAAGCTGTAAAGAAAAAGCAAACGGCGCATTCTCCCTTTGCGCCGTTTGCCTGCTTGCCTGCGTCACCACCGTCACGGAAGAACGCTGCTGCTGGAATCGCAGTATATGCAGCGATATATGCGATGCTCGCGGTCGGTCAGGCGGAAAACCTGATCCAGCTCCTGCTCTGTAGATGTGATGCAGCGCGGATTTTTACATTTTACAATATTGACGATGCGCTCGGGCAGAGACAGATGCTTTTTTGCAACTTTTTCGCCGTTCCGGATAATATTGACCGTGATGCTTTCGTCAAAATAGCCAAGCACGTCCAGATTGATATCGATCAGAGAGTCGATTTTAATGATATCCTTACGCCCCATTTTCTGGCTCTTTACATTTTTTATGATCGCCACGCAGCAATCCAGCTCATCGAGCCTCAGGTAACGGTACAGAACCATCGCGTTCCCGGCTCTGATATGATCCAGCACGATGCCGTTTTCAATTTTATCGATTACCATATATAACCCCTCCTGACATTACGGCAAAAGGCCGAGCAGCATCATGATGAGCGCCATGCGCATATATTTTCCGTTCTCTACCTGCTTGAAGTAACAGGCGCGCGGATCCCTGTCGATGCTGCGCGAAATTTCGTTTACGCGGGGCAGGGGATGCAGGATGCAAAGATCCTTTTTCGCGGCGGCAAGCTTATCAGGCGTGAGAATGTAGCAGTCGCGCAGGCGGATGTAGTCCGCCTCGTTGAAAAAGCGTTCTCCCTGCACTCTTGTCATATAAAGAATATCCAGCTCCGGCAGCACGCTCTCCATGGTACGCGTTTCCTCGTATGGCATATGATTTTTTTCAACGATATCCGTTTTGATATAGTGAGGGATTTTCAATTCTTCCGGTGAAATAAAAACAAGGCGGATCCCGGTATAACGGGACAGGGCGCTGACGAGAGAATGCACGGTGCGTCCAAATTTCAAATCCCCGCAAAAGCCTACAGTAATGTCGCGAAAGCGGCCCTTTTCGCGATGGATCGTCAGCAGATCGGCAAGCGTCTGCGTCGGATGGTTATGGCCGCCGTCTCCGGCATTAATGATCGGGACATTTGAAACGGCCGCCGCCGCGACCGGAGCGCCTTCTTTGGGATGTCGCATGGCAATGATATCGGCGTAATAGCTTACGACTTTTACTGTATCGGAAACGGATTCGCCCTTCGCGGAGGAGCTGCTTGCGGCAGAAGAAAACCCGATCACCGAGCCGCCAAGCTCCAGCATCGCCGCCTCAAAGCTGAGCCTTGTGCGTGTGCTCGGCTCGAAAAATAAAGCGGCAAGCTTCTTCCTTTTGCAGATGTCCTGATATTGCTCGGCATTTCGAATGATATCTTCGGCGACAGTGATGAGGCGGCCGATTTCTTCTACAGAAAGATCTGTGATATCCAAAACGTGCTTCATTATTATGGCCTCCCTTTGATCCAGCTTTCGTCGGAGGGATTATCGCGGAATGCTGCCAGACGCGGGATGTCGTTTTCCGAAATATACCCTGTCGCTGCGGCAGCCTGTATCACTGCGTCGAAATCCGTCAGGCTAATATTTCGGAGCTGCGCTTCCGCAAGCCGCTCCAGGCCCTTTTTCATGCCGTATGTAAAAATGCTGACTGCGCCGAGCACCTCTGCGCCCGCCTCGCGAAGCGCCTCCGCAACTTCAATAACGCTGCCGCCCGTAGAAATCAGGTCTTCTACGATTACGACTTTCTGGCCGGGAAGGAGGCGTCCTTCAATTCTGTTGTTTCTGCCGTGATCCTTTGCGCCGGAACGGACATATCCCATCGGCAGGTTCAGAATATGGCCGCAGATCGCTGCGTGCGCAATGCCTGCGGTGCTGGTTCCCATCAGAACCTCTGCATCCGGATAATACTCTCGGATCAGTTCACATAACCCATTTTCAATATCGCTGCGCACCTCGGGGGAGGTCAGTGTCAGCCGGTTGTCGCAATAGATCGGGCTCTTGATGCCGCTGGCCCAGATAAAAGGCTCGTCCGGCCTCAGAAAAACGGCCTTGATCGACAATAAATCGGCGGCAATTTGTTTTTTCCTGTTTTCCATACTTTTCATTCTCCTTCCGGTTCGTCGGTTAGAAAGTCATTGACGCATCTGTCGTAGGCGGCGGCCGGATCGGCGGCCGCAGTAACGGGTCTGCCCACGACGATATAGTCCGAACCAAGCGTTCGCGCCTGCCTCGGCGTCGTGATCCGTTTCTGGTCGTCCGCTTCGGCTCCGCGGAAGCGGATCCCTGGAGTGACCGTCAGGAACGCGGCACCCTTCTCTAAAAAATGTCTGCGCAGCATACCGCTTTCAAGCGGCGAGCATACGACGCCGTCGAGGGATGCGGCATACGCATTTTCTGCGTATTTTAATATGGTATCGTTCATCGGGGACTGGATCAGAAGCTCGTCTCTGAGCATCGCGTCGTCCGTGGAGGTAAGCTGCGTCACTGCAATCAGCAGCGGAACAGCTCCTCCGGTGCGCGCCGCGCCCTCCAGAAGCCCCTCGCGCGCGGCCTGCATCATTTTGATTCCTCCGGCCGCGTGGACGTTGCACATATGAACGCCAAGCCCGGCGAGATTTGTCATCGCCTTCCGAACGGTATTGGGAATATCGTGCAGCTTCAGATCCAGAAAAATTTTGCTGCCCTGCGCTGCAATCCGCCGTACCAGCTGAGGCCCGGCGCTGTAGAAAAGCTCCATGCCGATTTTAAGAAACGGCCTGCGGCTGCCAAGCTTTTTTAAAAAGTCGAGCGTTTCTTCCTCCGAGGAGAAGTCGCACGCAATGATCACGTCTTTTGCCATTTTTAAAGAGCACCTCCGATAATATCGCTTAAATTCTGTATATGATACCGGTCCATTACAGCCGGCAGATCGCGGATGATATTTCTGCAGACGTAAGGATCGATCAGATTTGCCGCCCCGATCTGCACGGCGGATGCGCCTGCTTCCATCATCTCGAGAACGCCCTCCGCGGACGAAACGCCGCCCATGCCAATGACCGGGATCTTTACGGCGCTGCTGACCTGATATACCATTCTGAGGGCAATCGGGAAAACCGCTTCCCCGGAGAGTCCTCCGAATGTATTGGCCAGAACGGGACGTCTTTTTCCAGGATCGATCCGCATGCCCAGCAGCGTATTGATCAAACTGAGACCATCGGCGCCGGCCGCTTCGCAGGCGAGGGCAATTTCCCGGATATCTGTTACATTAGGAGACAATTTGATGAAAACTGGTTTTTTGGTCACTTTCTTTACGGCCGCCGTAACCGCCGCAGCCGATTTTGGATCGGTGCCGAAGCTCATCCCGCCGCCGTGAACGTTCGGACAGCTGATGTTAACCTCCAGGATTCCCACGCAGTCCTGTGTGTCCAGACGCCGGGCACAGTAGACGTATTCTTCCTCCGAAAAACCGCTGATGTTTGCTATAACCTTTTTGTAAAAATATTTCTGCAGCTCCGGAAGCTCGTGCGCAATGACGTGCTCAATTCCTGGATTCTGCAGGCCGACGGAATTCAGCATTCCGGCCGGCGCTTCTGCGATCCGGGGCGTTTCGTTGCCGAAGCGAGGCTCCTTCGTCGTTCCTTTAAAAGAAAACGAACCGAGCATATTGATATCGTACAGCTCTGCAAATTCTTTTCCGTAGCCGAAGCAGCCGCTCGCGGGAATGATAGGATTATCCAGACGGAGACCGCATAGCTCGACTGCGAGCCGTTCGTTGTAATATTTACTTACCATACGATTTCCTCCCTGTACAGCACTGGGCCGTCCTTGCAGATCCGTTTGCTGCCGTATTTCGTCCGGCAGCTGCATCCCATGCATGCGCCGAAGCCGCAGCCCATGCGCTCTTCAAAGGAATACTGTCCGCCGCAGCGGCTGCCGGAATAGACCGCCTTCAGCATCGGGAGCGGTCCGCATGTATAGAGATAGTCGTAGGCGCCGCCGGTAAAAACGGGCGAATCCGTCACATATCCCTGCGTTACAACGGTAACTTCCGGAACAAGCGTTTTGAATTCCTGCTCCAGAAGAACCTCAGACGGTGCGTTGAAGCCCAGCAGAACCGCCGGGGTTTTTCCGGAGGCCCGTAATTCCTTTGCCAGCAAATACAGGGGAGGGCAGCCGATTCCGCCTCCGATCAGAAGCGGCCTTTTGCAACGGACTCCGGGGTCAAACCCGTTTCCGAGATGCGTCAGTACGTCGAGCCTGCTGCCCGGAACGGCGGCGGCCAGAAGCTTCGTGCCCTTTCCCACGATTTTATACAGAATTGTAACAAAATCCTTTCCTGCATCGTAAACGGAGATCGGCCGCCGCAGAAAACAGCCGTCAATTTTAAGATTGACAAACTGACCTGGCTTATGGCCATCTAAGCCGTCTCCTTTCAGTGTCATTCGAAACACATCCGTTAGAATGCGCGTGTTTTCCGTAATTATTAGGTTATGCTGTTCCATCTGTCTTCCTTTCAAAAGCGCCGCGCTTATTCCGCGTCGATCGTGGAAACGCACATCGTGGTTTCCTCCAGTACGTCAAGCAGAATTTTTACCGTATCGAGCGCCGTAAACATCGTCACGCTGTTTTCGACCGCGCAGCGCCGGATCTTATACCCATCCGTTTTCTGAGAAGCAATGTCGATATCCCGCGTGCTGATGACGTAATTGACATGCCCCTGACGAATGGAGTCCAGAATCTCCGTGCTGCCGGAGCTGAGCTTTTTCTTAATGCGCGTTTTGATTCCATTGCTGCGAAGGAAGTTAGCGGTGCCTTCCGTAGCCTCGATATTGAAGCCCAGCTGGTAGAACCGCCGGATCAGCGGAAGCGCTTCTTCCTTATCCTTATCTGCAATTGTAACAAAGATTGTACCATAATTGACGACATGCATCCCCGAGGCGAGAAGCGCTTTATACATTGCTCGCGTCAGCTTTTTATCGTATCCGATCGCCTCTCCGGTAGATTTCATTTCCGGAGAAAGATACGCGTCGAGATCGTCCAGCTTGGAGAAGGAGAAGGCAGGAACCTTTACATACCAGCGTTCCTTTTCTTTGGGATATACCGTATCGTATCCCTGCTCCTTCAGGCTGCGCCCCAGGATTACGTGCGTTGCGATATCAGCCATGGAGTATCCCGTGGCTTTGGAAAGGAACGGCACGGTTCGGGAAGAACGCGGATTGACCTCGATCACGTATACATCGTTTTTCTTATCAACGATAAATTGAATATTATACAGGCCGATAATTCCAATTCCAAGCCCCAGACGGATGGTATAATCAATAATCGTCTGCTTTACGGATTCGTCCACGCTGAAGGTCGGATATACGCTGATGCTGTCGCCGGAATGGATGCCTGTCCGTTCGACGTGCTCCATAATGCCGGGGATGAATACGTCTTTTCCGTCGCAGATCGCATCAACCTCCAGTTCCTTTCCGGAAATGTATTTGTCTACAAGCACCGGCTGCTTTTCGTCGACCTCCACTGCGGAGCGAAGATAGACCTTCAGCGCTTTTTCGTTTTGTACGATCTGCATGGCGCGTCCGCCGAGCACATAACTGGGCCGGACGAGAACAGGATATCCGATCTCGGCAGCGGCCGCGATTCCGGCCTCGATATTCGTGACAGCCCGGCCCTTCGGCTGCGGAATTTGGAGCTCTTCCATAATTTTTTCAAAGCAGTCCCGGTTCTCCGCCTTTTCGATTGCCGCGACGTCCGTTCCGATGATTCTGACGCCGAGCGCGCCAAGTTTGTCGGCAAGATTGATCGCGGTCTGACCGCCCAGAGAAGCGATGACGCCCTCCGGCTGCTCGAGCGTTACGACGTTCATTACGTCCTCCACGGTCAAAGGTTCGAAATAAAGCTTATCGCTCGTGGTATAATCCGTGGAAACGGTTTCCGGATTGTTATTGATAATGATTGCGTCATAGCCGCTGCTTTTGATGGTTTGTACGGCGTGAACGGTGGAATAATCGAATTCAACGCCCTGCCCGATACGGATCGGCCCGGAGCCGAGCACAAGAATTTTTCGCTTCTGGCTTACTGCCGATTCGTTTTCCGTTTCGTAAGTAGAGTAGAAGTACGGGACGTAGCTGTCGAATTCGCTCGCGCAGGTATCGATCATTTTATAGACCGGTAAAATGCCGTTCTCTTTTCTGAGCAGAAAGATTTCCGATTCCGCCATATTCCAGACGCGCGCAATATATTTATCGCTGATTCCGAGCCGCTTTGCTTCTCGGAGCACGGAAAGCTCCCTGGGATGCGCAGAAAGAACTTTTTCAAAATCAATGATGTTTTTAAATTTGTCAAGAAACAGCATGTCGATTTTTGTGTGATTATGGATCAGGCCCAGATCAACATTGCTGCGGATCAGCTGCGCGATCGCGAAGAGTCTGTCGTCATGCCCGTCGCTGATGTAGCCGATCAGCTCTTCTGTCGTACAGTTGTCGAATTTCGGGAGATGCAGATGGTAGGCGCCGATTTCCAGAGAACGGATCGCTTTCAGAAGGCTTTCCTCGATGGTGCGGCCGATGCTCATGACCTCTCCCGTCGCTTTCATCTGCGTACTGAGCTTATTGGACGCGGTGGCGAATTTATCAAACGGAAAACGTGCGATTTTCGTTACTACATAGTCCAGAGAGGGCTCGAAGCAGGCCGGCGTATTTGCAAGCGGAATCTCGTCCAGGCGCATGCCTACGGAAATCTTTGCCGAAACGCGCGCAATCGGATAACCGCTTGCTTTAGAAGCAAGCGCCGAAGAACGTGAAACGCGCGGATTCACTTCTATTAAATAATATTTGAAGGAAAACGGATCAAGCGCGAATTGGACGTTGCAGCCTCCTTCGATTTTAAGCGCGCGGATCATTTTAAGCGCACTGTCGCGGAGCAGCTGATATTCCTTGTTGGTCAGCGTCTGACTCGGTGCCACCACGATGGAGTCACCGGTGTGAATGCCTACCGGATCGATGTTTTCCATATTGCACACAGTGATTGCCGTATCATTCGCATCCCGCATTACCTCGTATTCAATTTCTTTAAAGCCTTTAATGCTTTTTTCGACTAATACCTGATGAACGGGGGAGAGGGCAAGCGCATTTTTCGCAATTTCAAGAAGCTGCTGCTCGTTATCGGCAAAACCGCCTCCGGTCCCTCCCAGTGTAAATGCCGGCCGGAGCACGACCGGATAACCGATTTCGTTTGCGGCTTCTTTTGCCTGCTCGATGCTTTCTGCAATTTCCGAAGGCAGAACGGGTTCGCCAAGCTCGATACACAGCTCCTTGAATTTTTCTCGATCCTCCGCTTTTTCAATGCTTTCAAAGCTCGTGCCGAGCAGCTCAACCTGGCATTCCTCCAGGATTCCTTTTTTATACAGCTGCATCGCAAGATTGAGGCCGGTTTGTCCGCCGATTCCGGGCAGAATGGCGTCAGGCCTCTCGTAACGCAGGATTTTGGCGATATATTCAAGCGTGAGCGGCTCCATGTATACTTTATCGGCAATGGTAGTATCCGTCATAATCGTAGCGGGGTTCGAATTCGCAAGTACGACTTCGTAGCCTTCTTCCTTTAATGCAAGGCAGGCCTGCGTGCCGGCGTAGTCAAACTCCGCAGCCTGTCCGATAACGATCGGACCGGAGCCGATTACCATAATCTTTTTGATGTCCGTTCTTTTAGGCATGGCTTCTGACCTCCGTTTCCAGCATTTCAATGAATGCTCCGAACAAATACGTGCTGTCCTGCGGCCCGGGCGCGCTTTCCGGATGATACTGCACGCTGAACAGCCTGTTTGTTTCGTCGGAAAGGCCCTCCACGGTGTGATCCAGCAGATTGATATGGGTGATTTTCAGTCCCGTTCCCTCTATCGAGGAGGCCAGTACGGCATAGCTGTGGTTTTGGCTTGTAATTTCGATTTTATCCGTAAGCAGATTTTTGACGGGGTGATTTCCGCCCCTGTGGCCGAATTTCATTTTATACGTTTTGGCTCCGTAAGCGAGCGCGATGATCTGATGGCCGAGACAGATTCCGAAGATGGGAAGACGGCCTTTTAAAATTTTAACCGTATGAATCACGGGCGCGGCGTCTTCCGGATTCCCGGGACCGTTCGAAATGAAAAGCCCGTCCGGGCGCAGCGCCAGGATTTCTTCCGGTCTTGTATCGTACGGCACGATCGTCACGTTGCAGCCGCGCCTGTTGAGATGACGGATGATATTATGCTTGATGCCGCAGTCGATGGCAACGACGTTGTAACGCGGATTTGCCGTTCTGGAATACCATTTTTTCTTACAGCTTACGCGAGAGACGGCATCCGTCCTCGGCCTGTCCGCCCGGAGCACGGCAAGCGCTTCTTCCAGAGGACATTCCGCTGCTGTCAGGAATGCTCTCTGACTGCCCTCGTCGCGGATAATCCTGGTCAGCATCCTAGTATCGATTCCGCTGATTGCCGGAATATTATATTCGTTCAGAATTTCGGACAGCGTTTCGGTGTATCTGAAATTACTCGGAATATCATTGTAATCCCGCACCGCAAGGCCTCCGATTGTCGGGATCTTCGTCTCGTAATCTTCATCCGTGATGCCGTAATTTCCGATCACCGGATATGTCATCACAACGAGCTGATCCGTATAGGACGGATCGGAAACGATCTCCTGATATCCTACCATGGAGGTGTTGAATACAAGCTCGCAGACGGTGTCCCGTTCCGCTCCGAAGCTTTTCCCGTACAGCTCTCTGCCGTCCTGCAGTACGATTTTTCTGTTGCCGTTCATCGTACGATCCTCCCGTTTATCATTGTTGCAAGACATTTCCCGTAAAGCTCCATTCCTTCGTAGGGCATGCTTTTTCCCCTGGAACGGAATTCCTTCCTGTTTACGGTGAAACGCTCGCCGGTATCTGCTATGATTCCGTCTCCCGGCTTTGCGGGAATTCCGAAAATTTTGCGCGGACGGTCGATCATCAGCTCCGCAAGGCGCTCCATCGGGAAAATTCCCTTTTTCACAAAATTTGTATAGATTAACGCAAATGCAGTTTCGAGTCCGACAATTCCGTTCAGGCTTTTTTGAAAGCCTCCGCTTTTTTCCTCGTAAGAATGCGGCGCGTGATCGGTAGCGATCACATCGATCGTGCCGTCGCAGACGGCCTCGATCAGCGCGTCCCGATCGGCCTCGCCGCGGATCGGCGGATTCATTTTATAATCGCCGCTGTCCCGAACGTCTTTCTCTGTAAAAAGCAAATAGTGCGGAGCGGTTTCTGCGCTGACGGGCAGTCCGGCTTTTTTCGCCTCCCGGATAAGCCGGACGCTTTCTTTGGTCGAAGCATGGCACATGTGATATTGGCAGCCGGTTTCGCTTACGAGGGCCAGATCTCTCTTAAGCTGCAGGTACTCGCTTTCCGGGGTGCTGCCGCGGCGTTCGTCTTCGCAATGGGCAGCGATGATTTTATTAAGGGAGGCCGCCTTCCGCATGGCGGTGCGCATCATGTCCTCACTTTGCACGCCCTTTCCATCATCTGTAAAAGCGATTACGTTTTCCGCGAGCGCGTCTAAGTCGGCAAGCTCGTTTCCGCGGGAACCTTTTGTAATACAGCCGTAGGGATAAACAGGAATCTTTGCCGTTTTTTCTATGATTTCGGTCTGCCGCTTCAAGCCGGCGATACAGTCCGGCGGGGGATCAAGATTCGGCATGCTGCATACGGCGGTAAATCCACCGGCCGCGGCCGCCTCCGTTCCGGATTCGATCGTTTCTTTATATGAAAAACCCGGTTCTCTGAGATGAACATGTACATCAACGAAACCGGGTAAAATAAATAATTCACGAAAGGGATCTGTTTTGCATCTGTCGGCCGAATAAAAATAATGATCCGTAGCTTGTAAAGAAAAGAACTCGTCCGAGGGATATAAAGAAAACAGTCCGCCCCTGCCGCCGCGGTCGTTTTCCGTTATGAAAATTTCTTTCACGGCGAACCTGCCGTTTTCGTAGACATTTGCATGTCTTCGAAGCATCCCCATTCGGCGCTCCTCCTTGTTTGATTTTCAATTCTTCATTATATCTGTAATTCCCTAAATTGTCAATTCCGGGGAATGTGAATTATTTATGTCAGCAGACAAGCGGAGATTTCAAATCCAGAAAGCATAGACAGAGCCGTCTGCCGCACGTTGTCCCCGGCAACAGCCCTCGCGGACCTGAAACCGTTCTGTCAGAGGACAGAAAAACAAAAAAATCCCCCGAGAGGATTCGGGGGATGAAATGCCGGATCGCTATATGCGATCAATAATTCTGCGCTTTGATCTTGAAATAAGACTGCGGATGCTTGCAGACAGGGCAAAACTCCGGCGCTTTCTTTCCAAAATGGATATGTCCGCAGTTTCCGCATTCCCAAATCATATCGTTATCACGGGAAAAGACGAGTTCGCCGTTCACGTTGTCCAGGAGCTTGCGAAAACGCTCTTCGTGTGTTTTCTCAATGGCACCGACGGACTCAAACAGAAACGCGATATCATCGAAGCCTTCTTCTCTGGCCTCCCTGGCAAACTGTGCGTACATATCGGTCCATTCATAATTTTCCCCTTCGGCAGCGGAAAGCAGATTCTCCGCCGTGGTTCCGATTCCGCCGGCCAGAAGCTTGTACCAGATTTTGGCATGCTCCTTTTCATTGTTGGCCGTTTCCGTAAAAATTTCAGCAATCTGCTCAAAACCATCCTTTTTGGCCTTTGAAGCAAAATACGTATATTTATTCCGCGCCTGCGACTCGCCGGCAAAAGCAGCCGCAAGATTTTTCTCGGTTTTGGATCCTTTTAAATTCATAACGAACACACTCCTTAAAAATAAGATTTATTATTGATATTATACCCGCGCTCATAGGAAAAGTCAACGCCGCGCCGGGTTATTTTTAGAGAGCGTCATCATGGGATTCGCATCATCATAAATCACGATGAGCATCCCGTTTCCAACGGAAATCAAGCCGTTCTCTCCGATAAATTCATTGCTGATTCCAAGCGGCTCGTCATATTTTAATACGGCCTGCTCCAGAGGGTATTTCAGACCGCGCAGCGTAACGTCACAGGCTCGTTCCCCGCTGCAGAAAATGGAAATTTTCCCGCGAAAGGATGCGTCGAACAGCAGGGAGGCATCCCGCACAGCGGTAGTCATGGAGCCGCAGCCAATCAGATAGGCGCTTCCGCCATTATTGACGATACTGGATAAAATTTGAAAGTTTGCAAGTGTAAAATCCAGCCGCCCTCCCATGCCGCCGTAAATGATGAATTCGCGATAGCCGTGTGCAAAACCGTATTTTACCGCAAGCATGAGGTCGGTATCGTCCTTCATAACGGGAAAGCGCAGAAGCTCTACGCCTTTTGGAACTTCTCCGAGCGAATCAAAGTCGCCGATCAGCATATCAGGGGGGATTCCGAGCGCCTGTAAATGGCGGTACCCGGCGTCCGCGGCGATGATAAAATCTCTGCCCTGATCGGGCTTGAATTTTAGATTCCCATCAAATTCGGCTGCGCCGAAAATATAACAGTAACGCGCTTCCATGCTTCGCATCCTCCTGTTGAGCGGCAGAATCAAATCCGCGCTTATTTTAGCAGAAACGGAAGGTTTGTCAACGCCGGAAAGTTATGTTAGAATAACATGAAAATAGAGAGGAGCGCAATCCCCAATGGACTTGTTTCATGTTGATCTCAAAAAAACGGTGGACCATTCTTATGATATCGTGATCGGAAGCGGACTGGAGGACAGACTGCAGGAGGATCTGGACGTCCTCGCACGCAGCGACGGGCGCAGTATTGCGGTCATAACGGATTCTAACGTGTACGCACATTGCGGAGCAGAGCTGGAATCCCGTCTGAAAAGTGCGCTGCCGGAGCTGAAAATCAACACGGCTGTTTTTCCCGCTGGCGAGAAGAGTAAAACGCGGGAAACAAAAGCTTACCTTGAAGATCTGCTGATTTCCTGGGGATATCGCAGAGATACGCTGATTCTTGCGTTTGGCGGCGGCGTCGTTACCGACTTGGCGGGATTTGTTGCCGGGACCTTTGCAAGAGGCGTCCCGTTTGTGAATTACGCGACGACGCTGCTGGCTGCCGCGGACGCTTCGATTGGAGGGAAAACGGCGGTTGACACGGACGCGGCTACGAATCTGATCGGACTGATCTATCAGCCGAAACGGGTGTACATCGATATCGCAATGTGGAAGACGCTTTCCCAAAGAGAGCTTTCCGACGGTCTTGCGGAAACGATCAAGCACGCCTGTATGGCGGACGCCGCTTTTTTTTCTTATCTGGAAAACAATCTTGAAAAGGTTTTTTCTCTTGATCCCGCCGTATGCAGGCGGATCGCTGAGAAAAACTGCGCAATCAAGTACCGTGTCGTTATGCTCGACGAAACGGAGCAGGGGATGCGTGAAATATTAAACCTGGGACATACAGTCGGACGTGCAATCGAAACGGTCAGTGATTACCGTCTTTCTCACGGCGAGTCGGTTTCCATTGGCCTTGCGGCGCAGGCACGGCTCGGACGGAATCTCGGGTATTGTTCGGAGGAGGACGTTGCAAGAGTCGAGGCGCTTCTGAGAAAAGCAAGACTTCCCGTGCGGATCCCGGAATGGATCGACAGGGAAGCCCTGATACAAAAATTATATACAGATAAAAAGGTCAGAGGCGGCAGACTGCGCTTCGTATTTCAAAAGGGCATCGGGAGCATGGTTGAATTTTCCGCCGGAAGCAGTGCCGGAGCGGCCGTATATTCAAGAACCGTTCCGGAAGCCTCAGCGCGGGAAGTGATTGCCGAGCTGTAATACATCATCGTCATCCTCTTTGTCGGAATTCCGTTCCTGCTCTTTCGCATTTTCTTGCGGTTCCGGCTCTTTTTGAGGCTGTCGCTGTTGTGGTTCTTCGGACGGTTCGGAGGAAAGCGGAGCGCTTTCCGGTTTCGCAGCCGGTTCCTCTCGCTCCTGCGCCTGCTTTTGACTGAGAGAGTTTTCCAGAATAATATCTTCCAGAAACTCTACATCGTTTTCTTCTTCCTCGCTTTGCTCGATCCGGCGCTTCCGTACGATTATAACAATCACAGCGGCAATCGCTGCGACAAAGCAGATGCCGATCGCAACCAGAATCAGCGTATTGGTATCCATTTTGCCGCCGCGTTCCGATGTGTTCTGCAGAACCGGGGTACGTGCCGGCGAAACTGTCAGTGTCGGAGAGGGAGACACGGATCCGGTGGGGGAAGGGGCTGCAGCCCCCAGAAGGGTTTCGTCAACGCAGCGCTGCAGCGTGCCTTCCGCGGTATCATACAGATAGAAGCCGGGTTCATTTGTTCGATTAAATGCATAGACTAATACGAAATCGGCATAATCCGGGTTGGCAATCGCGTATGCGGTTACGTTTTCATATTCTCCAATTGAAACGGAGGTTTCCGTAAAGCCCTCCGGCAGTGCTTCGGCAGGAATCAGAAACGTATAAACGTTGGAACCCAATACGAATTCCGTATAAGGGGTAAGAATGTCTCTGCTTTCATTGTAAATATAAAAACGGCCTTCTTCTCCGACGATATTCGTGGCATAAATCATGACTACTTCATATGTGTTTTTTAAAACGAAGATTTCGCTGCCCTTATAATTGTACTGGACCTTTTCAAAGCCCTCTGGAATCGGTACGGACTCTTCAGAAAAATTATCTGCGATAAAACGCATTTCTCCGTTTTCCATAAATTCCAGCGGGGTGGAAGGCGTCGCTTCTGGATCCACAGTCGGTATAAAGGGAGTCGGAGTTGGCGTCGGCGCGGGAGTCGGCTCCGGTGTAACGGGCTCCGGCGTGGGATAAAAGCCTGTTACGGTACAGCTGGCGTAAGGCGTCCCAAGCGATCCCATGTCAATCGTAGAGCTTTCCAGCACCTGCGCTGAAAAAGCGGCGGGAGCTTCCTGATTCATTTGAAAATATAATTCAATCTCATGCGTCGTTTGAAACGATAGGGTGACAATATTGACTGTTCCGCCCACGTCGTTTGCGTCAGAGGAGGTCGTCCTCAGAAACGTAACCACAGAGCTGTCATACTGCAATACCGCGCGCACCATCGCGCCGGTATCCGATTCAAATCGCACGGTAACTTTAAATTCGGAGCCGACCTCGGCATAAGCGTCTGCATCGATAAATGCGCTCATGGATGCGGCTTCAGCGGGCACTCCGCAGGGAAGCAGAAAACCCAGTAAAAGGATTAAGGATAAAATTGCTTTTTTCATGTGTTTTGACTCCTTGTCAGCGCTGCGAAACAGTACCGATTCCCAGCAGGTCGCGCTGGATCGTTACCATGTCCGCCAGAGAACACGTCTGATCGTGATTGGTGTCCATCGCAGTAAAATACGGCCCTTCTAAAATTTTGATCTGGAGCAGCTGCCTCTGGATCATTACCATATCGGTCAGGGAGATGCTGCCGTCCCCGTTGACGTCCCCGTAAATGACGACAAAATAAGATTGCATCACTTCATTCCCTTTGTACAATTGCAGCAGATCGCCTGTTCCAACGGCCCCGCTGCCTTTCGCGGCGCCAGAGGAGGTCATCAGCTGGATCGTTCCGTTTTGTACGGAAAAATTCCCCAGGAAGGAGGCGACATCTGTATTTGGCTCCACTCCGGTGATGTAAGTGCCGATCTCATAAACGCCGCTCTCCAGGATGGGATCAGGATCGGGAGTAGGCGTGGGTGTTGGTGTTGGCGTCGGAGTAGGAGTAGGCGTGGGCGTTGGTGTCGGCGTCCCCCCCGATGGAGTTGACGGCGTGGAGGGAATGCTGCCGCTTTTTACAATGTGCAGCGTATAAGTTCTCGGCTCAAAGCTGGGAGCCAGAACCGTAATGACATGCTGCGTGGTGTCCGAGGTCAGCGAAAGCTCTCCGGTCCCGAGCAGTGTGGCGCCGGAATCACACGGCGTCGCCGCAACGGTCACAGAAGCGGTATCCGCAGGTACATTAACCGTATATTCGTATTGCGTGCGGGAAAATTCGTTCTCAAATGAGCCTCCGGAGACCGTAATGGAGGACAGCCAGTTGTTGTTTGTAGCATTCGTATCATCGGAAGCCGGCTGCGCCGCAGCCAGCTCGGGCATGTTCTGATATACCGGGATTTCAAACGTAAAGACAGAGGTGTCTATCAGGCCGGAATCGGTGTATGCCTTTTTCAGGCTGGAGGCTTCGTCCTTGGGCGCGTTGACGTTAGACATGTACTGATGACTGTAGCGGCCATTCCCACCGTCCGTAACGTCAAATTTCTGTAAATATAATGTATTCTGCTCTCTTTGTATATAACTGCTTCCTACAAAATCCGCGCCGCCGAGAATCGCCTTGTACGGATTGGTCCACGGCCGCAGATAGGAGCCCTCCTGCTTTGCATAAATCGCTCCATTTTCCCTTGCCGGTCTGCCGCTGTGCGCATAAGCGCCAATATTGAAAAAATTGAAGTATCCTTCATATCCGGGATACGTTCCTTTTGCAAGATCTGAGCCGTTGACGCCCATTTCCTGACGGATGCGGGAGGCAAGATGATAGGGACTGACCTTTGCGTACTCCGCCGCCTGCATGATCGTGTCCACATAAGAAAATCGATATATTACGGTACCATCCTCCTGCTGCGAGCCTTCTACGATTCCGTAAGAAGGATACAGGCTGTCATCCCGGACGGCCTGAAATTCGTATTCGCCCGCAAGAAAAGTACCTTTTACAATATTGTATGTATTTTCCGCGGTATGAGAATCGGGAAGATACGATAAATCTTCAAACTGGAAAATTCTGGTGTCGTCGCAGAGCCCGTTTCGAGGATCGAGAAAATAGGCGATGATGGTTGCGGAAGCGCCGTAACAGCCGGTGTCCAGTTCCAGCCATTGACCGCTCTCCCAATCGTATGCGCCTTCCTCCATGGAACGCCATGAGGCGGCATAATAGGGATGAATCATATTTATGCCGACCTTGCTTTCCTCATAAAGCGCTGTGCTCCAGTCCAGATCGATCATTTTCGCTTTAAAAATCCAAGTGGGATGCGCCTTGTGAAGAACGCGAAGCGGCGCTTTATAGCTTTCCGGAAAATTCTGCTCTTCCAGATAGGCTTCAAATTCCGGATCTTCTCCGACCGGCGCGATATCATTGTAAAATACGATATAAGAAGAATGGACGTAACCGGTGCGCCAGGTGTCGGCGGCTCTCAGATATTTTATTTCGTACCAAACGGCGCCCGAGCCATCCACGGCGGAGCCTGTAACAAGAATCTGAGAATCCTTTGGCAGCCGGTCCAGCAGCATACTGTCGGTTCCGGCATACGCCCGGACCGCAAGCCCTGTCGATTCTGTATTGACAAAAGCGAGTCCCGTCTTCCCGTCGGCAACCAATGAGATTCCCTGCATCAGGACGATCATATAACAGATAAAAGGAACGAAACCGGCCAGCAGCACGGAAAAACGCTTTAAATCTTTATGCAGCTTGTGTTTTTTTCTTTTGTTTCTTCTTGTATCCATATGTAATGAAATCCTTTCCAGCCATTAGAAATTATAGAAAATTCAGGAAGATATGTCAAATGATAAATTCTGGAAAGTGATGAATTTCAACAAAATTAACAAATAAAACCACCCGATTTTATCCCATTTTGCTCTTAAAAAAGCAGGAAAATATGACGGCTCTGAAAATTGTTTTTTTACTTGCGGCGCCGCTGAAAGTAAAAACGCGCGGAGGAGACAAGATTTTACTTGATTTGCACCATTAAAAGCGGTAAAATCAAAAACGGACCTTTTGTCCGTGATTTTTTATCTAAATCAAATAAAAAACTGATAAGGTGGCGTGTTTAAAATGAACTTTTTGGAGCGGATCTGCGAAAGAGCAAAGCAGGACAAAAAGACGATCGTACTTCCTGAAAGCGAGGATATCCGTACGATCAAGGCTGCGGCGATGGTATTGGAAAGAGGAATAGCCAATCTCATCCTGGTCGGCGTTCCGAAGAAAATCAACGCCCTGGCCGCCGGACTCGACCTTTCCGGCTGCAGGATCGTAAATCCCGAAACATATGAAAAATTTGACGAATACGTAAATGCGTTCTATGAGTTAAGAAAAGCAAAGGGAATGACACCGGAGAAAGCGCGGGAAGTTATGAAGGATTACGTCTATTTTGCAACCATGATGGTAAAAATGGGCGAGGCAGACGGAATGGTATCCGGCGCCGCGCATTCCACCGCCGACACGGTACGGCCTGCGCTGCAGATTTTAAAAACCAAACCCGGAACCGGAAAGGTATCCGCATTTTTCGTAATGGTAGTGCCGAACTGCGAATACGGTGCAAACGGGATCTTCGTATACGCCGACAGCGGGCTTGTGGAAAATCCTTCGGCGGAAGATCTTTCGGATATCGCAATCGAATCCTCCCGCTCGTTCCGGCAGCTTGTGGAGGAGAAGCCGGTTGTCGCAATGCTTTCCTATTCCACATACGGAAGCGCTAAGAGCGAGCTGACGGAGAAAGTGATCGAGGCGACGAAGCTTGCAAAGGAAAAAGCGCCGGAGCTGCTGCTGGACGGCGAGCTGCAGGCGGACGCCGCGCTTGTCCCCGCGATCGGACAGAGCAAGGCGCCGGGCAGCCCCGTGGCGGGACATGCCAACGTGCTCGTTTTCCCGGATCTCAACTGCGGAAATATTGCATATAAGCTTACCCAGAGGCTTGCAAAAGCAGAGGCATACGGCCCGATTCTGCAGGGCGTCGCAAAACCGGTCAACGATCTGTCAAGAGGCTGCGCGGCGGAAGACATCGTAGGCGTCGTTGCGATCACCTCGGTCCAGGCGCAGGGCTGATATCAGGAAAGGCGGTTATTTATGAATATACTGGTAATCAACTGCGGAAGCTCTTCTTTAAAATATCAGCTGATTGATTCGAAGAATGAAAATGTTCTTGCGAAAGGACTGTGCGACAGGATCGGGATTGACGATTCCTTTGTCAAGCAGACCGTGACGGGAAAGGATGCCAAGGTCTTTGAGGTAGAGCTGAAGGATCACAACGCGGCCATCGCGGAGGTTGTCAGGGCGCTGACCGATAAAGAATACGGCGTAATAGACAGTCTGGATGACATCTCTGCGGTCGGGCACAGGATCGTACATGGCGGCGAACGATTCCATGAATCCGTAATAATCGACGACGAGGTTATGAAAGCGATCGAGGAATGCGTGCCCCTCGCTCCGCTCCATAATCCGCCGAACATCATCGGAATCAGGGCGTGTCAGGCCGCAATGAAAGGCGTTCCGCAGATTGCGGTGTTCGATACGGCGTTCCATCAGACGATGCCCAAAGAAGCGTACATGTATGCGCTGCCGTATGATTATTATAAAAAATACGGAATCCGGAAATACGGTTTTCACGGGACCTCTCATAAATACGTGGCGGAGCGCTGCGCAGCGCTGATGGGGAAGCCGCTGGAAGCTCTGAAAATCATTACGTGTCATATCGGAAACGGAGGAAGCATTGCGGCGATCTGCGGAGGAAAATGTATGGATACTTCTATGGGATTTACGCCGCTGGACGGTCTGGAGATGGGAACGAGAAGCGGAATTCTCGATCCGGCGGTTGTTTTGTTCCTGATGGAAAACGAAGGACTTTCTTCTAAGGAAATGAACGTCGTTCTGAATAAGAAATCGGGTCTGCTCGGTGTTTCCGGCGTCAGCAGCGATATGCGGGACGTCACGGCAGCAATGAAAGAAGGCAATTCGAGGGCAAAGCTTGCGCTGCAGATTTTTGCCTACCGTGTTAAATCATATATCGGACAATACGCGGCGGTTATGAACGGGGTTGACGCAGTCGTATTTACTGCGGGAATCGGTGAAAACGACGGGGAAGCGCGCCTGGCCTGCGCAAGCGGCCTGGAATATCTCGGGCTTAAAGTAGATCCCGCCAAAAATGCGGTCAGGGGCGGAGAAGTGGAAATTTCTGCGGACGATTCCGCCGTGAAAGCATTTGTAATAGCCACAAATGAAGAGCTTGCCATTGCCAGAGAAACGGCAAGGCTTCTTGCAAAATAAAAAGATGCTTGACAAGCACGGCTGGAATGAATATAATACCATCCGTTGCTTTATGAGTAAGCAGGCGATTACGCAAGACACGTAATCTCACGGGAGGTGTAAGAAAGATGATTTGTCCCAAAAGAAGATGGTCGAAGGCGAGAACCCGGACGAGAAGAGCAAACTGGAAACTGGAGGCTCCCAATCTTGTAAAGTGTCCTCATTGCCACGAATTCAAATTATCACACAGGGTTTGCGGCAACTGCGGTTATTACAAGGGCCGTGAGGTCGTTGCGATGGCGGAAGACGATAAATAAATTCATTGGATTTCTGATGAGGAATCGAACCAGGTGAGACCCGGCTGTGCCGTAGGAATTACGGCATTCTGCCGGGTAGATTTTTATCGGAGGTGCAGAATCAGTGAGCAGACAGGGAATGGTCGCCATACTCGGCCGCCCCAATGTGGGGAAATCGTCGTTTTTCAACTATGTGACAGGAAAGCGTATTTCCATCGTAGAAGATGTGCCGGGCGTCACGCGGGACAGAATTTACGAAGAGGTTGAGTGGAGCGGCAGGCGTTTTACGCTGGCAGATACGGGAGGACTTGAGCCGAATACCTCTGATACGATTTTCCGGCAGATGAAGCGGCAGGCAGAGCTGGCAATTGAGCTTGCCGATGTCATCCTGTTTATGGTGGATCTGAAAGACGGCGTGACTGCGGATGACATGGATATTGCGACGCTGCTCCGAAAGACGCAAAAGCCGGTGCTCCTTGTGGTCAACAAGGTGGATCAGGTCGGCGCGCCTCCCCCGGAAATTTATGAGTTTTATCATCTGGGCCTTGGTGATTTTTACGCTGTTTCGTCCGCGCACGGGCTTGGAATCGGAGAGGTCCTCGACGCGATCCTGGCCTATCTGCCGGAGCCGGGAGACGCGGAGGAAGAAGGAAGCTGCATCAAGGCGGCGGTCGTCGGAAAGCCGAACGCCGGAAAATCTTCCCTCATTAATAAAATATTGGGCGAGGAGCGTGTAATTGTCAGCGACGTTCCCGGAACGACGCGAGACGCCATCGATACCTGGGTTACCAAGGACGGACAGGATTTTTGCTTCATTGATACGGCCGGTCTGCGGAAGCGCGGAAAAATAACGGATGATATCGAACGGTACAGTACAGTGCGGAGTCTTGCTGCCGTGGATCGCTGCGATGTAGCCATATTGATGATCGACGCGAAGGACGGCGTAACGGAGCAGGATACGAAAATCGCCGGATATGCCCATAATAAGGGCAAGGCCTGTATTATTGCCGTCAATAAATGGGATCTGATAGAAAAGGACGCAGGAACAACGGAGGAATACAAAAAGAGCATCCGGGAGAAGCTCGGCTTTATGCCGTACGCGCCAATCCTGTTTCTTTCCGCCCTGACGGGACAGCGTGTGGCAAAGCTTTACGAGCTGATCCGATTCACTGCGGATCAGGCGGCAATGCGCATTTCTACAGGAATGCTGAACGACGTTCTGAACGAGGCCGTCGCCATGGTGCAGCCTCCCTCGGACAAAGGAAAACGTCTTAAAATCTTTTATATGACGCAGATCCGGGTAAAGCCTCCCACCTTCGCCGTGTTTGTAAACAGAGCGGAGCTGTTCCATTTTTCCTATATGAGATATCTTGAGAACCGCCTCAGACAGAGTTTTGGATTTGAGGGCACGCCGATTGTGTTCAAAGTGCGGGAAAAAGGAAAAGAGGAGGCGTAGCGTATGAAATATTATCTTTTGCTTACGGCTGCAGCTCTGATCGGATATCTTCTCGGCAGCATCAATACTGCGGTGATCCTGTCGAAGCTTCTTTATAAAAAAGATATTCGTCTGCAGGGGAGCGGCAATGCGGGAATGACCAACATGCAGCGGGTTTACGGAAAAAAGGCGGCGCTTTTTACCTTTCTGGGTGATTTCTGCGAAGGAATCATCGCAGTGGTGATCGGAAGGCTGCTCCTTGGAATTTTTGCATCGAAGGGCTTACACGGCGCCTGTATCGCGGGCGCTTTCGCAGTCGTCGGACATACTTGGCCCCTGTATTTTGGATTCAGGGGCGGAAAAGGCGTCCTTACCGCATTTTCCGTTATGCTGGTGATTGCGCCGCTTCCGGCGCTTGTCGCTTTCGCGGTTTTCCTGATCACGGTTGTTATTACCAGATATGTTTCGCTGGGCTCTCTGCTTGCGGCGGCTTCTCTGCCTGCCTGTGTGTATTTTCTGGGCGATATCCTGCGGTCGCAAAGCGGTCTTGGCCCGGTCTTTTATCTTTCCGTGTTTGTTGCGGTTCTTATTATCGTACGTCATCATGCGAATATTGTGCGGCTGCTGCGCGGAAAGGAATCAAAGCTGAATCTCCGGACGAAAAACAGAAAGGATTGAGAGCGGCGCGCCGCGGCGCCGGCTGCGTTTTTTGTTTGCCTTTTGTAATAGCTTTATAAAAATCTTGACTAAAAGCGTCATATCCTTTATGATAAGCGCATCAATATAAATAATTTATGTTAAGCTTAATTTTTTAAGCGGAACAGGAGGCAACATGAAACGAGTTTACAGAATCATAGCGGCGATGCTGTCTGCTGCCATGCTTTCCGTTGCTTTTCTGACGGGATGCGGCGGGAAAACAGAGGACTCGGGCACGGCGACCACTCCGCCGGCAGCGACCAAGGCGGCAACCGAGAAGCCCGCAGCTACGCCTGCGCAGCAGACGCCGGGAACGCCGAAGCCTGTCGTGACGCCGGCTCCGCCGGAGGGCTACGATGCGAGCATTGAGGTTCCCAAAGCCGGAATTTTCGACATCGAGTTTGAAAACGGCGCTCCGGTCGACCGCTCGGAAAACGCGATTCAAGTGGAGGCCTATGGAGAGCCGACCGTCAAGCTGGATGAGGAAATCGGCAGAGAGGTCGCTTCTTTCCGGGCGGAGGATCAATCTGCTTATATTATTAACGATTTCGGTACTTACTACGATCAGATCAAGGGCGCGTTCTCGCAAGAAATTTATTTCAAATCGACTGACGTGCTGGCGGAATACTGCGGCATCGCGTCGAATATGCAGTCCGGAGGATTCGGCTTTGATTTTGAGCCGGATAAAAACGGCGCTACGACGTATGGATTTTCTATTCGGATTGGCGATTCCTATCAATGGGCTTATCCGGAGGAGGATATGGAGGAGGACGTCTATATCCACGCCGTCGCGGTCTATGACGGGACGGATCTGCTCCTGTATGTAAACGGCGAGCTTGTTGTCGAAACGAGAGGTGCGGGAAGTAATTTTACATTCCCACAGGATCCGACCGCGCAGTATTTTGTCATCGGAGGCGATTCCGGCTCGGGACCGGTGGAAAATTTCTTCTCTGGAGACATCGCCTTTGTCCGGCTCTATGACGAGGCGCTGAACGCAAATCAGGTCTACAAGCTGTTTACTGAGGCGGTGAAGAAAGCGGAATAAGCAATTCCTTCGCAAACCGTATTATGGGCGTCCGCGTATTTGCGGGCGCTCTTGTTTTTATACATTATTCACCGCGGCTTTACCGGCAGAACCTTGACTTTTATAGGTACGGGTAGTATACTAACCAATCAAATTATTGTTAGGAGTTGATTGTGTGGCTTTTATTTATGACGAACCGTCTTATACATTTAGCGAATATTTGCTGCTGCCCGGGCTTACGAAGAAGGACTGCACCCCGGATAAAGTATCGCTGAAGACGCCTCTGGTCCGCTTCCGACGGGGACAGGAGGAGTCGCCGCTTTCCATTAATATCCCGATGGTATCTGCGGTGATGCAGGCGGTATCGGATGATAAAATGGCAATCGCGCTGGCAAAATGCGGAGGTCTTTCTTTCATTTATGTATCGCAGCCGATTGACCAGCAAGCAGAAATGATCGCCAGAGTAAAAAAATATAAATCAGGCTTTGTCGTCAGCGATTCCAATCTGACTCCGGAACATACGCTGGAAGACGTACTTAAATTAAAAGAAAAATCCGGACATTCCACCATTGCGGTGACGGACGACGGGACGGAGAACGGTAAGCTTCTGGGCATCGTCACGAGTCGGGACTACAGAGTCAGCCGCATGTCCCCGGACACGAGAATTGCAGAATTCATGACGCCGTTCCGCGATCTGATTTACGCAAAAGAGGGCGTCACGCTGAAGACGGCAAACGACATCATCTGGGACAACAAGCTGAATTGCCTTCCCATCATTGACGAAAATTGCAATTTAAAATATTTCGTATTCCGTAAAGACTACGACTCCCACAAGGAAAACCCCTTGGAGCTGCTCGACGGAGAAAAGCGGTATATGGTCGGAGCGGGCATCAATTCAAGGGATTACAGAGAACGCGTCCCGGAGCTGGTGAAGGCGGATGTGGACATCCTTTGCATCGATTCCTCCGAGGGCTATTCCGAATGGCAGAAGGACACAATTGAATACATTAAAACGGAATACAATGGCAGAGTCCGCGTAGGAGCCGGAAACGTCGTGGATGCAGATGCGTTCCGGTATCTTGCTGATGCCGGCGCAGACTTTGTGAAGATCGGGATCGGCGGCGGCTCCATCTGCATTACGAGAGAACAGAAGGGAATCGGCCGCGGACAGGCCACTGCGGTAATTGAAGTGGCAAAGGCAAGGGACGAATATTTTAAAGAAACGGGAATATATATTCCACTGTGCTCCGACGGCGGAATCGTACACGACTACCACATGACGCTCGCGCTGGCGATGGGAGCCGATTTCGTGATGCTGGGACGCTACTTCGCGAGATTTGACGAGAGTCCCACGCTCAAAGTAAACATCAATGGAAATTACGTGAAGGAATATTGGGGGGAAGGCTCCAACCGGGCCAGAAACTGGCAGCGCTACGATATGGGCGGAAGCGCAAAGCTGTCCTTTGAGGAGGGCGTGGACTCATATGTCCCATACGCCGGGTCATTGCGGGACAATCTGGATATTACGCTGGGGAAAATCCGCTCCACCATGTGCAACTGCGGCGTGTGCGATATTGCAGAATTCCATGAAACGGCCAGATTAACGCGCGTATCCTCGACCAGTCTGATCGAGGGCGGCGCACATGACGTTATCCTAAAGGATAAAAACTATATTAATGTAAAATAATAAAGAGGAGAGATGAATCATGGCAGAACAGAAGCCTACGCATCTTACCAGGGAAGGGCTCAAGCATTATCAGGAGCGCCTCGAATACCTGAAGGGCGAAAAGACAATGGAAATCATCAAAAGAATCGAAATTGCAAGGGGATTCGGCGACCTGTCGGAAAACTCTGAATATGATGACGCGAAGCGGGAGCAGCAGGAAAACGAAGCGGAGAAGCATCGAATTGAAGAAATTCTCAAAAATTACGTATTGATTGACGAAACCGATCTAAATACAGACACTGTCCGTCTGGGGCAGTGTGTTACGCTGTACGATTATGATTTTGAAGAAGAAGTGGAATATTATCTGGTCGGTTCTACGGAGGCCGATCCGATCGCAGGAAAAATCTCCAACGAATCTCCGGTAGGGCAGGCGATTCTTGGCAAGAAAGTAGACGACATTGTAGAAGTGGAGACGCTTGACGGCGTAGTCAAATATAAAATCGTAAAGATCCGGATTCCCGACAAAAAGGCATAACGGATGAGAATCGAGGAGGACGCGCGTGGACGAAACAACAGAAATGAACCATACGAATGAAAATACGGAGGAACGGGAGCTGAGCGCCGAGGAGCTGAGCGAACAGGCGCAGATTCGCCGAAATAAGCTGGAGGAATTAAAACGGGCCGGAAAGAATCCCTTTGCGATCACAAAATACGATGTGACACATTCCTCTGAAGACGTGAAAAACAGTTATCTGGAAGCGGAAGAACCGGATCCGGACAGTCCGGTCGTTTCTGTGGCGGGACGGATTATGCTGAAGCGGATTATGGGGAAAGCAAGCTTTTTCCATATCCAGGACAAAAGCGGTCTTCTCCAGATTTATATCAAGAGCGATGCGGTTGGCGGCGAGGCCTATCAGGATTTTAAAACATATGATATCGGCGATATCGTCGGAATCCGCGGAACGGTATTTAAAACAAAAACGGGTGAAATTACCGTAAAAGCAAAAGAAATTACGCTCCTGTCCAAATCGCTCCAGCCGCTTCCGGAGAAGCGCCACGGCCTGCGGGATCTGGACACGCGCTACCGCCAGCGCTATGTCGATTTGATCGTTAATCCGGAGGTACGCGGCGTATTTGAAAAGCGCTCGCAAATCATTCGGGAAATCCGCAGCTATTTGGATCGCTGCGAATTTATGGAGGTAGAAACGCCGGTACTGCACGGCATTGCCGGAGGCGCAGCGGCCAGACCGTTTATTACGCATCATAATACGCTTGATATCGATCTGTATCTTCGTATCGCGCTGGAGCTTCATTTAAAACGTCTGATTGTCGGGGGCTTCGACAAGGTATACGAAATCGGACGCGTCTTTCGGAACGAGGGCATGGATCCGAAGCATAATCCGGAATTTACGCTGCTGGAGCTGTATCAGGCCTATACGGATTATAACGGGATGATGGAGCTTACGGAGGGCTTGATCCGGCATGTTTCAAAAGCGGTAAACGGGACGGGAAAAATTCCGTTCAGAGACGAGGTCATCGATCTGGACAAGCCGTTCCGGCGCATTTCCATGAGCGATGCGGTACTGGAATATGCCGGCGTGGATTTTAAAGAGATTAAAACGACGGAAGAAGCGCGCAGGCTTGCCAGGGAGCATCACATCGAATTTGAAGACCGCCACGGGATCGGAGATATTCTGAATCTGTTTTTCGAAGAATACGCGGAAAAGCATCTGATTCAGCCGACCTTTGTTACGAACCATCCTGTCGAGATTTCTCCTCTGGCAAAGCGTATGCCGGAAAATCCCGGCTATACGGAGCGTTTTGAATTGTTTATTGTCGGAAGCGAGCATGCGAACGCATTTTCTGAGCTCAACGATCCCATAGACCAGCGTGAGCGCTTTGAGCGTCAGGCGGCGCTGAAGGCGGCGGGCGATGAGGAAGCAAACGACATTGACAGCGATTTCCTGAACGCACTGGAAATTGGAATGCCTCCGACCGGCGGCATGGGCATGGGGATTGATCGACTGGTTATGCTGCTTACGAATACCCGCTCGATCCGGGATGTTCTGCTGTTCCCCACAATGAAACCCTTGAATGGTGTAAGGGACGAAAATGGTGTAAGCTCTGAGGCAGTTGAAGCCCCGAAAGCCGAGCCGGAAAAGATAGATTTCTCCAAAGTGGAGATCGAGCCTTTGTTCAAGGATTTTGTGGACTTCGAGACATTCAGCAAGTCCGATTTCCGGGCGGTCAAGGTACTCGCCTGCGAAGCCGTGCCGAAGTCCAAGAAGCTGCTCAAATTTACGCTGGACGACGGTACAGGCACAGAACGCACGATTTTAAGCGGTATTCACGCCTATTACGAGCCGGAAGAACTGGTCGGTAAGACTTGTATTGCTATTACCAATCTTCCGCCGAGACCGATGATGGGTATCGACTCCTGCGGTATGCTGATCAGTGCGGTACACCACGAGGAAGGCGAAGAAAAGCTCCATCTGCTGATGGTAGACGACCACATTCCGGCAGGCGCAAAGCTCTACTAAAACGAGATGTACTTCATTTTCCGAAATCCTGAGATTTCCGGGATTTACACCATTTTTACACCAATCGGTGCAGGAAAATGTGCAGAAGCAGAAAAATCGCATATTAAGCCAATGGAAAAGGCAGTCCCAGAGAAAACGGGACTGCCTTTTTTTCATTGGCGCGAACATTTGGGTGAAATCATATTTTCTCAAGCATCAATGCTTCAAGAAGAAATCTCACGCCAACCGATACTCCATACCGAAAGGTCTCCGTGTCTTCGAAAGTGCCTACATCACACACGGCGCTTTCGTATTCATCAAACAGATCCTCCTGTGTCTTTGAGAAAGTATCCAATAGCTTTTGCTCCGCTATTTTCATTTCCTCGGCAGCAGCGGAATATTCTTCGCCAGAAGGTATGATATGCGCTGCCATACATTCCGCCTCGTTGAAAATTTTGTTGATGATTGATTCATACTTCATTGCCTGTCTCCCTTCTTTTTTCTTAGAGCATATCACTATAACGAAACTTTGCAATTCTGCAACGCCTTCAAGCAATTCCAAAACCGTATCGCAAAATTCAAAGAACCGCCTTCCCTATATATAATGTTCGTATAGAGGAAGGAGAGGATTTGTTATGAGTAACTATTTATCGGAAATGCGCCCGGAACTTGTTTCTGAATGGTCGGATAAAAACCTGCCGCTTACTCCGGATAAGATTACATACGGTTCAAACAAAGTTGTTTGGTGGAAGGGCGCTTGTGGCCACGAATGGCAAACAAGTGTTAAGGCTCGTTCAAGCGGGGAAAATTGTCCGATCTGCTCAGGCGCAAGAGTTATAAAGGGTATCAATGACTTAGCAACGCTGAAGCCGGAGCTGGCTAATGAATGGTCGAGTAAAAATAAACCGCTAAAACCGACGATGGTAACGATAGGCTCGCACAAGAAAGTGATTTGGCGGGATAAATATGGTCACGAATGGACAGCAACGGTTAAGAGCAGGGCGTTAAACGGCACAGGCTGCCCGTATTGCGCTCATAATAAAGTGCTTGAAGGTTTTAACGACCTTGCAACTCTCTTTCCGGAAATCGCCGCAGAATGGTCTGAGAGGAACTTCCCGCTTCTGCCGACAATGGTAACACCTTTTACTAATCGGAAGGTCTGGTGGAAATGTAAGGACTGCGGGAATGAGTGGTATACCCTGATTTCTACCCGTTCTGGAGGCAGTCAATGCCCGTATTGCAGCGGGTACACGCTGTTAAAGGGATTTAATGATTTGGCAACTACACAGCCGAAGATCGCTGCCGAATGGTCGGAAAAGAATGAACCGCTAAAAGCTGATGAGGTCAATGAAAAATCAAGGCAAAATGTATGGTGGCGATGTCAGACTTGCGGCAATGAATGGAAGGCAGTTGTCAATACCCGTGTAAAAGGTGCAGCTTGTCCCGTATGTACAGACAGAGCGGTGCTTGCCGGTTACAATGACCTTGCAACAACCGACAGGCATTTGCTTGCCGAATGGGATTTTGAGAAAAATACTATTCTCCCCACAGAGATTTCAAGATTGTCTATGAAAATCGTATGGTGGAAATGTCCCTTCGGTCATATGTGGAGGGCAAAGATAAGCGATAGGACATTGCTTAAAAAAGGCTGTATAGTCTGTGATAAGGAATATGACAGAGTATTTCCGGCATTGACAGTCGGATATTACGCAAGCCTGAAAGGCTTGAAGGTGCAGCTTGGTTCGGATAAGTTGCTCGGCATAACTCTTGAAGCATATCTTCCGTCAGAAAAACTGGCGATAGAATGGACAAGTGGAACAGAGCAAATGGAAATATTGAAAGTACATTTATGTCGGCAGCGCCAAATCAAATTGATAAAGCTGCCATACGAAAAGCAGGAGGATAAAAAAGAATATGCTGATAAGGTCAAAGCCGTGCTCCGCAGGCAGCATATCTTTATTTTTACTGATACGGAACAGGATATAGCAGTCATACAAAATAGATTTATGGAGTGGAGGAAGAACAGATGAGGGACGCTTATCACCTCTATTTGAATGGAGAGGAATACAGCCGTATGATTGAATTTCTGATTGAGATGAAAAATCGGATGCTCATCGAGGGGAAATATACCGATGGTGTTGACGATGTGCTCTGTAAGTTTTTGAAAGCGAAGAAAAAGAAAATTAAAATCGAATATGTGTAAAATCTTGATTTGCCGTCTGTTATCCCGCTGAAACAGGCGGCTTTTTTTATGTTCAAAAAAATTTTTTTATTTTTTTTCGGAAAAGCGGCGATTTTGGGTGTGCATTTTGCCACCCTTTGTGCAAATAAGTGAAAGGACAAATCCGGACTTCAAATCGGAGCCTTTCACTTGTTCCTTGAAAATTGAATATACAGGTCACTGAGACTTTAATTCTGATGATTTTAGCCACCTTAGCAGGTACGCCAAGACCCTCTGCTTGCAGAGGACAAGCGAGAACTCCTGTTATGAGTATTGGATTGCACCCGATATGGCGATGACAGTCAGAAGGATAATGATACTTCCCTATGGGGCTGGCGGAGTACCCGGCAGAGGTGAAATTCCTATGAAGCGGAACAGCTATTCGCTACTCAGTGACCTCCCTAAAGCGTTTCGCTTGGCAAGGGGTGTTGAGGACAAATATTGCCAGACCGGTTAGGAAATGCGCCGGTCAAGTACATAGCTGTATTTTGGCGGCTATGAATATTGAGAAAGGAGGCGCAAAAAGTGTCAAACTGCAAAACGATTGCTATTTGCAATCAGAAAGGCGGCGTTGGCAAGACCACGACTACGGTTAATTTGGGTGTCGGACTTGCTATGCAAGGGAAAAAGGTGCTTCTGATTGACGCAGATCCACAAGGTGATTTAACGACTTGTCTTGGGTGGCGGGACACGGACGGGCTGAGGGTTACGCTTGCGACAAAACTGACGGATATTATCAACGAGACGCCGAATGAGCCATTGTCCGGAATCCTGCATCACAAAGAAGGCGTTGACCTACTTCCTGCAAATTTGGAGCTTTCTGCTATGGAATATAACCTGATGAATGCTTTGAGCCGTGAGACTACTATGAGGACATATCTGAATGAAATTAAAAACAAATATGACTTTATCCTCATTGACTGTATGCCATCGCTGGGTATGGTTTCCCTTAATGCCTTATCTGCAGCAGACAGCGTGATTATCCCAGTTCAGGCGCAGTATCTTCCGGCTAAGGGAATGACGCAGCTTCTTCAGACTATATCAAGAGTGAAAAAGTATATCAATCCGCACTTAAAGATAGACGGAATGCTGCTTACCCTTGTGGACAACCGCACAAATCTTGCCAAGAGCACGGTAGAGGCGCTTGAAAAAAATTTCGGCGGTACAATTAAGCTCTATCGGACATTTATTCCGATTGCTGTGAAAGCCGCAGAAGTATCCTCAAAAGGGATAAGTATCTACGCCTATGAACCGAACAGTACCGTTGCGAAAGCCTACGCCGAATTTACAAAGGAGGTGTTAGCCGATGGCAGGAAGAAAGAGCGACTTCACGCTCACGACGCTCGATGATTTGTTTTCTACTCAGGAGCAGCGTGACGATGAAAAGCTCTCCAAAATCAGGGATATTCCGCTTGAGGAAATCGACGATTTCCCCGACCACCCGTTTCAGGTAAGGGAAGATGAGGATATGTTTCAGCTCGTGGAAAGTATCAAAGAGCGTGGCGTGATTACTCCCGCTACCGTAAGGCAGAAGGAGGACGGCAGATACGAGCTTATTTCAGGACACAGGCGAAAAAAGGCTTGCGAGCTTGCCGGATTTGAAACGCTCAGATGTGAGGTAGTAGACCTCGACCGTGATGAAGCAACGATTTTAATGGTCGAAAGCAACTTCCAGCGGTCACAGATACTTCCTTCGGAGAAAGCCCACGCATATAAAATGCGGCTGGACGCTATGAAAAGACAAGGACAGAGAACAGATTTAACTTCGTCCCCACTGGGGACAAAGTTGAGAACGGCTGATGAACTTGCACAAGAATGTGGTGATAGCCGAAATCAGATACACAGATATATCCGTCTCACAAACCTTGTTCCTGAACTGCTTGAATTTGTAGACGAGGGCAGGATTAAAATGCGTCCCGCCGTTGAGCTGTCCTATCTGAACGAGGACTGCCAGAGGGATTTGGTGGACGAAATCGACTTGAACGACTGTACCCCGTCCCACGATCAGGCAATCCGTATGCGGAAGTTCTTTGAAGAAGGCAAGCTGACTACGGAGGCGATCTCTGCGATTATGAGCGAGGAAAAGCCGAATCAGCGTGAGAAGATTGTTTTGCGTGGGGACAGGGTGCGAAGCCTGATCCCGAAAAATATCCCCATCAATCAAACGGAGGAGTATGTCTGCAAGGCGCTGGAGCATTACAACAGGTTTTTGCGAAACCGTGCCGAGCGTGACAGCAGGTAAGACGGAGTGCGTTTTTCTTCTTCCCCTTCCTCACACTCCAACCCCTGAAACTACCTGACTATCCGAAAGAATAAATCTATCTCTCCTGATTACAGCTATCTCACCTAACGCAATCTATCTCAGAAAAACGCACCATTCCAAAGCACAGGAGGTATGCCCTATGATGTAAGATTATGGGCTATCTCGGAAACGGTCTTACCGTCTGGAACAGAGCTGTTGAGGAAAACGGCGATTACCAAACGATTGCCCATATCAGCGATGAGGGCGAAATCCGTTACTATGTGGACGGTCTGCCCGATGATGTAGTGTCAAGGATTGAGCAGGCGGCGGCACGGGAACAGCAAAAAGCTCTGTTTGCAGCCTCATATCAGGTGGGAGACAGAGTGTATTTGGACGGAAAGCCTTTTGAAATAACACGGGTAGATGACTGGAATGTGGAGCTGATGGATCGCTCTGTGCAAAATCCACAGCCCCGTTTGGAGCAAAAGGACAGCTTTATGCACCTTGTTCAGCAGAACGAGCACACCAGCTTTACGGACGCTTACCGTGAGTACAGTGAAATCAAGCACGATAATCCTGACAGCTTTGTACTGTATCAGATGGGTGATTTCTTTGAAGCCTACGGGGCGGGCGCACAGACCGTAAGCGAAGCGCTGGAATTAAATCTTGCTTTCCGCTCCATCGGCAGCAATCAGCGAACAGAACTGTGCGGCTTTCCGGCAAACCTCTTGGAAACCTATGTCAATATGCTGCTTGACCGTGGCTTTGATGTAGTTGTTTCTTCCCTTGAAAACGGAGAACGCAGCACTCGAAACATCGTATCGACCAATAAGGAAGATCCGGTGCAGTCGCAGCCGGTCGGCAGGATAGACTATCTGCATACGGACGGGACGGTACGGGAAAGCGTTGAATACACCAGCTCCTATCAGTTTGAAAAGGATATAGAGGAAGAAAATTACTACGGCGTTCCTTTTACCATCGTTTTTTATAAGGATAAAGACGGGAATACCATACCACAAGAGTTTATCAGCGAGCTTGATCCGCCGCCGCAGGGCATAGAAATGATTGATTCGCCCTATCTTGAAAAGGAAGCAATCGAACATTCTGTGCCTGAGCAGAAAGAAACCGAGCCATTCACGCCTGCTTTCAGCCAGCCGAAGCGCTCACGGGTACAGACCTTTGATCTGCACCCTGAAATCCCATTGTCCGAACGGCACACCTTTGACCTTGCTTCCCACGAAGTGCCGGAGGCTGGCAAAAAAGAACGCTTCCGCAGGAATATGGCGGCAATCAATGTGCTGAAGGAATGTGAGTTTGATAACCGCTTTGCAACGCCCGAAGAACAGGAAATCCTTTCGCAGTATGTCGGTTGGGGCGGTATTCCAGAAGCATTTGATGAAAATAATTCCTCGTGGGCGGACGAGTTTATCGAGCTTTATACCGCCCTTTCTCCCGACGAGTATGAAAGCGCAAGGGCAAGCACCCTGACCGCTTTCTATACCCCGCCCATTGTCATTTCCTCGATCTACAAGGCAATGGAGCAGATGGGATTTAAGGAGGGCAATATCTTAGAGCCTTCCTGCGGTATCGGCAACTTTATCGGTATGCTGCCCCATTCAATGCAGGACAGCAAAATCTACGGCGTGGAGATTGATAAGATTTCGGCGGGGATTGCACAGCAGCTTTATCAGAAAACCTCTATAGCAGCGCAGCCGTTTGAGGAAGCAAATATCCCTGACAGCTTTTTTGACGCCGTGATCGGCAATGTGCCGTTCGGCGATATTCGAGTGAATGACAGGAGGTATAACAAGCATAACTTTTTAATCCACGACTACTTTTTTGCGAAATCCTTAGACAAGCTCAGACCGGGCGGTGTGATGGCGCTTATCACAAGCAAAGGCACGATGGATAAAGAAAATCCAGCCGTGCGGAAGTATATCGCACAGAGAGCCGACCTGCTCGGCGCAATCCGCCTGCCTAATAACACCTTTAAGGGGAACGCAGGGACAGAGGTTGTTTCGGATATTTTGATATTACAGAAGCGGGACAGACTTATTGACCTTGAGCCGGAGTGGGTACACCTGAACACCGATGAAAACGGCGTGAAGATGAACGCCTACTTTGTCGATCATCCCGAAATGGTACTTGGCGAATGGAAAACCGTGTCCGGCAGATTCGGCGAAGAAGATACCGTTGTCCCTTATGAAAACGCCGACCTTGCCGAGCTTTTGGACGAAGCAATCTCTAATATCCACGCAGAGATTACGGATTACGAAGTGGACGAGGAACTGACCGAAGAAGATAATTCCATTCCCGCTGATCCCGAAGTCCGCAACTTTTCCTATACGGTTGTGGACGATAAAATCTATTACCGTGAAAATTCCCGAATGACTCCGGTGGAGTGTTCAGCTACGGCTGAAAACCGGATCAAGGGTATGATTGCCATACGGGACAGCGTTCGCAGCCTGATTGAAATGCAGACCGCAGACTATCCCGATTATGAAGTCGAAAAGGAACAGCAGAAGCTCAATGCGCTTTATGATACCTTTTCCAAGAAGTACGGGCTGATCAATTCCCGTGCGAATGTGTCCGCTTTTTCGCAGGACAGCTCCTTTGCCCTGCTTTCCGCACTGGAGGTACTGGACGAAAATGGAGAACTGGAGCGCAAGGCGGATATGTTCACGAAGCGGACGATCAAGCCACACACACCCGTTACCTCGGTGGATACCGTCAGCGAAGCGCTTGCCGTATCTATGGGCGAAAAAGCCTGTGTGGATATGGAATATATGTGTTCCCTTACGGGCAAGACCGAGCAGGAAATCTATGAGGAATTGAAGGGCGTTATCTTCCTGAATCCGATGTACGGCTACGGCGGCAGTGATGAGCAAAAGTACCTGATGGCGGACGAATACCTCTCCGGCAATGTGCGGGAAAAGCTCGCTTGGGCGAAAAAATCCGCAGAAGTTTATCCCGAAGATTACAACATCAATGTAGAGGCGCTGGAAAAGGTACAGCCGAAAGACCTGACTGCCAGCGAGATTTTCGTGCAGCTCGGCACGACTTGGCTGCCGGAAGAAATCGCACAGCAGTTTATGTACGAGTTTTTGGATACGCCCGTTTATGCGAGATGGAATATCAAAGTCCATTACTCAAAGCTGACGGGCGAATGGAATGTGGAGGGAAAATCCTATGACCGTGGGAACCTGAAAGCCTACAATACCTATGGCACAAAGCGTGTCAATGCCTACAAAATTATTGAAGATACGCTCAATATGAAAGATGTGCGTGTCTTTGACTATATCGAAGATGATGAGGGAAAAAAGAAAGCTGTCCTCAATAAAAAGGAAACCGCTATCGCCCAGTCGAAGCAGGAGCTTATCAAGCAGGGCTTTCAGGATTGGGTATGGCGTGATCCCGCAAGACGGGAAAAGCTGGTGCGGCTGTATAACGACAAATTCAACAGTATCCGCCCCCGTGAGTATGATGGGAGCCATATCATTTTTAGTGGTATGAATCCGGAAATCGAGCTGCGGGAACATCAGAAAAATGCGGTCGCTCATATCCTTTACGGCGGGAATACCTTATTGGCACACGCTGTGGGTGCGGGCAAGACCTTTGAAATGACTGCCGCCGCTATGGAGTCCAAGCGGCTTGGACTTTGCAATAAATCCCTCTTTGTCGTGCCGAATCATTTGACGGAGCAGTGGGCAGCGGAGTTCTTGCAGCTCTATCCTGCGGCAAATATTTTGGTTGCTACGAAGAAAGACTTTGAGATGAAAAACCGAAAACGCTTCTGCGGCAGGATTGCCACAGGCGATTATGACGCTGTGATTATCGGTCACTCGCAGTTTGAAAAAATCCCGATGAGCATTGAACGGCAGAGGGCTGTTTTACAGCAGCAGCTTGACGATATTATCGAAGGGATTGCGGATGTAAAGCGAAACCGTGGCGACCGTTTTTCGGTCAAGCAGCTTGAAAAGACGAAAAAATCCCTGCAAACGAAGCTGGAAAAATTGAACGATCAATCAAGAAAGGATGATGTCGTAACCTTTGAAGAACTCGGTGTAGACAGGCTTTTCATAGATGAAAGTCATTATTACAAGAATCTGTATCTCTACACCAAAATGCGGAATGTAGGCGGTATCGCTCAGACAGAAGCGCAGAAATCTTCCGACCTTTTTATGAAATGCCGCTACCTTGACGAGATTACCGGAGGGCGTGGCGTTGTGTTTGCGACGGGTACGCCGATCTCGAACTCAATGGTAGAGCTTTATACCATACAGCGGTATTTGCAGTACCGAACGCTGCAAGAACACGATTTACAGCACTTTGACGCTTGGGCGTCGATGTTCGGAGAGACGGTCACGGCGGTCGAGCTTACACCCGAGGGCTATACTTTTATAGGACGATAAAAATCGTCCTTTTAAATTGCAAAAAGGCTGTCAAAAAAAGTGGAAAAATTTTTGAGATTTTTTGAAAAACAGTTCCGCTTTACTACCCTATTTTCTCCTGTTAGTGAGGGGGAATACCTTTAATTGCAAAACAGATTACATAAGGAAAGGAGGAGAGAAGAATGTCAAGGACTTCAAAAATTACAGCACTTTATGAGCGTTTATCAAGAGATGATGACCTTACTGGCGAGTCAAATTCCATAACCAATCAAAAGCAATACTTGGAAGATTATTCCCGAAAGAACGGTTTCGGTAACATTCACCATTTTACTGACGATGGTTTTTCGGGTGTAAATTTCAATCGCCCCGGCTTTCAATCGCTGATTAAAGAAGTAGAAGCTGGAAATGTGGCAACGATTATTGTTAAGGATATGAGCCGATTGGGACGAAACTATCTGCAAGTCGGCTTTTATACGGAAGTTTTGTTTCCGCAGAAAGATGTTCGCTTTCTTGCCATTAACAACAGCATAGACAGCGAGAATGCTTCAGATAATGACTTTGCTCCATTTTTGAACATTATGAACGAATGGTATGCGAAAGATACAAGCAATAAAATCAAGGCTGTGTTTGACGCTCGTATGAAAGACGGAAAGCGTTGCAGTGGTTCAATTCCCTATGGATATAACCGATTACCAACCGATAAACAAACGCTCGTAGTTGACCCTGTGGCTTCTGAGGTTGTAAAGCGTATCTTTCTGCTTGCCAATGAGGGAAAAAGTCCTCGAGAAATAGCAGAAATACTGACCGAAGAAAAGGTTTTAATTCCGTCAGCACACGCAAAGGAATACCACCCCGAACAGTATAATGGGATAAAGTTTACAGATCCATATCTTTGGGGCGTATCGTGCATTAGAACGATTTTAAGCAGACAGGAGTATCTCGGGCATACTGTTTTGAGAAAGTCTGTCAGCACCAATTTTAAACTTCACAAGAGAAAGACTACTGATGAAGATGAGCAGTATGTGTTTTATAACACCCACGAGCCTATCATATCGCAGGAACTTTGGGACAGCGTTCAGAGAAGAAAGAAACGAGTGAAAAGAGCTGCGGCAAGGGGTACACACACCAACCGATTAAGCGGTTATCTCTACTGTGCGGATTGTGGAAGAAGATTGACCTTGCAGACACATTACAGCAAAAAAGACCGTTCCTTGCAGTATGATATTATCACTCTGTTATCCAATCAGACTAAGAAAATACCGCTTGCCAAGTTTAAGGACAAGCCGATATCCTTTGACTTGAAAGGGCTTTTAGGCTAAAAAAAGTTTAAATTTCGTTTTTGGAATGAGACAAATAGACCGAAGTATGCTATAATATAGCCATAGTTCGGAACTTTTTGCTGTTCTTTTCGTCTATATAGACAAGGAACAGTTAGACAAACTTGTATTTGACAAAGGAGTGTGTTTGTATGAAAAAGAAAACTGTATCCATAGTGTTGTTTTTGATTGCCTTTATTGCAACTTATTTGATTATTTGCTTTGCAATCCCTGGCATGAGAATTAAGTTAGAAGCAGAACCGATAGAAATATTCTTTAAGAGTATCACCCATATGGTGTTTTTCAAAACGATGATATCTCTTGTCGTTGCAATTATATTTGGTGCAATTCCCTTGTTCTTTGGAAAGAAGAAGTAAGCCAATTCCAATTAGTTGAACTGAATAGTATATCCCATAGGAGGAGCAAGGTCGATACACCTTGCTCCTTTTCATTGGGCATTCATAAAAAATGAATAAAAAGGTCAGTTATGCATACCAATACTTATCTCGGACAGAGACTTTCTTTTTCGGGAAGTATTCAAGAAGTCATAAAGTTGTGAGTATAGTCGAAGTTGTCCGTAATTGAAAAAACAGAGGACTTCTGCTATAATGATAAATAAATAATTGTATCTTGTTGAGAACGACAAATTGAAAGTTGCAAGGGAGAAAAACAATGATTATATTGATAACTGGTGCGTCACACACAGGCAAGACGGCACTTGCTCAAAAACTGCTTGAAAAATATAAATATCCATATCTATCAATAGACCATTTGAAAATGGGTTTAATTCGTAGCGGTTATACCAAACTTACCCCCGAAGATGACAATGAGCTTATGGAATATATGTGGCCTATTGTTCGTGAGATGATTAAAACTGCTATAGAAAACAAGCAAAATCTTGTTATCGAGGGAGGATATATTCCTTTTGATTGGGCAAATGATTTTGAACAGGAATATCTCAGCTTTATTAAGTTTTATTGTCTTGTCATGAGCGAAAAATATATAAAAAATCATTTTGCAGATATAAAAAAATATGCAAGCACTATTGAAAATCGTTTAGATGATGAGTGGTGTACTTTGGAGAGTGTATTAGAAGATAACGCACAATTTTTAGCACTCGTTCAAAAATATAATGCGAATTATTTTCTTATTGATGACAATTATGAAGTGAATATTGAATTGTAAAAGTATGAAGAGATTATTACAACTTTCTGTTTTTAGGGATGTAGAATAAAATTTGCATGGGGATTGTGGAATGAAAGATTGGTTTACAATAGATAAAATGGATGATGATACATACATCATTAGTGAATACCGCCATTGGGAGGAAACGCATTGTTATCTTCTAAACGGAACGGAACATAGTTTGTTGATTGATACAGGGCTCGGCATTTGCAACATATCAGAAGTGGTTTCAAGGTTGACGGATAAGCCTGTTGTGGCTGTTGCTACACATATCCATTGGGATCATATTGGAGGACACAAGTATTATCCCGATTTTTACGCACACGAAGCAGAATTGAATTGGCTTAACGGTGGTTTTCCGCAACCGTTAGATGCAATTAAAGAATATGTGGTTGACCGTTGTGAATTACCAGATGATTTTCATATCGACGAATATGAGTTTTTTCAAGGAAAACCAACTAAGATATTGTATGGCGGTGAGCGTATCGACTTAGGTGGAAGAACTGTTGAAGTCATTCATACACCAGGACACGCACCGGGGCATATGTGCTTTTGGGAAATGAAAACAGGGTATTTATTTACCGGCGATTTAGTCTATAAGGACACTTTGACAGCATGGTTTCCCTCTACCGACCCAGAGGCTTATTTGAAATCGATTGAAACAGTAGCCGCCCTTCCTGCAAAAAGAGTTTTCCCGGCACACCACTCTTTAGACATACAACCAGAAATTCTGGCTCGTATGCGAAAAGCATTTCAGGAATTGAAAGCAACTGGGAAACTCCACCATGGTAGCGGAACATTTGATTATGGGGATTGGTCAGTATGGCTGTAAAACAACTTCTTATTTGTCAGCAAGTAGAATAAAACAGAATACCTTTGAGTAAGAGAAAAACATCGTAGAAATACGGTGTTTTTTTGTTACCCAAAGACAGCAGAATGAAGCGGAAAGGCTTTGACAGGGAAACATATTACCTTGCCTGCAAACAAGTCTTAACGCTTAGAAAAACGCTCAAAATCGCCCCGAAAGTGTACAGTTCGGAGTGGCTTTGGGCGTTTCTGCGTTTCAAGTAACAATCTGTCTTGGAAAGTATAACCAAGAACGGAAAAACAATGTGTTCAAATGAAAAGGAGCGATGAGAAAATGAATACAAACGAAATGAACTGTGATGTAGCTTTAGAGATTGTAAGGGCAAGCGATATTGAGCCGAAAGAAGTGAAATGGCTGTGGTATCCGTATATCCCATTCGGCAAGGTCACGCTGTTGCAAGGTGATCCAGGCGATGGTAAAAGCAAGTTAATGTTATCAATCGCCGCCCTGCTCTCAAAGGGAGAACCACTTCCCTTTTCTGATGAAGAAGAAAGAGAGCCGATAATAATCATTTATCAGACAACGGAAGATGACGCAGATGATACGGTAGTCCCCCGATTTAATTCAGCAGGCGGTAACGGAGATAACCTTATCTTCATCAAGGAAGATATAAAGTCTTTGTCCTTTGGAGATATTGTTCGCTTAATCGGTGATTTGCCTCGTGTTGAATTATTTGCGAGACAAAAAGAAGATGGTTGGGACGCTTGGGGAAACGAAGTAGTTAGTGACCTAAGGATAGAGTGTTACTATGACTCAGGTGGAGGTGATGAAAATGTCCGATAACTGGGTAGTTCAGAATCTCCAGAACGCCCTCGAAACTTGGAATGAAAAACTCGCTGAGATATGGCAGCTTATCACAACTACGCCGCAGAGCTTCAAAGGCGGCGGAATATGGGCGGTCATTGTCAATATCAACGGCGCTGTGCAGGCGATTGGTCTTGCGCTTTTGGTGCTGTTTTTTGTGGTTGGTATGGTACGCACCTGCGGCAGCTTCAGCGATGTTAAGAAACCGGAACACGCCGTCAAACTCTTTATCCGATTTGCGCTCGCAAAGGCGGGTATCACTTACGGTATGGAGCTAATGCTTGCCCTGTTCAATATCGTACAGGGGACAATCGGCACGATTATGACCGCCGCAGGCTTTACTTCCGCACAGCAGACCACTCTGCCGCAGGAAATGATCGACACGATTGAAAGCTGCGGCTTTTTCGAGTCAATTCCGCTTTGGGCGGTTACGCTCATCGGCGGCTTGTTCATTACGGTTATGTCATTCCTGCTCATTATGACGGTGTACGGGAGATTTTTTAAGTTATATATGTATACGGCGCTCGCCCCGATTCCGCTTTCTACTTTTGCGGGAGAGCCGAGCCAGAATGTAGGTAAAT
>ERZ1673695.200-NODE-200-length-104348-cov-14.775277_pt1 | contig 104348 bp, 85 predicted proteins | sample MGYA00580225_ERZ1673695 | MGnify/ENA primary metagenome ERZ1673695 (study PRJEB41218, sample SAMN15661739) | gut metagenome | host: Homo sapiens | place: Canada: London | collected 2015-08-20/2019-03-30 | study: EMG produced TPA metagenomics assembly of... | reverse complement strand
CCGAATCGCACGAAATCAAAGATTTCGGCTCCCTGGCCGCCTCAGAGAGGGAGGCAAGAGGGCAAGTCAAAAGCTAAACCGTTACTTACCTTCGATAAGGGAAATGATAAATCGTCATTTATCGCCTTTGAGCGTTATCGATGCGTTCGCCCCGGTTTTTCCCCGAATTAGATAGACTTGCATACCTCCGAACACTTATAATGACTGGACCTAACATACTTTATCCGAGGTGCGGGGATGCGAAAATTTTTTCAGATGGCCGCAATCTTTTTTATACTGCTATCGACACCGGTGCAGGCTTGTGCCGATCATGTGTTCCTTTCCGAATATAAGCAGACCCTATTCAATTTAGGGAGCGGCCTGGGGGCGGACGAGGCGAACGACGTATTACAGACCGCCGACGGTTACGTTTGGGTCGCCTCCTACAGCGGCCTCCTGCGTTACGACTGCACCGATTTCCTGCGTTTCGCGGGCGGGCGCAGCGGTTTCGCGGCCAAGAGCGCCACCGCCCTCTATGAGGACCGCGGCAGCCGTCTGTGGGTTGGCACCAACGACAACGGCCTCTTTGTCCGCGAGGAGGGCGGCAAGTTCCGCCATATCCCCGACCTCACGGGGGGACATTTTAACACCATCCGCGCCGTCACCGAGGGGCGTGACGGAACGATATATTTCGGCTCCGCAAGCGGCGTTGGGCGCGTGACACGGGAGGGGCTGGAACGCATCCCGCTCGGGGATATGGACACCGCCTTTGTTCTTGACCTCATATGCGACGGAGAGGGCGGCATCTGGGGCGTGACGCGCGCGGGGGAGGTCTTTGTCCTGAAGGATGGAGAGCTGCGCCGGAGGATAACCGCGCCAGAGCTTCGGGACCACACCGCGCAGTGCGTTATCCGCCACTCTTCGGGCCGGATATTCGTTGGGCTCTCCGAGGGAGGGATGCTCTCTCTCGGAGCGGACGGTGCCGCGCGGAACGCCGAATATATCCCGACGCCGGGACTTGAGGGCATAAACGACCTTTACGAGGACCGTGACGGCTATCTGTGGGTCTGTGCTGATAACGGCCTCGGCCGCTTTGATAAGGAACTGAAATTCCGCCTGATCGAGGGGGCGCTGCTCAACAGCTCTATCGAAAGGATATTTCAGGACTATGAGGGAGGATTCTGGGTTACCTCCTCGCGTCAGGGGCTGCTGTATTTCACAAAGAATAAATTCATGGATGTAAATTTCGCGCTGCAGCTGCCTCCCGCGGTGACGAACGCGGCCCTTGCCGTCGGCGGCCTTCTCTATATCGGCACGGACGAGGGGCTCTATCTTGCCGACGCCGATTTCCGGCTTCATGAAAACGGACTGACGAAAGAGCTTCGCGGGAAGCGCGTCCGCAACATCATCCGCGATTCCCGCGGGCGGATATGGATAAGCACCTTCTCCGAGTCGGGGCTGATCTGCGTATCTCCGGACGGGGGATTAAAACACTACCGCCGGGCCGAAGGAATGCCGGACGACAAGGTGCGCCTTGCGATGGAGCTCACTAACGGCGACATCGTCGCCGGCACTAACAGCGGCGCGGCTATCATACGCGGCGGGAAGGTGATACGGGTCTTTGACGGCGAATCGGGGCTGACGAACCTTACGATACTCTCCGCCTGCGAGAGCAATGACGGGACGCTCTATCTCGGCACGGACGGCGGCGGCATCTTCTCGGTGACGCGCGGCGGCGTGATGACGAACTACACGAAGGCCGACGGCCTTGGCGCGGACGTGATACTCCGCATGCTCTACGACGCGGAGGAGGGCGGCATCTGGGTGAGCGCCGGCAACGGCATTTCATTTATGGACCGCGATGGCAAGGCGCGCTCTTTTAAAATCCCGGTCCGCGTCTCAAGCGGGATTTTTGATATAAAGAACGGGCCGCACGGCAGGCTGATGCTGATCGCCGACACGGGTATACACCTGGCGGACAGGAAAGAGCTGCTCGCGGGCAAGGAGGCGCACTGGACCTCCTTCATGCGCCGCGAGGGGCTTGGCAGTACGGTGACGCCCAACTCATGGAACAGCTTCGACGGCCGCGGCAACTTCTATCTGTGCAGCACCAGCGGCCTCTACGCCGTGGTTCCCGACCGGATTGAAAAGAACAACGTCCGGCCGAAGCTGGTGGTTAACAAGATCATCGTGGACGGTACGGTCTACGAAAACCCAAAGCGGATAGATATGCCTGGCGGGGCGAAACGACTCACCGTCGACCTTGCCGTGCTGAGCTTCACGAACCCCGGATACAACGTCGGGGAATACCGTCTCGAAGGTTTTGAAGACGAGACGAATACCGGCAATCAGCAGGATATCAGCAACATCAGCTACACGAACCTGCCCGGTGGTTCCTACACGCTCATATTCAGCGGATTTAACGGCGACGGCGTCGCGAGCGAGAAGCCGCTTGAGATATCGATAATCAAAGAGAAGGCCTTCTACGAGGAGCCGGTGGTGATCGTACTATTTTTCTTATCGCTGGCGGCGCTGATATTTCTCCTCACCCGCTATTACTACCGGCGGCGCAGCCTCAAACTTGAAAGGCGTCAGGAGGAGCTGCGCGCGATTCTGGCGCAGGCATTCGCGGCGATCGCGGATACCATCGACGCCAAGGACCCGTACACGAGCGGCCACTCGACGCGCGTCGCGAAATATTCCGTCGCGCTTGGCCGGAAGCTGGGTTTTTCCAAAGAATACCTCGACAACCTCTATTACACGGCGCTGCTTCACGACATCGGCAAGATTGGGATACCGGACAGCATCCTCAACAAGCCGGAGCGGCTGACGGACGAAGAGTTCGAGATTATGAAGCGGCACGTGGTCAAGGGAGGAAATATCCTCAGCAACATCACGATAATCGACGAGATCAAGAACGGCGCCGCCTATCATCATGAACGCTACGACGGCACAGGATACAGCAAAGGACTCAAGGGCGAGGAGATCCCGCTTGTCGCGCGCGTCATCTGCGTCGCGGACGCGCTTGACGCGATGGCCACCGCGCGTACCTACAAAACCGCGTGCGGCCTTGAATACATCATCTCCGAGATTGAAAAAAATTCCGGGCGGCAGTTCGATCCCGCGATCGCCGCGGCGATGGTCGCTCTTTTGAGGAGCGGCGAACTTAAAATATTCGGTGAGCCGTTGAATGATACGAAGGACGAAGATAAATCTTGAGGAAAAACTGTTGTATGGACTTGAAATAAAATGAAATATTGGGTATCCTTAACTCATCACTTTTGATGATTAACAGTCGGATGTTGCCGGTCCCTTGGACAAAGGGCGCATCAAGGATATAGGAGTGTTTGATTTGGTACAGTCGCATGACAACGTAATATACAACATACTTCTCTTTCTCAAAGAGACGAACGAACCCGCGGGGGCGGGGTCGGTGCAGCGCTTTCTGGAGAAGAAGGGCTTCTCCATGGCCGAGGCTACGGTGGGCCGCGTCCTGCGCGATATGGATTACGAGGGCTACACGGAGAAGGTAAGCAATCAGGGGCGCACGATCTCCGCCAACGGAGAGAGGCGGCTGCGCGAACTGGAAGAGATGCGCTGGCACGACAAATGGACGGAGGGGTTCTTGGACGTCTTTGAAAACACCGATAAAAATTACCTGCTGGAGCTGCTGGAGGCGCGTCTGCCGGTAGAGACGACCGTCGCGCGGCTCGCGGCGCTCAACGCCACGCCGGCGGAGATAGAGGAGCTTCGCGGCGTCGTGAAGGAGCAGGAGCGCCTTGCCAAGAGCGGCTCTCCCGTGTCGGCGCTGGACAACGAGTTCCACCGCACCCTCGCGGCGGCGAGCCACAATCAGATATTGGAGGCGATCGTCGAGCTGCTGCGCAAGAAAGAGGAGTACGGGCGGGTTTTTGAGAAGATACGCCGCGACGCGGGGCATATCTACAACAGCGAGCACCGCCGGATATTTGAAGCGGTCGAGGCGCGTGACCCGGAGCTCGCTGAGCTCACGATGAAAAGGCACATAGCGAACCTTATCGACAGCGTATCCAAATAAACGAGACGCCGCCATACGGTCAGGCCCGGAGCCGCGCCCCCGGGCCTGTTTTTTTGCGCGCGATTCTTCGCATGGAGCGTTTGTTTGGAGTCGGTTCTCTTTGTTCAGTCGTTCGGGGTTAAGCCCGGCATCTGGGTACCGCTCGCAGGCCGGTACGACAGGACAAGGGCACACTGCGGAATAGCTTCAATGTGCTAAACGATAAATAGCGGTTTATCAAAGATTTTGGCGCCCTCTCTGAGGGAGCTCCCCGCGAAGCGGGGTGAGGGAGAGTTGACCTTCGGTTCTCCCGCGGCTTTTGCCGCGGGCTCTGTATGGCGCGCTTTCCGCGCCATACAGAGCAACACTCCTTCCGTCAGCCGCCAAAAACGGGCGGCCGACACCTCTGATGTAACTACCAGCCGAATCGCACGAAATCAAAGATTTCGGCTCTCTGGCCGCCTCAAAGAGGGAGGCTACAAGGGCAAAAGCTAAACCGCTATTTACCTCTTTTCCTGCCTGAAGGAAATGTGATACTGCGCCGAGGCAGAACGGCGCAAAAGAACATATATTCTGCCGATAAAATAATTCTTCGCATATAATATCTTAGAGGAAAGGGACGGTGGCGTGACAATATGAATAAAATCGGCAAATGGATAATCTGGGCCCTGATCGCGGCCTTTCTGCTCGGCTTTCTGCCGACGATAATAGATACGCTGGCGGATTTTTTCGTCCTTACGGAGGAGGGGCTCGGCGTAACGCAGCATTTTACGCGTGTCTTTAACCAGGTCGCTGCCACTATAGAGAGCTATATGTGGCACATCATCATCATCTATTCCATCATTATCGCCTTCATCATCTTTATGGAGGGGCAGAATCCAGACCGGACGATATTATGGATGCTCGTTCTCATCCTGGTGCCGGTCTTGGGCGTCGTCCTGTATCTTGTCCTTGGCCCGGACCTGCAGAGTATTCGCAACAGGCGGCTCTTCCGCCCGGCGAAGAAGTACAGCTTTGACCATTCGCCATTCAAAAAGGCGGCGGAGGACCAGTTTCTCATCGGCAGGATGCTGCACGCCTGCAGCGGCGCCGACCTTCTCATGCGTAACCGCGTGGAGATCCTGATAAACGGCAGTGAGACCTTCCCCGCGATGGAGGCGGCGATCGCCGGGGCGCGGAAGTTCATCCACATGGAGTTTTTTATCATCCGCGACGACGCCCTCGGGCATAAGATCGGCGGCCTGCTCATGGAGGCGGCGCGGCGCGGGGTCAAGGTGCGCGTTCTGTACGACGCGGTCGGCAGCTGGAGCCTCAAGGCCAGTTTTGTTAAGGAGCTCGAGGAGGCCGGCGTCGAGTGCCGCTCATTTATGCCAGTTTCGCTGCCGCTCTTCCGCCGCAAGATGAATTTCCGCAATCACCGTAAGATTTTGGTGGTCGACCGCAGGGTGGCCTTCACCGGCGGCATAAATATCGGCGAGGAATACGAGGGCAAGGGCCATCTCGGTTTCTGGCGCGACACCTTTGTGCGCCTTGAGGGCGAGGCGGTGCCGGCGCTGCACGCGATATTCCTTCACGACTGGTGCGTGCGCTCCGCGGACGATCCCGCCGCGATCTGCGAGGATCTTGACATCATAATAAACGGCCTGCCGGTGAAAGACGACTATTCCGATCTGCCGGTGATCCCGCTGCAGGTTGTGGAGAGCGGCATCGACAGCGTCTGGCATTCGATCGCCAAGGGCTATTACGGGATGATCTCGCGCGCGCAGAGGCGCGTCTGGGTGACATCGCCGTATCTTGTGCCTGGCCCTGAGCTGATGAACGCGCTCATCGCCTCCTCGCTCTCGGGCGTTGACGTGCGCGTGATGATGCCCTCCGTCAAGGACCACTTCCTCGTCTTCTGGGGCAGCCGCAGCAATATCGAGCCGCTGCTGCGCGCGGGAGTGCGCGTCTTTTTGTATCAGGACGGCTTCATCCACACGAAGTCGGTCGTCTCCGACAGCCGTATAGCCTCTGTCGGCACCTGCAACATGGATGTCCGCAGCCTCGATATCAACTTTGAAAACCAGCTCTTTATCTACGACCGGGAGATCGCGGAGTCTTTCGCGCGGCAGTTCGAGACCGACATGAAACGCTGTAAGGAGCTTAACATCGCCGAGTGGGAGAAACGCCCGCTGTGGCAGAAGCTGCTGGAGTCCTTCGGACGCCTCTATTCGGCGCAGATATAGCATGAACGACAGGGTCTACTCGCGGCGCTTCTCCGAACATCCCGCCTTCTGGGTGGTCTGCGCCGCCATTGTCACAGTAATCTACATATACATATTCTTTAAGATAAACGAGGCGCAGCCCGGGGGTACCGCCGGAGTTATCTGGCTGATGTTCTGCGGCGCGATGACTGGACTCTCATATCTCGCGCGGCGCACAAAACGCCTCCACCATGCGCAGCTGCGCCGCTGGACGGACCGGGCCGGCAGCCTCTGGCTGCTTTTCGTGCTCTATAGCTTTTTCGCCCTTCTCGTCTTAGAGCTGGCCGGGCTGATCATGGGAAGAGAGATAATGCCCGTATGGGCTGAGCTGGCAGTCTCTTTCGCCCTCTCCGCCGGTCTTATCGCGCTGGGAGTGAAGCAGGCCCACACGATACAGACGACGAAGATCACGATAGAGACGGAAAAACTGCCGCCCGGCGAGGAGCGGCTGCGCATCGTGCAGCTGACGGACCTCCACCTCGGCCCCTACACCGGCGTCGCGCTGCTCGCGCAGATACTGCGGCGCGTGCGTGAGGCGGAACCGGATATGGTGGTGGTGACGGGCGACGTCGCCGACGGCCGCCTTGAGGGGCGTGGGCGCGAGATCGCGATGTTCCGCCGCATCAGGCCGAGGTACGGGGTTTACGCCGTCACCGGCAACCACGACTATTATGACGACATCGACAGGGCTCTGGACTTCATGCGCCGCGCGGGGATGCGCGTGCTGAGTACGGAGGCGGTCTGCGCCGGCGGCATCGTCGTCGTCGGCGTCGACGACCGCGACCACCTCCGCGAGGACAAATGGGGTTTGTCCCGCTCGGAGACGGTGATCGTCAATACGCGTAGCCGTTTCCGCGACAAGTTTATGCTGCTGCTGCGCCACCGCCCCGTCGTAGAGATCGGCACGCAGGGAATGTTCGACCTCCAGCTCTCGGGCCATACGCACGGAGGCCAGCTCTTTCCGCTTCTATCCTCGCGGCTTTTTTTTCGCGGTCATTCACGGGGTTTTAAAAAACTTCAAAAGGGCAGTATGCTCTATACGAGCAACGGCGCGGGATATGTCGGGCCTCCCGTGAGGCTCATGGCCCCGCCGGAGATTGTGGTGATAGATCTGGTGAGAAGATAATTGGCGCGCCCTCAGAGAGATAACCCGGAAAAATTCGGACGGCTTGACGGCCTTCTGCCGAAGGCTGAGGGAAGGATAAAGCCGAATCCCGCCTCCCTGCCTAAAGAGCTTGACATCGAAGGGCTGCCGGAGGGGCGTTGGATCGCGCGCGGCGTCTACCGCATGGAGCGCGAGTTCGCCTATGGCCGCTGGTACGGCAAGAAGATGCTCGCCTCTCCCGCGGAGAGCGGGCGGACGCTGCGTCATTGGGGCGGAGACGCCGTTCCCGTCTTTCTCGACACCGAGACGACCGGACTATCGGGCGGCACGGGCACCTACGCCTTTCTTATCGGGCTGGGGCTCTGTGGTGAGGATTCTTTCCGCGTCGTGCAGCTTTTTCTGGCCGGGCCCGCTTGGGAGCGGAGCTGGCTCGCCGCGATCGAGGCGGAGCTGCCGGAACATTATGGCCTTGTGACGTACAACGGGCGCGCCTTCGACCTGCCGCTGCTGCGCACGCGCTATACGCTGGCCCGCGCGGTACCCTCGTGGGGCGGCGCGCCGCATATGGACCTGCTCTCCCTCTCGCGCCACTTTTATAAGGGGCGGCTCTCCTCCTGCTCGCTCTCGTCGATAGAGAGGAACGTCCTTGGTCTGCGCCGCAGCGGCGAGGATGTTCCGGGGAGCGAAATACCCTGGATGTACACCCAGTTCCTGCGCACGCAGGACGCGGGGCCGCTGCGCGGCATCTTCTACCATAACACACTGGACATAGTTTCGCTTGCGGCGCTGCAGATACATATCGCGGAGATGGCGCGCGGCGAATGCTCCTGCGCGGCCGATATGATACGCGCGGGCGACCTTTGGGCCGCGAAGGGCTTTCAGGAGGAGGCGCGCGCGGCCTGGGAGGGGGCGCTCGACTTCCGTCACGACCGTCACTTCGCGCTGCTGCGCCTCGCGGAGGCCGAACGCGCCGCGGGAAACTACGAGGCCGCCTACCGCTACTACGAAGAATCGCTCGAGACGGAGCGCCGACCCGTGCGCACGCTGGAGACGATGGCGAAGATAGAGGAACACCGCTTCCGCCGCTGCGGTGACGCCCTGGCCCACGCCACGGAGGCGCTGAGATGGCTTGAGAGCCACCGAATATTCAAAGACCGCCAGTGGGAGGAGGATAGAAAAAACCTCCTGCACCGGATAGAGAGGTTAAAAAGAAAACTCGCCGCCAAAGAGTGCGGCGAAGATGTATTTCCGGAAGAAGTATAACGGCGGTAGCAGCCACGAGATCTGGCGGGCCGCAATGTCAGGCGTTGATAATTTTTTCGCAGAAATTTTTTAGCATGGGGATGTCGGTTGTGGCCACATTCCACAATCTATCAATGTCCGTCGTCCCATACTGATGAGCGATAATATTCCTCATACCGCGTACTTGATGCCAAGGGATATCCCCGTGGGTGCTCCGGAACTCTTCTGAGAGTCCGTTTGCCAGCTCTCCTATTTGAAAAATGCAGAACGATACGGCGTTTGAGTATGTGGAACAGCTACGAAACATTTCCGCATCGAAGTTGAAATGCCTGCGCGCTTCTTCAATCTGGGAGCAGAAAGAGAGTATCTGCTTAATAACAGACTGGTTGCGTTTCTCTGTCGAGAACATAAATCAACACCTCGTCTTTTTCAAGCTCTTCCAGGAGACCATCATCCAGATTTTTTGTCGTCAGCAGATCCGGCTTTTTGGCGAGCGCCTCTTCCAGATCGGAGTATAACCCGCCGAAGGTCATCAGGCTCTTTATACGGCTGGCCTCCACCCGCAGGTCGATGTCGCTGTTTGCCTCAGCTTCGCCGCGCGCGTAGGAACCGAAGAGGTATATCGCCTCGATATCATACCTTGCGGCAACCGGTGCGACGAGCTCTTTTATCTCGTCTATCGTGTATATTTTATCCGTATATGAGATCTCGGCCATATTCTTCGCCCCCTTTATTCTATTATAATATAACAGCGGGCCGCCATTTCTTCTATTTTCATATAATAGGCGAAATGATGTATAATTCATGCCAAATTTACACGAATTCGACACTTGCCGGATAACTTGAAGGGAGAGCTGCCCCTGATGTGGAAGGGCCGTTTTGCACAGGATACAGATGAGGCCGTAATAAACTTTACCCAGTCGCTGGACCTTGACTGGCGCATGGCCGCGGCGGATATCCGCGGGAGCATCGCGCATGTGAGGATGCTCGCGCACACCGGATTGCTTGACGCGAAAGAGGCCGAGACGATAGAAAAGAATCTGCGTGAAATTGCGGAAGAGATAAAGAGCGGAGACTTTACGCCTAAGGTCTCGCTTGAGGACGTGCATATGAACATTGAGTCGCGCCTCATCGAAAAATGCGGCGCGACGGGCGCGCGGCTTCACATGGGGCGCAGCCGCAACGACCAGGTCAACACCACCGTGCGGCTATACCTGCGCAAAGAGCTGCTGGGGATATGGGCGGGGCTTGAGGCGCTGATCTCCGTGCTTCTCAAAAAGGCCGAGGAGCACGCCGACGTCGTCGTGCCCGGCTACACGCATCTTCAGCAGGCGCAGCCCATCTCAATGGGACAGTTCTGGATGGCGCACGCGCAGGCTTTTATGCGCGACGCGAAGCGGCTTTCCGCAGCCTACGAGGCGGTAGACGAATCGCCGCTCGGCTGCGGGGCGCTCGCCGGTTCCACTCTGCCGCTTGACCGCGAATTTACGCGCGCCGACATGGGCTTCTCGCGTCTCACGGAAAACAGCATGGACACCGTCGCCCACCGTGACCATTTCCTGGATATACTTTACTTCGCGGCGGTATTCGGCGGCCACGCCAGCCGTCTCTCCGAGGATCTCATCATCTACTTCACCACCGAATTCGGCTGGGTCAAGCTGCCGGACTCATTCTGCACCGGCTCCAGCATTATGCCGCAGAAGAAGAATCCCGACGTGCTGGAGATTCTGCGCGGCAAGGCGGGGCAGCTTTCGGGCGCGCTCGTCGATCTGCTGACGATGACGAAGGGTATACCTCTCACCTATAACCGTGATTTACAGGACGATAAGCGCAGCCTCTTCCGCACCCTTGACTGTCTTAAGGGGATTTTTTCCGTATTACCGGCGCTGCTCTCGCAGGTGGAGATAGACGAGGAAAGGGCCGGCCGCGGCTTTGCCGACGGCCTCATCCTCGCCACCGACGTCGCGGAATACCTGGTGCTGCGCGGCGTACCTTTCCGCAGCGCCCACGAAAAGGTGGGACACGCCGTGCGCTGGTGTCTCGAACAGGAGCGGCCGATGGACAAATTGACGCTTGCGGAGTGGCAGGCGCTGATACCGGAGGCGGAGGAGGGGCTGCTGCCGCTGCTCTCGCCGCGGCGTTCGATGGAGCGCCGCGATACCGCCGGGGGCACCTCCCCGCGGCAGGTGCGGGCGCAGATCGCGCGCGCGCGCGAAAGGCTCGCGGCATACGAAAGCGAGATGGCGGAATACAGGGACAAACTCCCCGATATGCTGTAAAAAACTTCGACATGACGAAAGGGGGCCTCGCTGAGGCTCCTTTTTTGTTCTCCGGCGCGAGGCCTTACAGGCTTATGAAAATACAGCTTCTCACGACTATGCCATATGTGCTGCCTGGTATGAGCTAAATCAAAAATGAAAAGCAGAAATTTATTATTTCCCTGAGCCGTTATTGACATCTGAAAAGTTAAATGTTATAAGTTATTTAGTTAGCATATGCTAACTAAATAACTTCAGGAGGTATTATATACTATGGAAAGGCTGTTCAAAATGGCTGCGAAATATAAGTCGGGCGCGGGTGCTCTCGCCCTCATATGCGTGCTGTTCGTCTGCCCGCCGGCGGCGGATGCTCATTATTTCAGCGTCATACCAAAGGTCTCCCGCACAGGGGTAGGAAATGAACATTCCGTCATCGTCTCTTTTACACACATCACAAAGCAGGCCCAGTATGATTACAGCTTCATGAAGTTGGATCCCAACGCTGACATGCTGAACGGCAGGCTGATTTATAAGGATGGCACGGAGACAGACCTGACAAGCCTCTTTGCCGCCTACGACGACCCCGACGGCGACGAGGTCACAGGGATCGACTCCCGCCGCGCGGTCGCCACGATCGGTAAGGAGGGGACGGTGATCGCCGCCTGCCGCACCAATCTGAATATTCCGGGACAGATGGTCTATACGGGTTACAGCAAGCATATCTTCAACACCGCCGCCGACGGTCATTCAACGAAAGCGGTCGGGGGCGGTGAAGTGGCGGAGATCATTCCCCTGTCCGATCTCGCCATGGCCACGGTCGGCGTGCCGATCAAGTTCAAACTGCTCTATAAAGGGAGCCCGCGCGAGGGGGCGGAGATAGAATATGGAAATGAGACCACTCCCATCGTTAAGGGCGAGGAGGGGCCTGAAAATCTCAAAAAACTTGAGACGCACAGCGATAAAGATGGCATATTTACCTATACCCCCGATTCCGCGGGAAGGAACACCGTCGCGGCAATGCTGGACCTGGGAAATAAGACCTATTGCTCGACGACGCTCTCCTTTGAAGCGAAGGAACGCTCCGGCGGAGGCAGCGGCGGCTGCAACGCCGCGTCGGCCTTGCCGCCCCTTCTTGTCCTCCTGGGGCTTTCCTTGGCGCCCGTAATAAAGAAGAGGATAAAGAATAATAAAAGGTAGGATCTGCCTGGCACAGGATTTTTCTGACGGTATCGCGCGGCGTCTCTTTACGTGAGAGGCGCCGCGCTTTTTGTGCTGGGCGCGGTTTCGCCGTCTATATCGGGGGAATTCCCTGCCTAGGATAACAAAAAAAGCGCCCCTCATTTGAGGGACGCCGATATGACTGATCACATTCCGGGGTAGTCGAAGTCCTCCACCCGCATCTCTCCGTAGAGTTTTTCTATCTCCGCGATCTCTTTCCTCAGTTCGGCGGCGTTTTCCTGCTTCGCCGCCTCTTTTTTGAGGTAGTATTTGCGGAAGAACTTATTATAGTCCGTCGCGCCCTCCGCGCCGAAGACCTCTTTGTACATCATGATGTCTACGGGCATGCCAAACTCTTTTTCGACGTCGTCGTAGCCGAAGAGCACCCATATCTCATGGAAACCGGCCCAGGAGATCGCCGAGATGCACATGGAGCAGGGGTCGTGGCTCGCGACGAAGATGCAGTCCGCGGGGTTTGGATGGCCGCCGTCGGCGAAGAAGCGCTGAATGGTGTCGATCTCGCCGTGGTAGATAGGGTTGGCCTGACGGTTGTTGCTGCCGGCGGTTATCACCCGGCAGCTCTCTTTATCGAGCACAAGGCCGCCGAATACGTGGTTGCCGGCCGCCACCTCTTTTTGTGTGAGCGGTATGAGGTTTTCTTTGATCGCTTTAAGTATCAGCTGCGGTTTGTTCATTATATCCACATCCTTCTCGCCGGAGGCGCACGTCAGTTAATTTGCCCTCCGGACAAAATCCGGGAAGCTTTCAGACGCTGCGCCGCCCTTTATTCCCAATTCGTAATGTCGGCGTTTGCGCCGCTGCCGCCCTCCTGCCCGTCCGCGCCGTAGGAGAGGATGTCAAAGTCGCCGTGCTCTCCCGGGGCGGTGTAGACAAATTCGCGCCCCCAGGCGTCCTTCGGGACCTTTTTCATGTAGCCGCCTTTTTTGTAGTTCAGCGGTTCTGGCGGCATCGTGGGTTCTTTTACAAGAGCCTCCAGCCCCTGGGAGGTGGTCGGATAGAAGCCGTTGTCGAGATAGTAGAGGCCGAGAACCTGTTCAAGCTGGGCGATCTGTGTCTGGGTCGTCTTGCGCTTCGCCTCGTCGCTCTGTCCCATGAGCCGCGGTCCGACGAGCGCGGAGAGCAGGCCGATGATGACGACGACGACCATGATCTCGATCAGGGTAAAGCCCCGTCTTTTTTTCAGCAGTTTTTTATCGTTGTCTCTCAATGTACGCACCTCCAGAGTTCTTTGTATATCACCGTATCCATATTAACCTCCCGCACGCTATTTTTCAAGCACGGCCATGACGCGCGCCGGCGCGCCGTCGGCACCTTTGAGCGCCAGCGGCAGCGCCGTGAGGCAGAAGGGGGTTTTGAAGGGGAGCTGCCGCAGTCCGCGCAGGTTTTCCAGGACGACCATGCCGTTTCCTAGAATTGTCTTGTGCACGGGGCATTCCGCGCTTTTAACGGGGTCTACCGATATAGCGTCGACGCCGATCCCTTTGAGTTCCTGTTCCGCGAGGGCGCGCGCCGCCGCCTGCGAGAGTACGGGGAATCCTTCAAGATAGCCGTCCTCTCCCATCTTGTCACAATAGCCGGTGTGGAGCAGCAAAAAATCGGCCGCCGCCATCTCCTCCCTGGTGAGGCCGAGGTCGGATATTTCTATCTCGCGTCCCGCGCAGCCGCTGACGTCGGCGATCACCGCAAAGCCGAAAAAGGTTTCGTCCGGCAGTTCGTCGAGGCATGCGCCGCCTGCGAGCATATGGGCCGGCGCGTCCATGTGTGTGCCGGTATGCGAGGATATTATGATTTTTTTGGAGCGGCACCCCTCCTCCTCAATTTTCGTAAGCTCTTTGATCTCAGGGGAGATGTCTCCCGGAAATACCTGCATAGAGTCCTCGATTGGCCAGCCTAAGTCTATTACGCGCAAATCGTTCATCCTCCCAAGCAGCCGCCGGTTTTATGCGTCTTTTGTCGCCGCATGTTTTTGCCGGTGTGCTGAATTGGCGGAAAATATATACATACTGGCTGAACTATACAGAATAATATTCAGCCTTTTTACCTTAGGCAAAGATGTGTAATAAATCCGCCGACCATAGTATAATTAAAAAGTTATGGCTAAGCTACTAGAACTTGGAGGAATTTCTGTGCTCACCTTTTTAATCACTTCAATAATATTTTTTTTGACGATGTCATCGGACAATGCCTTCGCCGCCGATGTTCTGCGCTTTGACGTCGCGGTGATCGGAGCGGGGACCGGCGGCTCGGCGGCGGCGATCCAGGCCGCGCGCATGGGGATGGATGTCGCGCTTATAGAGGAATCGGACTGGATCGGCGGCCAGATGACGGGCGCCGCGGTCTCGACGATGGACGATGTGCGCCGTACGCGCACTGGGATATACAACGAATTTATCACGCGCGTACGCGAGTATTACGCACAGCGGAACACGCCAGTGAATCTCTGCTACTGGGGCTCTGATACGATCTCCTTTGAACCCTGGGTGGGGCAGAAGATCCTTACGGATATGATAAAGGAGAGCGGCAGGGTATCTCTCTTTCTTGAGTCGCGCGTGCTGAAGGCCAAGACGGAGAAAAACAGGGTCGTCTCAGCTCTCATAGAAAGCGGCGGCGAAAAGATGACGATAGCGGCGAAGGTCTTTATCGACGCCACCGAGACCGGCGATTTTATCCCCCTCACCGGCGCGCGCTACCGCGTAGGCAACAGCATTGCGCCTAAGGTGGACAAGGAGAGCGTGATTCAGGATATCACCTATGTCGCGGTGGTCAAGAGGTATCCCGAAGGACTGCCGCCGGAGCTGCGGCTGACGAGGCGTCCTCCCGGATACGAGGATTTTCTGCCCCATTTCCGCAAGGTGATCACGAAGGACGGCAGCTGGTGGCCGGGGGAGTATCCCTTCAACGTGCCGGTGCATAACGCATACCGCGCGATGCCGGATATCACCAACCCCGACCGTGAAAGGATAGACGGCGGTCTCTCCGGGACGTGGCCGCTGATATCACGTACCGGTGTGAACTGGGCTAACGATTATCCCGGACGGAAGTTCGGCGCGGCTGGAATGCCGGTGAAGTATCTTGAGGATAAGAAGTTCCGCCGTGAGGCGGAGCGCCGAGCGATGGCGGAGACGCTTGCCTTTATATTCTATATGCAGACGGAGCTCGGCATGGAGGACTGGTCGGTGGATGACCGCCAGGGATACGGCAGGTATTTCAGCAATAACTGGCGGGATTGGAAGGAGATGCCGGCGGAGTTCGTGCCCGTGCTGACGCATTTTCCCCCCTTCCCCTATGTGCGTGAGAGCCGCCGCATCGTCGGCGTGACGACGATGACGGTCAAGGATGTAGAGCGTGACCGGGTGCTGAGACGTATGCTCAAGACGAATCCTTACAGCATTGCGCTGGGCGAGTATCCCACCGATATCCACGGCCTGCGCGAGCCCCAGTATCTCGACCGGGACCTTGGCGAGAACGCGGAGGAGATACCGGCGGATACGGAGTGGAAGGGCGGTCTCTTTCAGATACCGATGGGAGTGCTGATCCCCGAGAAGGTCGACGGGCTGCTTGCCGCGGAGAAGAATATTTCGGTCTCGCGCATCGTCAACGGTTCGACGCGTCTCCAGCCCGTCACGATGCTGACCGGCCAGGCCGCCGGCGCGCTTGCCGCCGAGGCGGTGCGGCAGAATGTCGAACCGCGCATGGTGCACCCGCTCGACGTCCAGTGGCGTCTACTTGAGGCGAAGGACAAGCTCTCACTCTTCAACTTTGACGACGTACCCGTGGATTCGCTCTGGTGGCGCGGCGTCGAACTCTCGATGATATATGACTACATGGACCCGGCCTCCGAAACGATATACGGCGTGGATCAGGAGATGCACTGGCTCGAGGTGCGCGACGCCTTTCGCCGCGCCTTCGGGCGGATGGAATTTCCTCAGCGCGAATATGAAGCGCCGGTGACCCTCGACGATTTTAGCCAGTGGCTCAGCGAGTTGTTTGGAGATGACGCAAAGAGATATGAGGGCGTCCTCCAGCGTTTCCAGGGCGGCGACGTGATGAGGAAGGGCCAGCTGGCCGCCGCCGTCGCCGAGATAAAACTTTTGAAGGACTGAGGTCGGATATTTTGGCGCAGAAAAAAATAGACGCGATACTGGTCTCCATCAGGGACTCCGTCGCGATCGTCAACCGCCCCGTCAGGCGGGGCGAGGTGCTTGCCTACATGAACGGCGGCGATATGATGGAGATCACAGCGGCGGACGACATTCCCATTTACCATAAGATAGCGCTGCTGCCCATACGCGCGGGAGAGCCGGTCCTCAAGTATGGAGAGCGGATCGGACACGCGACGCGGGATATTCCCGCGGGGGCCCATGTCCACAGCCACAACCTGACGGATATGGAAGAGGAGGGCCGATGATGAAGTTTCTCGGATACCGGCGGCCGGAGGGCCGCGCGGGGGTGCGCAACCTCGTTGTCGTCATGCCGGGAGTGCTCTGTTCCTCGTCGGCGGCGCAGAAGATCGTCAGCGCCGTCCCTGGGACGACCTTTTTATATAATCATAACGGCTGCGGGCAGTCGCCCTCGGATACCGAACATACGCTGGAGGTGCTCTCCGGCCTCCTCGCCAACGGCAATGTCTACGGCGCGCTCATCGTCGGCCTCGGCTGCGAGGCGACGCAGCGCGGGCTCTATATGGAGGCGGTCCTGGCGAAGAGCCGCAAGCCTCTGCATTACATCTCCATCCATGAAGAGGGCGGCGTCGGCGGCGCGGTTGCCGCGGGGGTGAAGATCGCCGGAGGGCTTGTCGAGGAGGCGCGGCGGCTGGAGCGCGAAGAGATCGATATCTCGGAGCTGATTCTCGCTCTTGAGTGCGGCGGTTCTGACCCCACCTCCGGGATATCGGCCAACGTCGTGCTGGGAGATCTTTCAGACCGCCTTGTAGATATGGGGGCCACGGTGGTACTCAGCGAGACCTCGGAGGCGATTGGCGCGGAAAATATCCTGCTCGCGCGCGGCCGCACGCCGGAGGTCGGACGCCGCCTCCGCGAGATGGTCAGGAAATGGGACCGCGACATAAAGGAACAGACCGGCGCCGACATCCGGCTGACGAACCCGACGCCGGGAAACATCGCCGCCGGCCTAACGACGCTTTCGGAGAAGTCCCTCGGCTGCATACATAAGAGCGGAACCCGCCCGTTCGAGGGGGTGCTGGCCTCCGGCGAATATATCAGGGGACACGGGCTCTATTACATGGACACTACGGCCTACGACTGCGGTTCGATCACCGCGAAGATCGCGGGCGGCGCGCAGGTGGTGGCCTTCACCACGGGGATGGGGAACCCGCTCGGCAGCCCCATCGCGCCGGTGATAAAGATTACCGGCAACCGGGCGACCTTTGAAAAACATAACGACATGATAGATTTTGACACCTCGGCGAGTATCAGCGGCGAAAAAAGCGTCTGCGAGCTTAGCGGAGAGCTGCTGGATCTTACGGTGGCGGTCTGCGGCGGCAGGGAGACGAAGGCCGAGATAAACGAATCAGGCGTCGTCTTTGTAAACCAGCGCCACAGCTGCGGCTAGGGTACAGAATAATCAGGAGGGGCCTTCCCGTTGTGGGAGGCCCCTCCTTTGCCGTATGCGAAGGACTAATGCTTCACGTTTATCAGAAAATGTTTCCGGGCGTCGTTCATAAGCTGGCGGCCCATCACGGGCTCGAGGTTTTTCCAGTTTTCCGCTATCGCCCGGCGCAGCGGCAGCAGCTCGGCGTCGCTGTAGGTAAAGACCTCTATGCCGTTTTGCCGCATTAGCTCGTGGTTTCTCCTGTCGTTCTGTTTCGCCTGAGCGATGGATTTTGCCGAGGCGCGCCCCACCTCGCCGTAGATTATCGCGATATCCTCTTCGCTGAGCCTGTCCCAGGTCTTGGCGCTCATAAGGTAGGATTCCACCGCCTGCGAGTAGTTTAGCTGGTACCAATATTTCATGGTGCCCTTGAGGTTGGTGAAGGCCGCGTCCGCGGATATTGAAGATACGGCGTCGCACCGCCCCTCTTCCAGCGCGCGGGCGGCGTCGGCGTACTGCACCGAGACTGTCCGGTATCCCTGGGCCTCGATCGCCGCTTTGTATATGTGCATAAGGGGGACGCGCACGAGAACACCCTTGTTGGACTCAGGGGCCAGCGGGTCGTTTATCGGTTTGACCGAGGCGATGCCTGTTAGCCCCTCGATGTTGAAGCCCAGCAGTTTTACGCCGAGGCGCGTGTTGTACTCATCCATCTTCTGAGAGAGCCAGCTGTCAAGGCGGAAAGCCTTTTTGACCGCGTTATAGTTGACGAAGGGGTTGAGGTAGACGAGCTCGAGACGCGGGGCGAACTGGCTGGGGATGGATATCAGCGCCATGTCGATAGCCCCCCGCATAAGGTCCTCGTAGATGATCGTGTAGTCCCCCAGCACGTTAGCGGGGTAGACCTCTATGCTTATGCGCCCGCCGGTCCTTGACTGTACGCCGTCGGTGATCTCGCGCATCAGCTTAGTGGCGCTGTGCTCCTCAGGAAACTGTCCTGCGAAGCGCAGGGTGATCTCCGCGGCCGCGGCGGGAGAAGAAATAAAGATGAGCAGCATTACTGAACAGAGTGTGTTTTTTAGACCTGTCATAGCGGATTATTCTTTCCTTTCTCTTTGTTTCTTGTTTCACGGCGGTTCCTTGGGACCGCTGTAATTTGCGGTATCTCTTTTTGAACGGAGGCGCAGTTTAAAAATGCACTTTTTTCTTTATATCATAGATTTATATGTTCTGCCAGAGCAATAAAGGCGTATTTGTCCTTTTAAGGCCTGATTGACGCGGATTGGTAAATGATAATGAAGTGAAAACATAAATTATAGGGGCCCTGCCGCGTAACTAAACGCAGCAAAGGCCCCTTACCATGTTTTATTTGCTTTTTCGGCCTATTTTTCCTTTATTGGAAAATGTTTCCTCGCCTCGTTCATGAGCTGAACGCCCATCGCCGGCTCAAGCTGCTTCCAGTTCTCCATTACCGCCCGGCGCAGCGGCAGCAGTTCGGTCTCGCTGTAGGTGAAGACCTGCACACCGTTTTTCTTCATTTGCTCAAGGTTCCGTTTATCGTTCCGCTGGGCCTGCTCGATGGATTTCGCGGAGGCCTTGGCCACCTCCGCATAGATCACCTTAAGGTCCTCTTCGCTGAGCTTATCCCAGCTCTTCGCGCTCATGAGGTAGGATTCCGTCTCCTGTGAGTAGTTAAGCTGGTACCAATATTTCATGATCCCGCCGAGGTCCGCCAGCGCCGCGCCCGTTGATATCGAGGATACGGCGTCGCAGGTGCCGTCCTGCATAGAACGCGCGATGTCCGAGTAGGGCAGCGCGATTGTCCGGTAGCCCTGCGCCTCAGCCGCCGACTTGTAGACATTCATGAAGGGAACGCGTGTGAGCACGCCCTTGTTGACGTTGGGGTCGAGCGGCTTGCGCACCGCTTTCTTGGAGGCGATGCCCGTGAGCCCCTCGATGTTGAAGCCGAGGAACTTTACGCCGAGGCGCGTGTTATATTCGTTCATCTTCTTTGAGAGCCAGCTCCCGGGCTGAAATTCTTTTTTCAGCACGTCATAATTTGCGAAGGCGTTGAGGTAGACAAGCTCGAGGCGCGGGTCGAACTGGCTGGGTACGGAGATGAGCGCCATGTCGACCGCGCCGCGCATCAAATCCTCATAGATTATCGTGTAGTCGCCGAGCTTGTTGGCGGGGAAGACCTCTATCTCGACGCGTCCGCCCGTCTTGGCCTTTACGCCGTCGGCGATCTCATACATGAATTTGGTGGCGCTGTGGTCCTTGGGAAATTGTCCCGCGAAGCGCAGCTTCACCTCCGCGGCTTCAGAACATGTGGCGAGAAACAGAAACAGGAAAAGAACACAGAGCGAATTTTTGAAACTTTTCATAGCAAAAACCTCTCCTTTATGTCATTTGAGTTGCCTGTATTTTGATTACCCGCGCCGCGGATTCGGTGATTTTCGCAGGGCCGGTAAACTCGCCGGGAACCATTACGATTTTAACATGGATATCAACGCAGCGCCAATGCCGCAGGATGTACACGCAGGGCAAACGCATGTGCCCGCCGTCAACGCCCGTGCAGCAGACCAGCCGTCGCGGGCCGCTCGATGTTCGTCAAGAAACTTGGCGCGTTTGCCCTGGGTTACGCTGCATAGAAAAACCACGGCAGTCTGAAACAATTTCCCCTCTGCAGGGGAGTTTATGCCGTTTTCAGTCCCGCTCCGACCGCCACCGTTTAAGTCCAGGCAGGAGCCGCCGCATCATCTCGCGCGCGCTGCCGGCGGTGATCTCCGGGTGCGCCGCCGACATGTGAGGGAGGCATAGCTCGATCATCTCCTCCAGCGTAACGTCGGCGGTGAACCGTCCATCCGTCATACAGTAGCGGCAGTAGTCGCCGTTTTTGCTCCCGTCGGCCTCCGTGCCGTACAGCTCTTCTGAGTTCAGCGGCATGCCGCAGCTCTGGCAGTACCGGCAGAGGCACCTGCCGTCGGAGGCGCGCCAGGTGACGAAGTCTCCATCGACATAGATGGTTGCCTCCAGCGCGTCAAACTGCAGCACGCAGTATTCAGGGTCCTCCGGGCCTCCGGGGAAATGCGCCGTATACCAGTCCTTCCACAGACTTTTTTTGAAGCCATCGTCCTCCACGATCTTTATCGTTCCCGTCATGGTGACGCTGTCTTTTTCATCACCGTATGAAATTCCGGCCTTAGGGTTTTTCATAAAATGGGCCGTCTTGTGTGAACTCGTGCCCGTAGCGAAAAACACCCGCCTTATTCCCTCGCTGCCCGCCTTGCTCATCACGCAGATCCGCGGGAAGCCGTCCTCGTTTATTGACGCGAGCGACAGGACCTCGCATCTTTCGAGCAGCGCCGCCGCCTTTTCTTCGATCACAGCCATTTATATTCCTCCATTCCGGTGGTCTCGCGGTATTTCAGACCGCGGATATCTTAAAGACTATTTTATAAGCCTCATCGCGCTTTCGAGATGAGAGATCATGGCCAGCCGCGCCTCTTCCGGTCTTTTATTCAAGATGGCGGTTATAACCTTTTCCTGATCATTGATGAGATTGGTGATGTCTGCCGGAGGCAGATTGTCAAAACTCGCGTGGTGCGCGTCTATTTCAGCCTTTATTGATGAGAGCATATGCAGCAGCAATGAATTCTTACTCATACGGATAACTGTGTCGTGGAAGAGGTAATGTATCCTGTTTTGTTCAGCGATGTCGCAGCTCTCGGCGCAGCGGCTCATCCGCAGGAGTTCGTTTAACTCGCCGATGTCGCCCTCCGTCACCCGCAGGGCCGCCCAATAGGCGCTCTGCGATTCCAGCAGGGTGCGTATCTCATATATCTCCATTACGGAGGCGTTCCTGTAGCCGATATCTATCACCTCAAGCGAGAGGATGCGGCTTATCGCGTCCTCCGCAAGGAATGTTCCCTGCCCTGGACAGGAGGTGAGGACGTTCATATTATTCAAGATCTTTACAGCTTCCCTTATTGAATTCCTGCTGACGGAAAACGCCGACGCAAGCTCATTTTCGCTGGGGATTTTGCCGCCTGGCTCCCATGCTCCATCTTTTATTAGCTTCAGCATCTCGTCTAAAATAGACTGGGTCAATGTGACTCTTGAAATAGCCTGAATCATGGAAACACTCCTTTCGTCATCTTTATTTTAACATCATAAAAGGCGTAATATAAAATATATTTAATGAATGTCTGACGATATATATAATAAAACATCGCAAGTAAGGCTATTTTTTTATTATTTTTACTGTGTTTCTTAAGAAAAAATAAATTATAGATAATTTAATTGACATGAAGAAACACAATGATATAATGAGGTCCAGGTTTAATTAAATGTAGGATAATCCTATAGTTGTTACAGCCGGTTAAAAAAAGCAGGGAGGTAATTTTAATGCCATGCAAGTTGGTCAATGCTGAGATCGTTGAGAATCTACTTACAATGAAAGACGCGGTAGCCGCCTGTGAAGAGGCGTTTCGCGACTGGGGCAACGGCGAGGTCGTCTGTCCGACAAAAATAACCCTTGAACTTGGTGAGGACGCGGAGTGGCCGCCCTATAAGAACGGCCTGAACGCGATGCCGGCGTATATTCACAGCAAGAAGAGCGCGGGCATCAAGTGCGTCGGCGGTTCGCTGAACAACCCGCAGTGGGGGCTGCCCTATATCATCGCGCTGATTTTGCTCTTCGACCCCGCCACGGGAATATTCCGCTGCGTGATGGACGGCGCTCAGATAACAAATTACAGGACAGGGGCCCAGGCCGCTGTCGCCGCGAAGTATATCGAGGACAAGAAAAAGATAAAGTTCGGCCTTTTCGGAGCCGGCGTGCAGGGCCGTACTCAGCTGATGGCCTTCAACGAGGTCTTTGATATAGAGGAGGTCCACCTCTACGATATAAATCCCCAGGCGGCGAAAGCCTTTGTAGAGGAGATGTCGAAGGTGGTCTGCACGAAATTTATCATAAAAGAAGATCCCAAAGATGTCATGGAGGTCACGGATATTGTCGTTTCCGTGACGCATGGCAAAAATAAGTTTATCAAGAACGAGTGGTTCAAAAAGGGACAAATCATCTTTCCGATGGGTTCATTCACCGAATGCGAGGACGAGCTTCTTCTGGGAGCCGACCATGTGATCGTGGACTCCGTCGGCCAGACGATGCACAGAGGGGCGCTGAAGAGCGTCGTGGACGCGGGGAAATTCAAGGAAGAGAATATCAGCGCCACCATCGGAGAGCTGGTATGCGGTAAAAAGGAATACCGTATCTCGCCGGATGAAAAGATAGTCTGCATCCCGATCGGAACCGGCGCGATGGACATCGCCGTCGCCACGATGATCTATGAGAAGGTAAAGGAACAGAACCTTGGCGAGTCCTTTGTCTTTAATAATGCGGTAGAAATTTAGTCGTAAAATCACTTTAGTCGCTGAAATGTAATTTGAAAATGGAGGGATGAAGATGTTTTTTAAGTATCTGAAAGTTGGTCTCGCGGCGACGGCGGCGCTTTTATTGGGGGGCGCGGCCTGCGCCGCTCCGGCGTTCCATGTCGGTATCGTCACCGGTACCCTTTCCCAGAGCGAGGATGAAATACGCGGCGCCGAATACTGCCTGAAAAAATATGGCGACGTATCCAACGGCGGTATGATCCGGCATGTCACCTATCCTGATAATTTTATGTCGGAGATGGAGACGACGATATCCCAGATAGCGGGGCTGGCCGACGACCCGCTGCTGAAGGTCATCGTCATCAACCAGGGTATCCCCGGCACTACGGAGGGTATCCGGCGGGTGAAGCAGAAGCGCCCCGATATAATCTGTCTCGTCGGCGAGGCCCACGAGGACCCGAACGTGATAACCTCGGCGGCGGATATGGCGACGACGATAGACTTCATCGATAAGGGTTATCTTCTCGCCTACACGGCGAAGCAGATGGGCGCGGACACCTTCGTACATATTTCGTTCCCGAGGCATATGAGTTATGAGAGCATCGCGCGCCGGGTCGCCATAATCAAGGCCGCCTGCCAGGACCTGGGGTTAAAGTTCTCCTACGAGACCGCGCCGGACCCGACGAGCGACGTCGGCGTGGTGGGCGCGCAGCAGTTCATGATCGAGAAGGTGCCGGCGTGGATAAAGAAGTATGGAGAGAAGACGGTATTCTTTACGACGAACTACTCTCTCCATGAGCCGCTGCTGAGGCAGCTTGCACGGTACGGCGGCATGTATATCGAGGCGGACAGCCCGTCGCCGCTGGTCGGTTATCCGGCGGCCTTCAGCATCGACCTCTCAAAAGAGGCGGGGAACTGGCCCGCGATCCTGAAGAAGGTGGAGGATGCGGTGATCAAGGCCGGCGGAAGCGGCCGGATGGGCACCTGGGCCTATTCCTACGGTTACGCGAATACGCTGGCGCTGGTAGACTTCGGCATCAATGTCGTCGAGAAGAAGATGAAGCTGTCGAGCAAGAAGGATTTCCTCACCTGTTTTGACCGCGCGACGCCGGGGTCAAAGTGGAACGGCAATTATTATACCGACCTGGGAACCGGCGTGACGAGCAAGAACCTGATGCTCATTTACCAGGATACCTATATCTTTGGCAAGGGTTTCATGGGTGTGGCGGATATAAAGGTGCCGGAAAAATATCGTAAAATAAAGTAAATCTATCTTTGTGCCGGACGGAGCCGCTGGGGACAGAGAGACGGCTCCGTCTTATTTTTTAACGAGGGAGTGACAGCGATGGCGGTTTTTGAAAAGATGGAACAGCTGGTTCCGCTGCTGAAAGAGGCGGGCTATGAGGCGGTCTTTATCGCGCCGTCTCCCGATCTTGAATATATATGCGGTTTGGACTGTCTGCCGGACGAGCGCTTCAAAGGGCTGCTGGTGACGGACAGGGGCCGCTTTTTCTTTATGACGCCGAAGCTTTACCTGGAAGAGATGTCCGGCATCGCCGGCGATCCCTCTCTCTGCGAGGTGTGGGAAGACCACGAGGGCTTTGTCGGAGCCTTTATCAACGGCTGTAAAAAGGTCGGCCTGGAATCGGGTAAGATCGCCTTTAACGACGCCGTGAGGGCAGTGGATATGCTCAAGATATCCGCCGCGATGGACGGAATCGTCTGCTGTGACGGGGAGGAGCTTATAAGCCCGCTGCGCAGCGTCAAAACGGAGGAGGAGATTTCCCTCATGGGGAAGGCGGCCAAGGTCGCGGACGACACGCTGGCGGAGGTCGTGAAATACATACGTCCGGGAGTGACGGAACGCTGGATCGAGGGAAAACTTACCGAAATACATAACGATCTGGGAAAGGGCGTATGCCGGCATATCAGCCATATCGTGGCCTCCGGCCCCAACGCGGCGCTGCCGCACTATAACGGCGGCGAACGGGTGATCGGCGAAAGGGACGTCGTGCTCATCGATTTTGCCGGCAGATACGGCAGCTATTTTTCGGATATGACGAGGACCTTCTTTGTCGGCGAACCGTCGGAAGAGGAAAAAAAGATTTACGAGATAGTCCTTGAGGCGCAGACGGCCGGAGAAAGGGCCGTACATGCCGGAGTCAGCGCCGGAGAGGTGGACCGTGTCGTGCGCAAGGTGATCGAAGAGGCCGGTTACGGCGATTATTTTCCCTACCGGGTCGGCCACGGCGTAGGGATATCGGTCCATGAGACGCCGTTCATCAAAGCGTTTAATAAACATATCCTCCGTCCCGGTAACGTATTCAGCATAGAGCCGGGGATATACCTGCCGGGGAAGTTCGGCGTCAGAATAGAAAACCTGGTCGCGGTGGGATACGACGGCACCGCCGTCGTGCTGAACAAGCTGCCTAAATCGATGCTCGTCCTTTCTTAGACCGGGGGTGCGGAGCATGAATGATCATGATGTGACGGCGGTATACAAATATATAGACGAGAATATGGAGCTTTATCTCGGCTGGCTCATGGAGGCGGTGCGCCAGCCGAGCGTCTCCATGTACAACGCCGGCATGGGCGAGATGGCCTCCATCTGCGCCCGTTTTCTTGAAGACAAGCTCGGACTGAAGGCCGAGATGATAGAGACCGGAGGCTCGCCGTACATATACGCCCACCTTGACGAGGGGGCGAAGGATACGCTGGCCTTTTATAACCACTACGACGTCATGCCGGCCGAGCCGCTGGAAGAATGGGAGTCGTCTCCCTTCGAGCCAGTCGTCCGTGACGGCAGGCTGTGGGGGCGGGGCGTGGCCGACAACAAGGGCAGCATGTTTTCCCGTATCTGCGCAGTACACGCCTGTAAACAGGTTTACGGCAAACTTCCCGTGAACCTGAAATTTTTCTACGACGGCGAGGAGGAGATCGGAAGCCCTCATCTTGACGATTTTGTGCGCGCCAACGGCGGACTGTTGAAGTGCGACGGATTCTTTTGGGAGGGCGGCAGCCGCGATCTCGAACGGGGGCGTCCTCATATCACCCTGGGAGTAAAGGGCATCTGCAAGATAGAGTTATCGTGCCGGACCGCCGGCAGAGACTTGCATTCGGCGAACGCGGCCATCGTCGCCAACCCCTTTTGGCGTCTCGTGTGGGCGCTCGCCTCGATGAAAAACGAAAAAGAGGAGATCCTCATCGACGGATATACCGACGATATTGTTCCGCTTTCAGATAAAGAGCGGAAGATAATCCACGATATGAGTTTCGACGAGCAGGCCTCGCTCAAATCATACGGCATCGGTTCATTTTTGAACGGCGAGAGGGGGAACTCCCTGAAAGAGCGGCTGGTCAACTCGCCGACGATCAACATAAACGGTTTCAGAGGCCCGTCGAACGACGCGGAGACGAAGACGGTGCTGCCGGGAGCGGCCTCCGTCTTTCTCGACCTCCGGCTGGCGGCGGGGCAAACTCCGGAAAGGGCCCTAAAAAAGATCCGGGAGCACCTCGACGCGAAGGGGTTCAAAGATATAGAGGTAAAGTTAAAATCCTCATACGAGCCCTTCCGCACCAGCTGCGAATCCACGCTCATGAGGGCCGCGGTCGAATCCGCGAGGGAGATATACGGAATGGAGCCCAACATCATCCTCAACGACTGGGGCAGCAGCGGCGTCTGTTCCGTATGCGGCAGGCTGGATATCCCCTGTATAATGATAGGCGTCATGAACGAGGACAGCAGAGAGCACGCTCCCAATGAGAATATCTATTTAGAGGACTATAACTGCGCGATGAAGATGATCGCCTCGATAATAACCAAGCTGCCGGATATGTAAAATTTTTCAAAAGATTAACTTGCCTGTGAAGTGATCCGGGAACTGACGATATAAAAGCAGGGCGCCCACACGGACGCCCTGCTTTCTTAAATTGCAGGTAAAACTAAAACTTTGCCGTTATGCCAGCCCGATGAACATCCCTATCGCGATGAGCGCCATCTGGGTCAGGATCAGAAGAATGAAGAGCGGTACGAGCCATTTCCACCAGCGGTCAAGTTTAATACCGGCAAGGGCGCAGAGCACCGGAGCGAAGGCCGTCGGCCACATGATGTTTGAGAGGCCGTCGCCGAACTGAAAGCACAGCACCGCGATCTGGCGCGGGATGCCAAGAAGATCGGAGAGGGGAGCCATGATCGGCATGCTGATGACCGCCTGTCCCGAGCCTGAGGGAACGAGGAAGTTGAGAAGCGTTTGTACGACGAGCATACATTCAGCCGCCACCCAGCTCGGCATATAGGAGAGAGGGAAGGCGAGTCCGTAAACTACGGTATCAATGATACTGCCGGAGCGCAAAACGACCAAGATCGCCCGTGCAAGGCCGACCATCATCGCCGCCATTGCCATATCGGCGAAGCTCTTGGCCATCTTCTCAGCCGTCTCACTCGGGCTCCAGCCCATGATTGCCGCGCTCACAATGCCCATGATAAGGAACATTGCGCAAAGTTCCTGCAAATACCAGCCGTATGTCTTCGTTCCATAGACAACGACGATGATCCCAATAGCGAGCGTGGCCAGCACCAATATCTCGCGAATGCCGAAGCGGTAGTTTTCCAGGTTTTCGTCTGCCTTTACGTGCGAGGCCATATCACTGCCGTACAGGAGGCTTTTCGTAGGGTCCTCCTGTATCCGAATCGCATATCTCATTATATAGGCGGAGGCTACGACTACCATTGCAATATGGCAGAATATGCGGAAGCTGGCGCCTGACATTGGCGGCAGCTCGGCGATGCTTTGGGCCATTCCCACAGTGAAGGGGTTCATCACGGCTCCCGCGTAACCGATGCCTATTCCAAGCGCTACTATAGCGAGCCCGACTATCGCGTCATAACCCATTGCTATAGCGATTCCGACAAAAATAGGTACAAAGGGGAAGGCCTCTTCAAAAACGCCTATTGTCGAAGAGGCGATACCCAGGATAGTGATGAATACAGGTATGATGACAGCACGCGATTTACCCTTCAATACCCGAAGTAATCCTGAAACCAGGCCGTTGAATGCGCCGGTTGAGATGATCAGACCAATGGAAGCGTAGGCGATCATGATAAAAAATATGATGTTGCTGGCGTCGAGCATACCGCCGTAGATGGCCTGTATCATCTTGAAGGGGCCTACCGGCGTCGATTCTATTGGATGGTATGTGCCGGCGACAACAATCGTACGTCCCGCTTCGTTCTTTATACGGTCGAACTCTCCCGCGGGCAGCACCCATGTCGCTATGGTACAGGCGATGATGATCATTAGAAGAAGGACGTAGATATGCGGGAACTGGAATTTTTTCTTTGCCGGGTCCTTAAAAGCAGTCTCTTTCATGAGAATCTTCCTCCCTGAATTAGTCTTCGAGAGCCAGCTTCACAGCCGCCTCAGCGTGAAGCGTCGTTGTGTCGAAGAGTGGAACTTTGGTGTCTTCCTGTTTTACGAGAAGAGGTATCTCCGTGCAGCCGAGAATGACGCCCTCCGCGCCTTTTGAGTGAAGTTTTTCGATTATCTCCACGAAACGCCGCGCCGATTCAGGGCTGAATATGCTGTAATCGAGTTCTTCGTAGATGACGTGGTGGATGAAGGCGATGTCGTCTTCTTCGGGAATCAGTATCTTTATGCCATAGTCCCGTTCCATCTTATCCTTATAAAAGTCCTGCGTCAGCGTGAACTTTGTCCCCATGAGACCGACCGTCTTGAATCCCTTGTCGAGGATGGCCTGCGCGGTGACGTCCGCGATGTGGAGTATCGGCTTTGATACCCTGTCTTTAATTGCGCTCACAGTCTTGTGCATCGTGTTTGAACAGATCATCGTGAAGTCCGCTCCGGCAGCTTCCGCACGCTTCACCGCATCCTCCATCATGTCCGCGAGTTTTTCCCAATTGTCCTCGTCGCGCAGGATCAGGACGGGGTCGAGGTCCACAGAGTACATTACGCACTGACATGAATGCTGACCGCCAAGTTTTTTATTGATGAGCTCGTTCACGATCTTGTAGACTTCGGCGGATGACTGCCACGCCATGCCGCCGATGATGCCGATGGTTTTCATTAAGAGATTCCTCCTTTATATTATTGTTCTACTTCAGCTATCAATTCGACTTCCACACAGATGTTAAGCGGAAGCGAGTTGACAGACATCGCGCATCTTGAGTGCCGGCCCTTTTCTCCAAACAGCTCTACGAGAAGGTCCGAAGCTCCGTTTATAACGTAGGGCTGCTCCGTAAAGTCCGGCGTGCTGTTGACGAAACCGTGGACGCTGACGATTCGCTTAACGCGGTCAAGGTCCCCGACGGCATCTTTAAGAATGGAGACGAGGTTGACCGCCGTAACGGCCGCGGCCTCCTTTGCCTCCTCTTTAGTAATATCCTCGCCGACTTTGCCAAGATATCTGGTGTATTCGCCCATAATGCTCGGCCCCTGTCCCGATATATAAATCAGGCTGCCGCTCTGAACAAAAGGGACGTAGCTGCCGATCGGTTTAATACCAGGGAAAAGTTCTATACCAAGCTCTTTCAGCTTATTTTCGATTTTCATATTCTCAGCATTCCTATCTGTGATATTTTCTCTCGACTCTGCGCCCGCCCTGATATACTTCGCGGATATCGCCGAAGGCCTCCAGGTTATCAAGAGGGTTGACGTCAAGTACAAGGAAGTCGGCCTCTTTACCCGGTTCGAGAGTACCGCGGCTGTCGCTGACGCCGACCACCTCAGCGGAGCTCTTGGTCGCCGCGGTAATCGCCTGCATCGGTGTGAATCCGCCTTCGACCATCAGCTTAAGCTCCCCTATGTAAGCCTTGCCGTGTTCGCAGAAGGGGGTGCCGGCATCGGTGCCCATTGCGATCCTGATTCCTTTGGCCACAGCCTTTTTGAAGCTCGCCATATGCCGCCCGATGGCGCTCTTGGTCTTTTCAACCGCCTCTTTGCTGAGTCCGCGCTCCTCTCCCACCATTGCGCAGATCCATGGGGCTACGAGCGTAGGCACATATGGAATGTCGTGCTTTTTCATAAAGTCAAGAGCCTCATCGTCTATGAACATGCCGTGTTCAATACAGTCGATGCCGGCACGCAGGGCGTTCTTCACCCCTTCCGCGCTGTGAGAGTGCGTCGTCGTGCGTTTGCCGGATTTATGGGCCTCTTCAACCGCGGCGCGTATCTCTTCTTCCGAGAGCTGCGGCGCTCCCTGCGGTCCCGGCGTGAGGTTGCCTCCGGTCGCCATGATCTTTATCACCGTGGCCCCCGCCTTGATCTGTTCCCGCGCCGCTTTTCTCACCTCGGAGGGGCCGTCGCATTCGCGCCCGATCTTCCAGCCGTGACCGCCGGTCATCGTTATCATCTCGCCGCTCGCCAGCAGGCCGCAGCCCTCGATCAGCCCCTCGTCGCGCAGTTTTTTCAGTTCGATATCGATGTGGCGGTAGCCGCCGAGGTCGCGGATGAAGGTGACGCCGCCGTCGAGCGTCTTTTTTAAGTTCACCATGCCGCGATGGGCGATCCTGGTGTCGCTGTCGCGTCCCACAAAGCCGGTGAAGTCGGCTTCGGGGTCTATAGTTACATGAACATGGGCGTCAATAATGCCGGGAGTGACATATTTATCGTGGTAATCAAGTATCGGCGTTCCCGCGGGAGCCTCTTTTGCCGTCTCTTCATATTTGCCGGCCGCGGCTATCCGGCTGCCTTTCAGCAGAAGCGCGGCGTCCGCTGCAGGCTCTCCTCCCCTTCCGTCTATCAGGGTTCCGCATCTGACCAAGGTATATTCACTCATATAAAAAGCCCTCTTTCCTCATACAAAAATAGCCAAAACCATTTTTTCTGTGAACATTATCGGATGTTATAATATGAACAAAATGTTCAGTTACAGGCCGAAGATATGCAGAACTAATATCGACCGACTACGATTATATTAATTTTTGTCATAAATCTGTCACAGGAGAGAGGCTGCGGAGGTGTGGTAATGAAGATATCGCTTAACTTATCGGGACCGCCGTCTGTTGCTGTGGACGGAGCAAGGGTTGAGTTCGCGACGAAGAAAGCCGAGGCCATCTTTTACTATACCGCACTCAAAGGGCAGGTCTCCAAACAGAGCTTAGAGCTTATGTTCTGGCCCGAGCTTGATGAGGCGCACGCCAATAAGAATCTGAGAAATTCCATATATTACATCACGAGGATATTTGGCGCCGGCGTATTTAAAAAGAGCCGGGGCGTTTTAGAGTTTTCCGGCTCTGTAGAATTTGTAGAAAATATTGATCCCCTTCGCGGGAGATTTATGGAGGGGTTTTATCTCAAGGACTGCCCGGATTTCAACTCTTTCGTAGATGAGTACAACAATAGTCGGGATATGCAGCTTTATAATTCCGCTAAGGCTAACTTTCTGAGGGCGCTCTCCGTGGGGGAGCTTGATGATATGGAAACCTTGAACCGTTATGGAGCGCTTTCGAGGATGGATCCCTACGACGAGGAGGTCGTCTTTGCCTTAATGGAGCATTGCTTCGGAGAGGGACGGCTTGACGAAGTCGTGAAACTCTATCGTGACTTTGAAAGAAAGATGCTCCGCGATCTGATGCTGGAGCCTCTTAAGGATATTCAGAACCTATATCGGGCCGCGCTCCTGCGGAAAAAAGCTGAAAGAGGCGCCGCCGCGCCTTTTTTCTTTGGCCGCCTGACGGAGTTGAAAAGGCTTAGCCGGTCGCATCGGGACTTTCTCAGCGGCTCGCAATATACCGACCTTATCATCTCGGGAGGTATCGGGAGCGGTAAGACATACCTGCTGAGCCACTATATGAGAAACAGCGGAATCAAAGGGACGAAAGTCTTGGAATTGGTCTGTTATGAGGCGGAGCGGAAAATAGAATACCGAGTACTTTCACTGCTGATCGGCAAAATGCTCAAGGCACTGAAGGTGGATACGAAGGACCTGCCTGAGAGCTACCGGCAAATTCTGGTCTATTTCTTCCCCTTTATGTTTGGCAAGGGCGCGCACGACGGGCAGTCTGATGTGAAGGATGGCAATCTGCCTTTTTTTGAGCTTGAGGAGCTTTTATCGGAACTATTCGCCCGCCTGACAGCGCGGGCGAAATTTGTGATCGTCATAGACGATATCCGTTACTGTGACCGGATGAGCTTTGACTTTATCCAGCGTGTCGCTCTCTGCAAATACCACGGACGCGCGCTGTTCTTCATTAGCTGCCACGACAGCTGGCTTAAAGAATATCTAAAAACCTTCGATAAAAATACCTTAAGAAACATCGATATCCTGGAGCTGAAAAATTTCCGGCGGGATGAGGTAGAGGCAATCGCCTCCCGGCGTTTGAAAGACCCCGCTCCCGAAACTGTCGATGCCCTTTACAAGGAAAGCGGCGGAAACCCCCTCTATCTCTTTGAGATAATCAACAGCCTTAAAGACAATAAACCGGTGAATAATTATAAATTCATTTACCTTTTGGAGAACAGGCTGAAAACACTATCCAGCTATGAGCAGATGGCGCTCTATATCTCTTCCGCCTTTTTCAGCGACATCATGCCTGAGGCGGTAGCCGATATCATCGGCGTTGACAGTATTAGGATACTGGAACTTTACGAGTCGCTTGTGCAGAATGGCTTCCTTAAAGAGGAGATACGCGACGGGCATCTGACGCTGATGTTTGCCCATGAGCAGTTTCGGCTTTATATCTACCAGAGCCAGCCGCTCATCAAACGAAAGACGATACATATGAAGATCGCGGAATATCTTGCATCCTGCGCGCGGGAGGCGGAGTGTGAAAGAGATTATATTGACAGCATAATCTACCATTATCACAGCGCGGGACAGATGGTGAAATATCTCAGCTGCAAGCTCAGGAAAGCTTTAAACATCGTCTCTGTGGATCACGACTTTCCCGAATTCCTGTCAGGCGTCACTCAGGATTTTATTGCGAAGCTGGAGGAAGAATTTTGCCTTGTAAGCGTACCGCTTGACCTCAAATATGAATTTACCCTGCTGAAGGCCAGCTTTGCCGTTAAGACCTGTAATTACGATGAGGGCCTTAAGCTCATCCGTTTCATTCTTGAGTCTGACACAGACAAGCGCCGTCTTCTCAAGGCAAGAAAGCAGCTCATATATTATGGCATACAGACGCGGGATCATGCGATGATAAGAGAAAACGCGATAGCGGCGCTGCGCATTTTAAAAGAGAGGCCGGATGATGTGGAAAAGGCCGATATTCTTAAATCCTACGCGCTTGCGGAGCTGAACTGCCGCCATTGTAAAAACGCCGGGAGAATATTGCTGCGAAGCCTGGCGATGCTGGACGGCATGCCGCTCAGCGAGACGGTGCTTTATATCAGGGCCTGTATCTTCAATTACCTGGCCTATGAGCATAAATACGCCGGCGAGTATGAACGGTGCATCCCGTTCTATATGAAGTCGATAGAGATATGCACCTCGGCGAACATCACCAATGGCCTGCCTCTCTTTTACATGAACCTTGGCCAGGCATTGATGAAGATGGGGAGGCAGGAGGAGGCTAAAAAATATTTCCTGAAATTTGAGGTGCTGCGCGAGAGGATCTATTCGGCGCTTTCAACGACAATCGTCAAAGCTTACCTGGCCCTTATTTATTGCATTGAGCGCAACTACCGGCTGTCGGCAAAGTATCTTGCCGAGGGGTTTGAATGCAGCCTCGTCATAAAAAATTCCTACGAATACGCATATCTTTACAAGATATGCGCACTGCTTAAAAAAACTGCGCTCAAGGACTGTGAGGCGGCGGGAATACTTAACGCCGTTCTGCCGGAAAGCTACGGATATTATTATGAGAGAGCGTCGGAGAATTTCAAAAAAATTGGGCTTGAGCGGGAGCTTGCAGAGCTCGACCGCATGTAAAACAGAAGAAGGCTTGTTTGATAGACTATTCTTTTAATAATAATGTAGAATTAGTTGTTTATTTATAGCGTTCACATATTGGCAAATCGTAGCTTATTTATTTGTAAAGGGGTTTGGTTGGTTATGAAAAGCAAAAACTTTTTCGTCGTATTTGTTGTTGTTTTGGCGCTGGCTGTTCTCTCCTGCGGAGCATGGGCCGTGCAGGAACCGGAATATGCCGAGGGTGAGGCGATCGTTGTGATAAGGGGCGCTTCGCCGCTTATCTGTGGCGTGAGATCCCTCACGGAAGAGAATATGAGGTCAACGGCCGCCTCCGCCGCGACGCGGTCCGGCGGCAGCGTGATACAGCTGTTCAGTCCGGTAGAGGAAACGCCATCCGCCGCCACGGAGGCGCGGAGCGCGCGCGCCGCCGCTGGCGGACGTCTCACCGTGGCGCACCTGCGTGCCGCGGAGGGTGAGAGTACGGAGGAATTCATCGCGCGCCTGAAGAAAGACCCCGATGTCGTCAGCGCGATGCCGAACTACATCGTGCGCTGCCAAGCGGCTAAGATCCCGAACGATCCTCTGTGGCCGCGGCAATGGGGGCCAGCGGCGATAAAGGCCCCCGAAGTCTGGCGTCATGGCACGGGAACGGCGGAGACGGTGGTCGCCGTTATCGACAGCGGCGTCATATACGACCATCCTGACCTGAAGGACAACATGTTCGTCTTTAGCAAAGAGCTGGCCGATAAGATGTGCGCGGAGAGCGGCGGTATCATCAGCGGAGACTTTGCGGGCAGCCACGGCGCTTGGTATCACAGCAAGATTCATTATGGTTCCGAAAGTGATCCATATCAGGCTGTCTCGATAGGCCCCGCATCGACGATTGACGGCGAGATCAGCGATATCGACAGCGGCGTACGGGAGACGATGAGCCGTATCGGCGACGTAACGGGGCACGGCACGCATGTCGCCGGCATCATCGGCGCGGCGGGAAACAATGGAACCGGCGTATCCGGATTAAACTGGAAGGTGAGGATACTCCCGGTGAATGTATTCTCATACAGCTTTTTCGGCGCGCAGGCGGAGACTTCGGATATTATCCGCGGCATCGACTTCATACTCGCCGCGAAGCGCGCTGGCGCGAATATCCGCGCCGTCAACATGTCGCTTGGCATGTGGGCCTCCCCGTTGGAGATGGAGGGCAGCGCCTATGATCTCAAGATAAAGGAGATGAGCGACGCGGATATCCTCGTCTGCATCGCGGCGGATAACGAGGGGGAGGATATCGATGACCCCAAGGACTTTCTTCATAAAGGCAGGCGTCCTTATCCTGCCTGCTTTAAATATGACAACACTCTGACGGTGGGTGCGCTTAAAGAAGAAAACGGCGGTCTGCTGCCGGATATCTTGTACACCAACTACAGCACCAGCGGACAGTGGGTGGATATCTTCGCTCCCGGTACCGGCGTGCTCTCCACCTGCCGCACGACAAAGCTGCTCGGCGCTGAGTGGGACGCCTCCGGCTATATCTCCGCCTCCGGTACCTCGATGGCCGCGCCGCATGTGGCGGGAGCGGCGGCGCTGCTATTTTCCTTCGATCAGTCAAAGAGCGCCGGCGAGGTAAAGAAGATGCTGCTAGAGGGAGCTGACGGCAAGACCGCGAAAGAGGGCTACTCCGCATACGGCGCGCTTGACCTGAACGGCGCGTGGGAAAAGGGTTTTGGCGGCACGCCGGTGACGCCGGTATCGCCCGATGTGGATACTTCGGGTGATATTTTATCGGTGCTCGCGGAGCTGCCTGCGGATATCTCTCAGCTGACGGAAATATTCTCCGAAGATCAGCTCGTCGGCACCGAGGAGGGCCTTTACCTTGATTTCGACATTGTCGGCAGAGCGGTCTCCGGTCTCGGCGGCAGGGAGATAGAGGATATCTCGCTCTTCCCCGTATTCAGGCTTTCTGATGGCGCGATGACGGATGGACGGCTCTGCGCGGCGGCTTTTGAACTTGACGGGACGGATTTCTGCGAAGGCGGCTCGCGTGAGGATATCGCCGTATGTAAGATAAAGCCCGACGGCACGATGCTGGAATATCAATGGGCGGCGGGGGAGAATGAATACGTAAATGGCCGTTACACAATACTTGACGAAGCGGGTAATATATTCCACGGGCGCTTTGATGGCGCGAAGAAGTACACTGTAGTTCTCTTCGTAGCGGATAACGGTGATTTCGACCTCGACAATAGGGCGGGCGTGATCGTCGATCCAACGGCGATCGTAGCCTTTAAAAAAGATGAAAGAAAGAACAGCGGCGGCGGCGGATGCAGTGCTGCGGGGGTGGGTGTATCTTTGCTCGCCGTGCTCATATTTGCGATTCCCGCCGTCCTTCGCAGGAAAGGATGATGACTGGCCAAATGAACAAAAAGATGATAAGGATACTGGCCCCGCTTCTCTGCGCGGCAATACTTGCGGCGGTTCCCGCCTTCGCGGCCGTCGCGCCGCTCAATCCGGCCTTCACCGAATATGTTGTGAAGCATGAGGGCGGCGCGAAGAACGTGGGCGCCGTGAAAAATAATATTAATATAAAGGGGACGGCGGGCGTGCCGAACTTCGGCTACGTGCCCTCGCCGCTTGACTGGTCGCATCTCCGCGGCGTAGTTTACCCTGTCGGGATCCCTCGCGGCGACTCGGCGGCGCGTGCCGCGCGCGCCGCGGACCAACTGCCCGCATCATACGACCTCCGCCCCTCGATGCCCGCCGTAAGAAATCAGGCCCCCTTCGGCAACTGCTGGACATACAGCGCGATGGCGGCGACGGAGTCCAATTTGATCAAACAGGGGCTTGCCTCCTCCGCAGACATCGCGCTTTCGGTCTGGTACATTACCTACTACGCCTACAACTCCGGCAGCGGCTTCGTCCCCTTCACAAATGCCAGCGGACAGCCCTACTACAACGCCGGCGGCAACGACTGGCGCGCGGTGGCGCTGCTGGGACGCGGCACCGGCTCGCTTTACGCCGCCGAGGCCCCCGCGCCGCTCACGGCGGGCGCGGTATACGCGCCGGCGGTGGCTCCGCGGCGTTACAAGCTCAATAACGCCTTCTATCTCGGCAGCGACGGAAACTTCGAGGTGCCTCTCTCGCAGGACCGGCGTGATATGATAAAGGGCGCGGTGATGGAATATGGAGCCGCCTCCGTCGGCATATATCAGTTCAGAGACAACGGCGAATCACAGAAGATTATCTCTAAAGACGTCTTTTCCGATGAAAAGCTATCTTATTACACCGGCTTACAATATGGCGATAATGATATCAACGGTTCCACAGTAACATTTGGTACCAATCATGCGGTGACGATCGTCGGCTGGGACGACAACTACCCGAAGGAAAACTTCGCGGCGGATAATCCGCCTCAGGGGGACGGCGCCTGGATAATCCGCAACAGCTGGGGAGCCGACTGGGGAGGAGACGGAGGCTATTTCTACGTCTCCTACGAAGAGGGCACTCTCTGCGACGGCGTCGTATACGACACCGCCGCCGCGCGCTCCGGCGAGCGCGTCTATCAGTATGACCCGCTGGGCCCTGTCACTTGGTACAGCCTATATTATGAAGGCTCGACGGAGCCGGTCCAGTATTTTGCGAACCTCTTCACGGCGGCGGCCGACGACCGGATATCCTCCGTCGCCTTTTACGTTCCCGAACCGGGCAACAGTTACGAAATAAAGATCTATCAGAACTGCGGCGCCAACTCGCCCGTCAGCGGCAGCCTCGCCTCGACGGTCTCCGCCGTCGGCCTGGTGCCGGGCTATAACACCGTGAAGCTGAAAACGCCTGTCGACGTCGCCAGCGGGACGAGGTTTTCCGTCGTCGTAAAGGCGGCGATAAAAGAGGGTAGCTTTTCTTACCCCGTTCCCATCGAATACCGAGAGGAGAACTACTCCGAAGAGGCTTCGGCGAACCCCGGCGAGGGCTGGGTCTCGGGTGACGGCGTGAATTTTCAGGATATCATTGACGCGGGCGGAGACGGAACCATCAGCATCTGCCTCAAAGCCTTCGGCGAACGGCAGCATAATCCCACCGATACGGTATTGGAGCCCTCCGGCCCGGTGACCGTCGACGCTCCCGAGGGAGTAATGGCTGCCGCGGAGGAGGTCTCCGCCGAGGATAACACGAAGGTTCAGCAGACGGTGATCGCGGAGCTGAAAGATGAGAGCGTCGAGGGTATCGCCGCGGACAAAAACGTCACGCTCAAGGGTGTCTTTGCGCTGACTGTCAGCCACGGGAACACCGGCGGCGCGGCCTCGTTCACCGTGCCCTTCTCAACGCCGCTGAGCTTTGCGGGAGAGCCCTATGTCATCATCCCGAAAAAAGACGGCTCCGGTTTCGTCGCCTTCCCCGCAAAATATTCGGCGGGGTCGCTCTCCTTCGGTGTCAGCGATCTCAACGAATTTTTCTCCACGGCTGAAATAACGGTCGCCGACGTGCGGGAATCCGCCGCTCCCGCGCCATCGGGCGGCGGCAGCGGCGGCGGCTGTGCCGCCGGACTGGGCGCCGCGGCGCTCTTACTGCTGATCCCGCTGGCGCTGGTCAGAAGAGGGCGTCGGAGCTGAGCGTTTTTGTCCGATAGATAGTACGAAGAGTAAGTAAAACAGAGGCGGAGCCTGCGCGTTAAAAGGGCTTCCGCCTCTGTCTTTTATTTGACGGACCGTCGGCGGGAAATCATTCGGCAGATATAAAAACATCCATTCCGTGGCCTCTTTCACACCGCTAAAAGGAAATTTCTTTGTAACAAAAAGCGAATATTCCTCTTCAAATATGTATCTGCAGTATGCCGGCAAAATAAAATTTGGAAAAGTCAATTTTTTCGGACGGTTATTCGTTCATCGAGCAATTTATGAAATAATATTTATTGTATGTTTACTTTATAGAGCATAAGATACTGTCATTCAGCGCTGAATAGATTATAAGGGGGAGTGATAGTTCTATGGAGCAATTTTTGGATTATATTGTCGGCATATTATGGGGACCGACTTTACTTATCGGTCTTTTAGGGACTGGAATTTATTTTAGTCTCATAACTAAATTCTGGCAGATACGCCATTTCTTTGATTCATTCCGCTTCTGTTTTTTTCCTGAGAAAAGGGGCGAAATGCTGTCGGCCGATAAGGCGAAGGTTACTCCGTATCAGGCCGCCTGTGTCGCGATCGCCGGCAGTATCGGTTCCGGCAATATCGGCGGCGTAGCGAGCGCCATCGCGCTTGGCGGCCCGGGCGTCCTCTTCTGGATGTGGATGACGGCGCTTGTGGGAATGATGACGAAGATGGTGGAGGTCACGCTAGCCGTCTATTACAGAAAGCTGGACTCTGACGGCAGAAAGACCGGCGGCCCGCTCTTTTATATTGAAAGAGGGCTGGGAAGCAAATTCAAGTTTTGGGGCATCTTTTCGCTTCTGTTTACCGTGGGGATATTCATGCAGCTCATCCTAGCTCCCGAGGCATATACGGTCGGCGAGTCTCTGCATGAGGTGACTGGGCTGAGGATCATCTATCTTTCGGCGTTCTTCTGCCTGATGTGCGCGCTGGTAATATGGGGCGGCCTCCGCCGGGTCATCGGCTTCGCCTCGTTTATGATGCCGCTGATGTCCGTACTCTATATCGTCTTCGGCGCTTATATCATTCTGATAAACATCACCCATATCCCCGCCGCGATAGCTTTGATCGTAAAGTCCGCCTTTACCCCGATGGCGGCGGTGGGCGGCTTCGCGGGAGCCTCCTTTATGCTGATCGCCCGTACGGGCATCGCCCGCGGCCTCTTCAGCAATGAGGCGGGGTGGGGGACCAGCCCGATGGTACACGCCACGGCGGACCAAAGGCATCCCATCGAACAGGGCATGTGGGGCGTCATGGAGGTCTTCATCGATACGATCGTCATCTGTACGATCACCGGTATGGTCATAGTCCTGACGGGCGAGTGGAATTCCGGCGTCTCGGGGTCGACGCTCACGATAAACGCCTTCTCACATGGACTGGGAAAGAGATTCGCCGCCTATTTCATCGCGATATCGCTCTTCCTCTTCTCATGGACGACGGTCACGGGCTGGTATTCCTACTTCCACTCAATATTGGAATATGTATTTAGGAACAGCACGCCGATGAGAAGGACCGCGCTGCGGATACTGAGGATCACGACGCCCTTCTTCGGCCTGCTGATGGCCTATATGATCGACGTGCTGAACACCAACGTATCCTACGCGTGGCTGATCGTCGACATCTCATCTTCGGTCCCGACTTATGTGAACCTCATAGTGCTGCTGCTGCTCTCAAAGACCTTTGTAGCGATACTGAAAGACTACGAGGGGCCGGGGAAGCTCTTTGGCCTGGGCGAGTACTGCAAGGTCAAAGTCGATTAGTCATCAGTTCTGACTGCTGGCGACAGCGGCGGTCAGTTCAATTCAATAAAAAGGAGAGGTTGTTATGAAAAAAGCATTGGTGTTAGGCTGCGGCCTGATCGGTAAGACGGTAGCGCTTGATCTGGCGGAGGATTTTTCCGTAACTGTAATGGACCCGTTTGAAAAGGCGCTGGCTTCTCTGGCGGATAGGAACGATATCAAAAAGATCCAGAAACCGGCGGACGACGCGGCGGCCCTCGCCGAGGCGGCAAAAGATGCGGACATCGTCTGCGGGCTTCTGCCGAGCCACCTTGAAGGCGCCTCTCAGAGGCAGATCCTCGAGATGGGGAAAAATTATGTCAGCCCGAGCGGATTCCTGCACAGCGAAGGGATGGACGAACTTGCGAAAAAGAGCGGCTCGGTGGCGGTCTTTGATATGGGAATCGCCCCCGGAATGTCAAACTATCTCGTCGCCCGCGGCGGCGCGATGGTGGATGAGCTCGACTTTGGCTGTATCTACGTGGGCGGCATCCCCGACAAACTGGACCCGCCCTTCAACTACCGCACCGTCTTCTGCCTTGAGGATACGATGAATGAATATTGCGCGCCGGCAAAATATGTCAAGGATGGCAAGCTTACGGAGGCGCCGGCGCTCAGCGGTCTGGAAGAGATAGATTTCCCCGGAGTCGGCAGGCTCGAGGCCTTCTTCACCGACGGCCTCCGCTCCGCGGCGGTCAACGTGAAGGGTAAGTTTGTCGCGGAAAAGACGATGCGCTGGCCCGGTTATGTCGATACCATCAACATCATGAAGGCCGCCGGCTGTTTCAATAAGGAGCCCGTCGTCGTCGACGGCAAAGAGGTTATTCCCTTTAACGTTACCACGGAGCTCTTCCGCCCGCTGTGGACGCTGAGGCCGGAGAAGGGTGACCGCGACCTCACTGTCATGCGCGTGGTAGCCCGCGGGCCGAAGGACGGCAAATATGTGACAAATACCTGGGACATGGTAGATAAGTTCGACGAGAAGATGATGCTCCACTCGATGGCGCGCACCACGGGCTACGCCTGCTCGGTGACGGCGCGCGCGGTCGCGAACGGCATGATTACGGCTCCGGGCTTCCACGCGCCGGAGGCGCTGGCCGGGGACGACGCCTTCTATAACTACCTCATGCCCGCGCTTGCGAAGTACGGCATCGTATTCAAGCACAGCCTATTGGTAGAAGAGAGATAAGAATAAACTGTCCCCGGGCCGCCGGTCCGGGGGCCTTCTGCCGCCCTGCCGGATAGTTGACGGCCGGGCGGCCGTATTGTCGGCGTTGATAATGTGGGGGGAAGAAGATGGATATAAATACGGTAGTTATGTCGCTGGTGGCGGTATTCATCTGCCTGGCCTGCGCGGATAAGATCGCCGGCGGCCGCTTCGGTCTCGGGGGGCTGATCGACGAAGGCTTTTATACTCTGGGGCCGCTGGCGATGATAATGATTGGGATGATTACGATCTCTCCGGTGGTCGCCCGTATCTTGTGCCCTCTGGTCTCGCCGGCCCTGCTGTCGATAGGCGCTGATCCCTCCCTCTTTGTCGCCGCGATCCTGCCCAGCGATTCCGGCGGCGCTCCCCTCGCTTTGGATATCTGCCTTCTCAGGGAGGCAGGGCTCTTCAACGGTCTCATCGTCGCGTCGATGATGGGGGCCTCGCTGGGGATAATCCCGCTCGTCCTCTCGGCGACCGACGGCGAAAGGCAAAAATATGTGATCTTGGGGCTGCTGATCGGCTTTATGGCTATTCCGCCGGCCGCCCTCATCTCAGGACTGGCCGCCGGACTGGACAAAAAGATGCTGCTGCGTAACCTGCTGCCGGTCACGGCCCTCTCCGCGGCGATCGCCGCGGCGTTGGTATACGCGCAGTCGTGTACGATTAAGGTTGTGATCTGCCTGGGGCGGGCGGTCTTATTCGTCGCCGTCTTAGGTTTCGCCGCCTCGACGGTGCGCGCGCTTACGGGGCTTGAGCTTATTGCGGGAATGGCTCCGATAGAGGAGGCCTTTGTGATCCTGGGACAGATAGGGATAGTGCTGGCGGGGATATTTTCCCTGCTGCACCTGGTTAAAAGAATTTTTCGCCGCCAGCTCGCGCTTCTTTCGATAATGATGCGGGTGGACGAACTTGCCATGATCGGCGTCGTTACGACGGTGGCCAACTTTTTTCCCGTCATCCCGATGCTGAACAAAATGACGAAAAGGGGCGTAGTCGTCAATATGGCCTTCGCCGTGCCGGCCGCGTATGCGATAGGCGACCATCTGGGATTTACGGCGGGGTTTGAGCGTTCCTTCGTCTTTCCTCTAGTGATTGGGAAATTATGCGGCGGCCTGCTGGCGATAATCGCCGCTTCGCTCTACTGCCGGCATCTTGGGCTGAAAGAGTGACGGGCCGCGCGATAGCTTCCGGATGAAAGAATATAAACAGAATAAAAATTCGATTATGATGATAATTTTAAGTATATAATATTTAGAATATACGTATCTTATGGATAGTATAAAACAGTGATTACCCTGTGAAGTTATCGCTGTTTTTTCTATTTGCCGTGTCATATTGAAATTTTACGGGAGGCGCGGTACGCGGAAATCATACGGACTGGGAGTGATGAGATGATAAGAATGGTGAAGCCGGATTTGGATGAGATCGATTTCCGAATCGCCTATGAGCTGAAAAATGACTGTCGGATATCATATAAACAGTTGGGCAGTAAGATCTCGCTTTCTTCGTCTTCCGTTTATGAGAGAACGAAAAAGATGGAGGAGAAGAACGTCATCCTGTCCTATAACGCGAAGGTCGACTGGGGCAAATTCGGATATTCGATCCATGCCTTCATCTTGTTAAAGGACGATAAGTTTATCGGAGATATGCCCTCCTTTCTGAAAAACAGGGACGAGGTATTTAATCTCTATATGGTCTCCGGTGAGTATGATTATATGCTTGAGGTGCATATCGCCAATAAAGACGATCTGGGAAACTTTATGGATTATCTATACCGGAAGGTCGGCAGGACCTATACGCTGCTGATCCTGCGGGAGATCTGCGAGGTTCCCGAGTAGCTGTAGGATATGCAGGACGAAGCATTGCCGGAGCTACGCCAGCGGAGATGAAAGATAACGGCGGGGCGGCGGGTATTTTTCACCGCCGCTCCGCCCTCTGTTTTTTCACGGATCTAATCTAAAAGATGTGGTCGTAGACCTCCAGCTCCCGCAGGCGCTCTCCGCGTCCTCCCATCGAGGCGACGGCCATGCCGTGATCGATGGCTACGTATCACCCGTCTTCCTGCCGCCGAGGGGCTTCATGCCCCAGAAGAGCAGATTCATCCCCGCCACCGCGGCGGCGCATATCAGCATGGACGCCCAGAATCCGATGTTTACGCCGAGCCATTCTGTTTTGCCGAAGAGGTCAAGCCAAAGAGCAGTCCAGTTCATAGAATATTCCTCCTTTATCTACAGCAGTTCGCCGTAATGCCGCACGTAGGCCTTTTTGATGCTGGTCGCCAGCGCCATGTAGAGCAGGATGCAGGGGACCAGATAGGCGAAGTACATCGCGGGAAGCGGCATAAATCCCAGCATCGCGCCGAAGGGCGTGAATGGAATGACCGTCAGCGCCATGATGCCCGTGAAGGTGATCAGCGTCACCGGAGCCGAGGCGTGGCTCTGTATGAAGGGCAGCTTCGGCGTGCGGATCATATGGATCACCAGCGTCTGGCTCCACATGGATTCCACAAACCATCCCGCCTGGAAGAGCGCGATGTAGGCCGCCTGGACCCCGGCCAGCTCCGCGCCGGAAAAATGGGCGGGCAGGTCGTTGAAGAGGATTCCCTGAGAGACGAAGAGCGGGCAGAGTACGAAATACATGAACGCATAGGTCGTCCAGTCAAAGATCGAGCTGGTCGGTCCGAGCCAGAGCATGAAGCTGCCGACCGAGGAGGCGTCCCACTTCTTCGGAACGGTGAGGTATTCCCTGTCCACGTTGTCCCAGGGGACCGCCGTGCAGGAGAGGTCGTAGATCAGGTTCAGGAAGATCAGCTGCACGCTCATCATCGGCAGGAAGGGGAGCAGCGCCGAGGCCGCCAGCACGGAGAACATGTTGCCGAAGTTCGAGGAGGCGGTCATCTTGATATATTTGATCATGTTCGCGTAGGTCTTGCGCCCCTCGACGATGCCCTCTTCAAGTACCGAGAGATCCTTTTCCAGCAGGATGATGTCCGCCGATTCTTTGGCGATGTCCACCGCCGTATCGACTGATATCCCGATGTCCGAGGACTTCATCGCCGCCGCGTCGTTGATGCCGTCGCCCATGAAGCCCACGCTGTGGCCGCCGCTCCGCAGCGCGCTTACGACGCGCGCCTTCTGCTCCGGCGAAAGTTTCGCGAAGACTGCCGTCTCCTCCGCTGCCTTGATGAGTTTTTCCTCGTCCAGACGGTCAATGTCGCCGCCCAGAAGTATCCTCTCAACGGGTAGCCCGACGTGGCGGCAGACGCAGCGGGCCACCTTTTCGTTGTCGCCGGTCAGTATTTTGACGGCGACCCCGTGGTCGCCGAGCGCTTTGATGGCCTCTTTCGCCGACTCCTTCGGCGGATCGAGGAAGGCCAGATATCCCAGCAGCACCATATCGCACTCGTCCTTGACGCCGAAGGCGCCGACGGGGGAGGGATTGGTCTTTTGCGCGAGGGCGACGACGCGCATGCCGTCCGCGTTGAGGCGGTCGACGGTCTTCAGCACCTTTTGCTTGAGGGATTCGCTCAGCGGCTCGATCTTGCCGTCATATTCCACGTAGGCGCAGATAGAGAGCATCTCCTCGACCGCGCCCTTCGTCACCATCTGCGTCTTGCCGTTTTTATCGCTGACGACGGTGGAAAGGCGGCGTCGGGTGAAGTCAAAGGGGACTTCGTCAACCTTCACATAAGCGTCGGAGAGGTCCGTAAGGCGGGGGTTTTCCGCCTCCTCTTCCTCTGTCTTTCTGATAATCGCCAGGTCCATCAGGTTTTTATAGCCGGACTGGAAGTAACTGTTCAGATAGGCGTGGCGAAGTACACGGGCGTCCTCCTCGCCCATGACGTTCATATGATATTCCAGGACGACCTGGTCCTGCGTCAGGGTTCCCGTCTTGTCGGTGCAGAGTATGTCGATCGCGCCGAAGTTCTGGATGGAGTTGAGGTTCTTGACGACCGTCTTTTTCTTCGACATCGAGACGGCGCCTTTGGCGAGGCAGGTGGTGACGATCATCGGCAGCATCTCCGGCGTCAGCCCGACGGCGACGGAGATGGCGAAGAGGAAGGCCTGCACCCAGTTGCCCTTGGTAAAGCCGTTGATGAAGAAGACCACCGGCACCATGACCATCATGAAGCGGATCAGCACCCAGGAGACTGAGTTGACGCCTTTGGAGAAGCTGGTCTCCACCGCCTCCTCCGCGACGGCGGAGGCCATCGAGCCAAAGAGGCTGTCGTCTCCCACGGCGACGACCACCGCTGTGGCGCTGCCGCTGATGACGTTGCTGCCCATAAAGACGATATTACCGTAGTCGGTGAGGGCGTCGCCGGCCTTGGGGCCACCTTCGGGGCTCTTCTCGATCAGGTCGCTCTCCCCAGTCAGCGCGGACTGGCTGATGAAGAGGTCCTTTGCCTCGATGAGCCTCGCGTCCGCGGGCACCATATCGCCGGCGGCGAGGCGGACGATGTCTCCGGCCACCGCCTCCTCAAGCGGTATCTCGTGTCTTTTCCAGTCGTGCCTGTCGACGGTGCAGGTGACAGTGATCATCGCAAGCAGCCTCTCCGCGGCGTCGCCGGAGCGCGATTCCTGCACGAAGCGCAGAATGCCCGAAATGCCGACCATCGTCATAATGATGACGACCGTGAGCACGTCCGCCTCCTCCGGCATACCCTGCATGACCGGCATCAGGATGTCGGTCACGGCGGAGACCGCGGCAAGGCAGAGCAGGATCGCCGTAAAGGGATTGATAAAGGCTCCCGCCAACCGCTGTGCCAGTGATTTTTTCCTTTTGCGCGTCACTTTGTTGGCGCCGTAACGCTGGCGGTTTTTCTCGACCTGTACCTCCGAGAGGCCGCCGAACGAAGAATTATATTTCCATAAGACGTCGTTTATAGGCGCGGCCGCGGCGAAGCGGAGGCGCTCGTTGATCTGCTCTCTGCGCGCCGCCTGCTCGGCGGTCTGTACTGTGGTGTTTTTCTTTTTCATTTTCCATACCTCCTGACGAAGCGCCGGTCTGTGATTCGGCGCGCCTCTTTCGCTGACCGGCTGCGAACGGCTGAAATCTTTAGTTTCGCACGGTTCGTACGCGCATCAGAGGTGCCGTCCCCGTTATGGACAGGCGTAGCCTTGCCCATAACGGGGCGATGCGTATGATCAGCTGTCTTTGCGGTGGGAAGCAGGATTTGGGCGGAGTTTAACGGCGGTGAAGCGGCAGCCCGCGTTTCGCTGGTTCCGGTAAATCAGCCGCGTTCGCCTGTTGGTGACTTTGCCCTTGGTCCTGTTTACTTTGTCCTGCGAAACTGTCGGGTTCCATCTGCTTCACTCCCTTCTCCGTTTTCGGTTGGTGGTTTGCGGCGCCGTCTGCGGCGGCGCACAACAAATAATAGGGCGGCCCGCGGCTTGCCGCGCGCTTGTCTCCCTGTCGTACCGCCAGTATAGCCGCCGCCGTCCCTCTGTCCAATGGCTGAAATCTTGCGATTTTCTTGCGATTCGGCAAGAAAGTAGAGACGGGGCGGCTGTAATTTATGCCGCCCCGTCCTGTCTATAATTGGTCGTTGAATTTGTAGCCGATCCCCCAGATGGTGAGGATATATTCCGGCGCGTCGGGGTTCGGTTCGATCTTCTTTCTCAGCTTGCGTATAAAGGCCATGATGTTGCTGTCGGCGAGGAGAAAATCACCGTCCCAAACGGCGCGGTAGATCTGTTCTTTGGTAAAGACCTCGCCGCGGTTTTGCGCGAGGAGGTAGAGGATGTCGAATTCCTTCGGCGTCAGGCTGATCTCCCTGCCCTGCCGCAGCACCCTTCTGCTCTTCGGGTGGATTGAGAGCTCTCCCGTGTAAATACCGTCGTCGGCGGTATCTGACAGATTGCCCCTGCTGCCGGCGACGCCGAGCACCAGCGTCGAGGCCTTGTCGTTGAGAAGCTCCCGGAGCCCGGCAAGCAGCCCCTTCGCGTAGGCGCTCTGCGGAGGTTCCTGTTCCAGCCTGTCGTGGAGCCATTCGGCGAGAATGGAATCCAGTGATATGAAGTGGATGTTCTTTTTCAAAGTATGGATTCCCCCTTCCTAGATCAATTCCCCGTGCCGCCTGATGTACAGCCGTTTTACAAAACTGACCAGCAGCATATAGAGAAGGACGACCGGCAGCAGAAAGCCGAAATATTCGAGCGGCAGCCGCGTAAGACCCAGCGGATGCGCGAGCGGCGTCAGCGTCAGGCCGGTGAAGACGACGATCCCCAGCAGCGTTATCAGCAGGACCGGGGCCGATGCCCGGCTTTGCAGGAAGGGGATCTTTTTCGTGCGCAGCATGTGAAGGATCAGCACCTGCGTCCACATGGACTCCAGGAACCACCCCGTCTGGAATAGCGCGGCGTAACGCAGCCGCAGCGCCGGGTCCGCGAGCTGGGTGTAGAGCAGCCCGCCGCACAGCCGCGGACAGAGGACGAAGTAGAGGAAGAGGAATGTCATGATGTCGAAGATCGAACTGATCGGCCCGAAGGAGAGCATAAAGCCGCTCAGCGTCTTTCCCGACCACTCGCGGGGTGTCTCCGTATCCTCGGCGTCGACGCTGTCCCACGGCAGTACGATGCAGAGCGTATCGTAAAGCAGGTTCAAAAGCAGCAGCTGGATCGCCGTCATCGGGAAGAAGGGCAGCGCCACGCTGGCGCAGACGACGGAGAGGATGTTGCCGAAGTTGGAACTCGCCGTGATCTTGATGTACTTGAGCATATTAATGAAGGTCCGGCGGCCCTCCATGATGCCCTGTCCGAGAATGTTCAGCTCTTTTTCGAGCAGGATCACGTCGGCGGCCTCCTTAGCCGCGTCTACGGCGGTGTCCACCGATATCCCCACGTCGGCCTCGTTGAGGGCGGGGATATCGTTCATGCCGTCGCCTAAGAAGCCGGCCGTACGGCCGTTCTCCCGCAGCGCCGAGAGCAGCCGCACCTTTCGTCCCGGCGTCAGCTCGGCGAAGATATCCGTCTCTTTCACCGCCGCGCGCAGCTCTTCATCCGAGAGGCCGCCGATCTGCGCGCCCGTCAGCAGGGCCGCGGCGGGCAGCCCCACGCGGCGGCAGATGGAGAGGGCGGTCTGCGAATTATCGCCGGTCATGACCTTCGGGGTCACGCACAGCCGTTTGAGATCCTCTACGGACTGCGCCGCGGAGCGCTTCGGCGCGTCGAAAAAGGCGAGGTAGCCCACGAGCGTCATATCATTTTCATCGGCGAAAGAGAGCCTCTCCTGAGCGCCGAGCTCCTTTTTCGCCACGGCGATCACCTTCATGCCCTCTTCCAGCATCTCGTCCACAATGGCGGAGACGCTGCCCTCCTCGTTTTCCCCTATGGGGATGGCCTCACCGCGGTATTCGACGAAGCGGCAGCGTGAAAAGACCCGCCGGATGTCGCCCTTTATTATCAGCAGGTGGCTCTCCTCCGGCGTCCTGACCAGCGTACTGGCGAATTTGCGTTCGTAGTCAAACGGTATTTCGTCAGTTTTACGGCAGAGTTTGGTAAGCTCCGCAAGGCGGCCGCCCCTGTCGGGCATCGTCCTGCAGGCCAGTATCGCGCTGTCGATGGGATTGGAGAGGCCGGAATGATGAAAACTGTTCAGATAGGCGAGCTCCAATGCTTCGGGGCTTTCGCCGCCGAGGATATCCAGATAGTATTCCAGCAGGATGCTTTCCTGCGTCAGAGTACCGGTCTTGTCGATGCAGAGGACGTCCATGCTTCCCAGGACCTGCATGGCGTCGATGTTTTTAACGATGGCCCGCTTCCGCGACATGGAGAGGCTGCCTTTCGCGAGGCAGGCGTTGATCACCAGCGGCAGCATCTCCGGCGTCAGCCCGACGGCGACGGAGAGGGCGAAGGCGAAGGATTCCAGCCAGCTGCCGCGCGCGACGCCGGAGACCAGAAATACGGCGGGGACCAGAACGGCCATAAAGCGTATCAGCACCCAGGCGACGGAATTTTCGCCCCTTTGAAAGGCGTCGGAATTTTTGGAATCCGGTCTGACGAAATTTCCGTAGAGCGTATCCCGTCCCACCGCGAGAACGACGCCCTCGCCCCTGCCGCTGATCACGGAGGAGGCCATGAATGCGAGGTTCTTCAATCTTGTGAAGGGCGTCCGTTCGGCGTCGGGGCAGGGGGCGCTCTCCTTTTCGAGGATCGCGCTCTCTCCGGTGATGGCGGCCTGCGAGACAAAGAGGTTCGTCGTCTTTACCAGCCGCAGGTCGGCCGGTATCCGCCCGCCCGCGGAGAGCATCACCAGGTCTCCCACCACCAGCCTCTCCGCGGGGATATCCACGAGGACCCCGCCGCGTTTGACGGTGACGTTTGTGTGGATGAGGCGGTCCAGACGGTCGGAGGCCCTCTTGGCCCTCGTCTCCTGAACGAGGCGAATGGCGCCGCTGACGAGGATCATGACGCAGATTATCAGAGACGTCGTGATATTTCTTGTAAAATTAGAGGCCAGCAGCACATCGGTAATGAGAGAGATCACCGCCAGCGTGAAGAGGATCATCGTGAAGGGATCGACGAAGGCCCGCCGCAGCCGGTGCGGAAAGGTATCGTCTTTTCTGCTGGAGAGCCTGTTTTCGCCGTACTTCGCGCGCATCGCCTCCACCCGCTCCTGCGGCAGTCCCGCTGGCGTCGTCGGTATGGCGCGGAAAATCTCCTCCGCGCCGCAGCCGGCATATCTTTTCATGCGGGAGTCGGAAAACATTCTCTTTGGCAAAGGGGTCCCTCCTTTTTATAAAATAGCCGTGACCCGACCGGTCAATAATAACCAGTAATAATTTATAGTTCAACCGTATATTAAAAGAATAAATAAAAGGTATGCCGGAGTCATTACCGCCGCGCGGCGCGCAGAGAGCCCCGCGTGAGAGAGCAGACGGCAAATCCGCAGCCTCTACGCCGCAGTTTTATTTTTTATTTGTGACCTTTGATTGAATGTTTGGATGGTTTCGGCCCACGGCACCGGTTCAGCGGTTTTATATCTGTGTGAAAACCCTGAACCTGTGCTTGCCCAAAACGCCCTCAGGCGTATATGTGAAACATTTTTGTTACCGTGGTGCTTTGATTGAACTGACTATCTGGCCTTGAATACGATATGCTCTACGGGAACGCCGTCTTTCATCTCGGCTGCCGTGAAGCTTCCTTCGGGCGACATCCAGTAGGCTACGCCGCCGATATACACGAGTTTATTGCTCATCCGTCCACCTCCTAAAAAAATATTTATGGAAGTTATCCTTCCATATGTGGACATTCTACAGGTTTTCTAGGAATTGTCAAACGTTTGGTGTGCAGCAAAAGTGATAATTTACATATATTTTACTATGAAGTCTCTCTCCCGAAAGCTTTTTGTCCCCGCCCGTTCCGGAGAAGGCGGCCATTCCTGCGTAAAGGGAACGGCCGCGTGATGCCGTTCTTTAGTCTTCCGCGCCGCAGAATGTTTCCAGTTCGTGGTTTTTGTAGATCCCCGCCTCGCGCTTTTCGGTCGCGTTGGTGCTGCGGAAGGTGCCGTCGACGATGTTGTTGTAGCCCTTTTTGCGGACTATCCCCTTGATATATTCAAGGTTCGGGCAGCGGTCGTGGTGGTAGTTGTCGGTGACCATGCAGGAGGAGAGGTGTACGGCGACCTCGTCCTTTTTGACGTCGGTCTGGCGCGCAAGTTTGTTTGAGAAGTGCTCGAGTTTAGAGGCGATGCTGCCGCCGCAGCATCCGCCGCAGGTGAAGGCGATGTAGCGCGTTCCGTGCGGGTAGCCGCAGTCTTTGAAGAAGCCCTCACGGTCGTAGAAGCACTTTGTGCAGGCGAAGCCGCTGCATCTCAGCCTTGCGATGTCACACTGGATGATGATGACGAATTTGATGCCCATATAGATCCCCTCCGTTGTAAAATATTGGATTTTACCGTCCCTACGCCTGTGATTATACTATCGGCGCGCTGTTTTTCTCAAGCGGCGGCGACATAAAGCCTCTCTGCCGCCGCAAACGCCATTTTTAGAGAGGTCAGCGGCTTTCCTCAAGCAGAGGCAGTTCTTCCGTCCCGTCTTCGGCTTGATTTCTTACTATGATCTCTATCTCGTCTGCCGCGCCGTATTCGTCCGCGGCGGCGATTTTATGGACGCCCTCGCGCATCTTCCACGCGAGAGGTGCTCCCTCGCCGCTGTCGCCGGCCAGCTCGCCGTCGACAAACCAGTAGACGGGGCCTCTGCCGCCTTTAGAGGAGAGGATGAGTTTATTATTCTCCGCGCCGACCGCGTAGACCGCGCCGTCCTTTGGCGAGGTGATGGTCAGGGGCTGTTCAGCCTCCCTGTTACCGCGTCCGGTGAAGAAGCCCTCCAGTTCAGGCGGCCATTTTATCGAAATTTCCCCCTCTTTCATCGTGTGAAGGGAGCAGGGCGCGGCGTCCGATACGCCCTCGATGAAGAGGCCGCGGCGGCTCTGGGGGCACCACTGGTTTCTCGGCGCGCCGGAGAGCGCGCAGAGCTCCTTTCTCACGACGGAGGGCGGCAGCGTGAACCAGGGATCACCCTTTTTCGTGAGCTTCAGCATTATCCTCACGGCGGAGGGGGCGGCGGTTTTGAGTCCGACGAGGCCGCGGTGCGGTCTGCCGCCGGGATCGCCGAACCAGACGACGAGGGTCCATTTTCTTGTGACGGCGGCGGTCCAGGCGTCGCGCAGGCCGTACGAGGTGCCGGTCTTGAAGGCGACGGTTTTGCCGTCCGCTCCCGCCTCACCGTAGAGCGGCAGATTGCGCCGCGTATCTTTGAGGATGTCGAGCGTAAGCGCGGCGGCCTCCGCGGAGATGACCCTGGTTCCCGCTGAAAGACCGGCTCTTTCGTTCCAGACGAGGGGGCTGTCGAGGCCGCCCGCGGCGAGTGTGCGGTAGGCGCGCGCCAGTTCGAGCGGCGATACCTCGCAGCCTCCGAGCGCGAGGCTGTCGCCGTACCATTCCGCCTCGCGCGTCAGCTGTGAGAAGCCGAGGCGGCGGAAGAGGCCGAGGACGTTTTCCGCGCCGGCGGCACGGAGGATGCGCACGGCGGGGACGTTGAGGGAATCGGCAAGCGCCGTCCGCGCCGACACGGGACCGCGGAATAGGCGGTCGAAGTTGCGCGTCCCGCCGCCCGAAGGCTGCTGCGGCGTGTCGGCGAGCATTGTCGCCGGTATCGCGCGCCCCGATTCAAAGGCGAGCGCGTAGACGAACGGTTTCAGCGTGGAGCCGGGCGAGCGCGGCGAGAGGGCGCAGTCCACCCAGGAGGCGCCGCTGCCGGTGCCTTCGCGCGCGTTGCCGACGTAGCCGCGTACCTTTCCGGTTTCATTCTCCACAAGTACCGCCGCCGCGGTCACTCCCGGCTCCATATTGCCCAGTGCCGCCGTCAGCTCGCCGGTGAGCAGCCGCTGCATGGCGCTGTCAAGTGTGGAGCGGAAACGTCCGTAGCCGTCGCGGGCCACTGCCGCGCCTCCGTAACGCGCGGCGGCCTCCGCCGCCTGTATGCGCGCGGAAGATATCGCCCGGCGTCCCGCGGGCAGCGGTTCGGCCTTAGCGCGCCGCGCCTCCTGCGGCGTAGCGACGCCGCGGTTTTCGAGGGTGTCGATGAGCCGGTTTCGCAGCGCGAGCGCCCGTTCGGGATGGCGGTCGGGGCGGTAGTAGGCAGGGCCTCGCAGAAGCCCCGCGAGCAGCGCCGCCTCGGCGAGCGAGAGCTCTTTCGCCGGTTTCCCGAACCACGAGCGCGCGGCGGCCTCCACCCCGCGCGTATTGCCGCCGAAGGGCACGCTGTTGAGGTAGCTCTCAAGTATTTCGTCTTTGTCCATGAAAAATTCCAGCGCCGCTCCCTGGGAGAATTCAACGGCCTTTGCCCAGGGGGTGCGCGGGCGGTCTACGGCGAGGCGCACGACCTGGCTCGTTATCGTGGAGGCGCCCGAGACGACGCGTCCGCCGGTGAAATTCTGCCACGCGGCGCGCGCGATCGCGATGGTGTCGATGCCGCCGTGAAGGTAGAAACGGCGGTCTTCCAGCGCTACGGCCGCCGCCGGCATCCAGCGCCCCATGTCCGCCAGGGGGACCGGCAGCCGCCATTCCCCCGCCGCGGAAAGAGTGCCGCGCAGGGGGCGTCCCTCCCTGTCCGTCACGACGAGCGAGGCCGGGCGGTTCAGTATCGCGCCGAGCGGGAAGGTGACGACGAGCGCCGCCTTTGCGAGAAGCAGGAACACCAGGACGACGAGGGCCGCCCTATGCGGCAGCCCCCTTTCGCTGAAGCGTCTCCGTGCCGCCGCAAGCGCATCGCTCACGGCGGCGGGAAAATTTCTATTTAGCAGCATTTACCGCCTTTGCCGTCCCCTGCCGCGAATCAGCGGCGGCGCCGACGGTGATCGTCCCGCCGCCGCTGATGCTTGAGATTCCGGGGTCGTACATACATTCTGCGTATACCTGCGGCGAGGCGAAGGTGCCCTCCGTCACGGCGCGCAGCGAGTAGTGCCATTTGAGCGGTTTGCGCAGCTCCTCGATGAAGAGTATGAGCCGGTCGTCGCGTATCTCGGCGCGTACTCCCTCTGCGTTTTCTTCGCCGGTTCCCGTGAGGCGCGGGTTTTCGATCTCAAAGCCGGCGGGCAGCGGCATGACGGCGACGACTCCCCGCAGGCTGCCGGCCTTCGGCGTCACCGTTACGGCGGCGGTCAAGGCCTGGCCGCGCGCGGCCCTTCCGGAGATTATCTTTCCCTGCCTGTCGGCGATACGCTGGCGTATCTCGATGCCGTCGTCACGCGGCGGCACCGTGCCGGAGGGGATGTAGGAGAGGTTCCACGCCGAGTAGAGGCGCGCTTGGCCGCTGTTTACCGCTTTGTAGCCTCCGGGGCCGCCGGCGGTGACGCTTCTGTTGTTTTCACTCACCGTGCCGACGGTCTTCGCGCCGGGCTCCTTTATCAGTTTCCCCGAGATCGCCCCGCCGCGCGGCTGCGCGGAGAACCAGCGTCCGAGGGCGAGCATTGAGAAGCCGCCCTCCTGTGTGCTGCAGCGGCCGCGCTCTTTAAGCTCCTTCATCAATCCGGCGGCGGAGGCCGCCGCCCCCGCTCCCGCCGGGTCTATATATGTCGCGGCGAGCAGCGACAGCGCGCTGTCACGGAGGTTCGAATCGTAGTTTATGTTTTTGCCCGGTATCTCCTTCAGCGGTACACCCCTGCGTCCGGTTATCTTTTCCGCCTCTTTCTTGTCTCCCGCCGCGGCGTAGGCGCAGGCGAGCAGAAGCCGTCCCGAGGGTTCCATCTCGCCTGTCCTGTCGCGCAGGCTCTCCATCCAGCCAAGCGGCGGTTCGCCGGCGAGGGTGAGAACGAAGGCGGCGTAGGCCCTGCGCGTCAGGGTCTCGCGCCAGGCCGCGTCGCCGTCGCCGTCCGGCATGACCGGCAGCAGCGCGCGCGCGTAGTCGACGGCGGCTTTAAGGGCGTCGGGCGAGACTTTATTGCCCAGGCGTTTCGCCTCAAGCAGGAAGTGGGCGCCGTAGAGGCTTTCCCATGGCTGCGACCAGGACTCGCCGCTCCAGCGCGGGAAGCCGCCGTCGTAGCTCTGCATACTTTCGATTTTATCTATGCGGCGCGCCAGAGCGCCTCTGTCCGCGAGGTCCGGGTCGGTATATTTGACGAGCTCCGGCTGCACGAGCAGCGGCCAGGCGGCGGAGACGGTCTGCTCAAAGCAGCCGTAGGGATAGGTGACGAGGAAGTCCGCGAGGGCCGAGAGCGAAATTTGCGGCATCGCCGAAAGCATTACAAGGGCCTGCGCGAAATTCCTCCCTTTACCATCTCCTGAGAGGCTGAAGGATAGCGTCTTCCCCGGCTCGATCACCGCCGAGCCGCTCTCCGTGACGCGCGGTGCGGCGGGACGCACGGGGAGCTCGACGGTGTCTTCGATCACGCCGCCCTGCCATTCCGTCCTGTAGGTCATTAGGGCGGTGCCGATGCCCTTCGCCTCGTAGCGGAGAGGCAGGGTCACGGAGCCGCCTCCCTTTATGGTTACCGCATGGCTTTCATTAGCGCCGTTTTGCATCGCCAGTTCGGCTGAGGACTTTTTGCCCTCTGCCGAGAATTTGACGGTAAGCTCCCGCTCCGTCATGTTGAAGAGCTGTGCGTTTGCCGTAAACTTATCGCCGGGGGCGGCGAAGCGCGGCAGCGCGATCTCCGCCGTTACGTCGCGGCCTATCTGCGCCGTCGTTTCCGCGCCGCCGGAGGCCGAAGCGGTGGCGGCGACGGCCATTATACGCGCCTTTCCGGAGAATTCAGGAATGTCGAATTCAACTTCGCATCTGCCGCCGGAGTCGGAGCGGCCCATCTTCACCAGAGAGAGCATCTTGAAGCGGCGCGCCTGCACGGGGCTAAGGCTGGACTTCATCGCCATGCCGTCCTCCATACCGCCGCCTCCGGCCGTCAGAAGCGGCGTGGATGATTTTTCCGGCGTGATGAGCGCGCCGTAAAGGTCGTAGGTCTCCATTCCCGGCATCCTGCGGGCGGTGAAAAATTTCCAGGGATCGGGCGTCGCGTACCCGGTCAGGCCAAGGACGGTCTCGTCGACGAGCATCACCGTGACGTCGGCGGCCGTACCCTTGCCGGAGCCGTCTTTTACCGTGAGGGTTATTTTATTTTTGCCCGGCTCCAGCTTCTGAACCTTGGCGATCTCCACCTTGAGGCGGCTGGCGCTGTTATCGGTCATCAGCGGCGCGATGCCGAAGGCGCGCGCGGGCGAACCGTCCTTTTGCGCGGGGCGCACGACCTGCGCCGTTATCCAGGCGTTGGGACGCATATCTTCCGTTACTTTGAGGGAGAACTCCGTCTCGGCGCCGCGCGTTCCGCGCGTCTCGTTCCAGACGACCTCGGTAGTCTCCGCGTCAACCAGCAGCGAACCCGCGAAGGGGGCTTTAACCTTTACCTTCGCCGTCTCTCCCGTTTTATATATCTGCTTATCTGTCGTGACCTCCGCCATGTCGGGGAAGGAGGAGCTCCCGCCTCCGTCCGCGCCGTAGGCGTAGATCACCGCCGAGGCGCGCGATTTTCCGTCCGCCGTCTCGACACGCAGGAGATATTCTCCGGCCTCCTTAAGTTCCGCCTGTGCGGAACCGACGCCGCCGGAGAGTCGTATCAGCCCCTCGCCGCGCGGTATCAGCTGTTCCTGAATCTCCCTCGTCATCCGTCCGTTGCTCTCAAATACCACGGCCTGGCGCGCGCGGCGGAAGAGAGAATATTTCATCTCCTTGACGCCGGCGGCTTTGCCGTCAACGGAGACCGCCGCGGCGCGGAAGGAGAGCGGTTTTCCGGGGTTGGCCTCGCGCGGCGCTTCGATGCCGGCCATCACCGCCGAGGGATACCAGGGGATCGTGACCGTCTTGTATGTCCAGCGCCCTCCGTCGTCCATAACGCCCGCGCGTACCGAGAGGTCGAGCATTGAGGGGGCCTTCCAGCCGCCGCCCTTTAGGGAGGCCTTTGCCTTACCCTCGGCGCTGAGGTTACCGGAGGCGATAAAACTCGATTCCGGGGTAAATTTCTTGTCGGTCTCTCTGAAAGAGAAGGATTTCCAGTCCTTATGCGTAAAGGTGCGGTCGACGGTACGAAGCTCCGTCTCCCACTGGAGCCCCGCGGCGGGGTTGCCGAAGGTGTAGCGGCCCGTTATCGACAGCTCGCAGCCGCCGTCCGCCGTGATCGACCGCGGTGTGGCCGCCGCCTCTACGAAGATTCGCGGCGCGGCGAACTCCTCGACGTATATCTCTTTATAGCCGACCGAATTTTCCCCGCCCGGCGTAAACAGCGCGATGCTCCACGGCCCCGTCGGGGCGTCGGAGGGGAGAGCGAGCGACGCGGAGAATGTCCCCTCGCCGGAGAGCTTCGCGCTCTGCGTCTTCCAGAGCCAGCCGCTGGGCGAGAATACCTTCATCGTCAGCGGGAAGGGTTTCGGAGCCTTGCCGTCTGTGCCGCGCACGATGGCCTGTACCGGCACCTTCTCGCCGGGGCGGAAGATGTCCCGCGGCGTGTAGCAGTAGGCGGAATAACCCTTATAAAGCCACGGGCTGCCGGTGGTGTCGAAGTCGTCATTGCCGTTGTAGAGGCCCCTCTCAAAACGGATATAAGAGGTGTCGCCATCCTTTTCCGCGAGCGCGACGACCGGCGCGCCGCGTCCCTCCGTATCCTTCAGGGCGATTCTGACGACGCCGTTTTTATCCGTCTTTCCCTCGCCGACGAGCTGGTTGGCCCATGACCAGAGGGTCACACGCACTCCGGAGAGAGGCTTGGCCTCCGAGACGGAGAGCACCCGCGCAAACGCCGAGTCTTGGCCGAGCTTCACGGTGAGGCCGAGATCCGTCACGTTTATCGTCTGGCGGCTCTCGCTCCACGCCCTGGAGCCGCGCCCCTGCGCTACGACAAGGAATACGCCGCGGCGTCCCTCTAGCAGCGGCTTCAGGTCCAGAGCGCGCCGCGCCGTCTCGTTCGGCTTTGCCTTCACAAGATATTCCTTATTGGCTACGAGCCGCGAAAGGTCTGTCGGGTAGCCTCCCCAGCCGCTGCGCATCGCTATGGGGATATTGTTGTCGTATAGCTGCCAGACGAGGATGTTGACCTTATCGAAGTTGACGCTCTCCAGCGGTATCCGCATCAGCTCCGTCGGGGACAGCACCCGCCCTGGGTCTGGGAAGCGCACCTGCGCCTCGATGTCGGGGAAGATGAAGGCGCGGCTCCAGTCCGTAGCAAGCGTCCGTCCGGCGGTGTTCCTGCCTCCGGCGGCGGGCAGCCCCTTACGTACCGTGACCTTTATCCGTTCCTGCGGTTTGAAGTCTCCCGCGATCATAAAGCCGCCCTCATTCGGTTCCACGGTGAATTTAACGGCCGGCGACAGCTCTATGAAGGCCGCGGCCTTTGCCAGATCCACGGGGGAGGTCGTATCGATCCAGATGCGGCCGCCTCCCATCTCGGAGATTACACCGGAATCCCGCAATTCCATGATTAGCGCGCGTTTCAGTTTGACGGACAGCCCCTTCTCAAGGCCCAGGGGGCCGGCCTCCGAGGGAAGACCGGCGGCAAGAGAGAGCTCGGCCTCCTTTTCCGACAGGCCATTGACTGTGAGCCTGATCTTCCTAGATGCGGGCCCCTGTGTGATGGAGAAGTTCAGCGGGCGTTTTGCCGTGTCCTTCACCTCAGTGTAGCCGCGCAGACGCGCGGGCGACACCGGCAGGGAAAATTCAAGCTCGAAGACGGCGCTGCCGCTGTCGGGATCGAAGTTGGTCTGTTTCGCGCCCTTGAAGGCCAGCGCGGGAGTATTGAAAGAGAAGCTCTGCGTACCGGAGAGCGGCCGCCCCTCGCGGTCGCGCAGGCCGCTTTTTGCCGTCGCCGTGTATCTCGTGGCGGCGGAGAGTCTGCCGCCGTGGGGAATAAAGACGAATGTCGCGGCGTCGCGCCATTTGCCGGAGCCCGATATCGGCGGCGAGAAGGAGAGCGGATACTCGGAGGTCTTGAGCGCGTGCCCGACAATATCCTCGGAGACCGCCGCCTGGCTGAAAACGGCCGTTATCTCCGCGCCGCCGGCGACCGTCCCCTGCGGCGAAAAAGAGCGGATGATAAAATCCCTCTCCCCCACGCCGAGAACCGGCGCGACGATGAAAAACATGACCGCCGCGGCAAGCGCCGCGATCAAAGCTCCAGAGCGATATCTTTTATCTCCCATCGTTAGACCTCCGTATATAGATGATTTTACTGATATAGTCAACGTACCATGTCATAAGCATACACTGAAAATGTGCGGATGATAAGGGGATAGTGTGAGTTTTTTGTATTATATGAGTGAAGTGTGCTCACTGTAAATTATAAATTTCTGATATATTGTTTTAAGATGTAAAATCTTATTATAATGTATATGAAATACGGAATAAATAAAATTATATTGAGGAGTAAAGAAATATGACTTATGTTCGAGCTTCAAATACAAAAAAATCGTTGTTGTGGATACCGACAGGGAAAAAGGAAAATATTTCCGAGAACATTATTCGGCAGATTATAGATGCGATAAAAGCTAAAGAAATCTCTCCATGTGACAAGATTCAAGGCGAAATAGAACTTGCGGCTAAGTTCGGTGTTAGCCGTAATAGTGTAAGAGAGGCTTTAAATGCTTTAACGTGGTTTGGTGTGCTTGAAAAGAAACAAGGGTCAGGAACGTTAGTGTCGGAGCAGGCCCTTCAAAAGATAAACAGCCTAGAATTGATAAGGTCATTAAGTACAGATTTATCAATGTTGGATATTTCTGAAATTAGGATGATGTTGGATTCGCAAATTGCATTTTGGGTTGCTGAGAGGGCATCAGACAACGATATTGAAGAACTTGATATTATCGTTCAAGATGAAAGGGCTCGCATAGAAAATAGAGAGTTTGACGAAAAATTTCTTGAGGAACCTTCATTATTCCATATTGGATTAGCAGAAAAGTGCGGAAATAATCTTGCACTTAAATTATTTGAGACATTGACAGTGGAGATAAAAGACTCGCATAAAAATTATTTTCTTAAGACGACTGATAAAGAAATTATCAGGAAAAAGGTTATCTGGAATTGTAATGACCATGAGAAAATACTGGAAAAGATAAAACAACGTGATTGTTTTGGTGCTCATGAAGTAATGAGGCGGCATTTATTTACGATGCTAGTACAAATGGTTGAAAATGAAAAATAGAGATTTTTTCTACAGGACTCTTATTGCGTTTTTAGTTTTGTATTATTGAAGATTAGATTACGCCTAACAAGCGTAATATTTTTTATAATTGAATATATGCTGTTTTAATTCAAGATCCCCTTCTAATCATTCTAATGATGACTTCATGCTGTAGCTTTAATGATAAAAATAAAGTATAGATAATAATATCTATATATTACACTCTGATATTTTTAAAAATATTTTAGTATTATTAACCATTTCTATAATTTATATTTGTAAACCTACATTAGAATACTCTAATTTTCTAAAAACAACTAGAAATTTTTAGAAAAATAATAACTATTGACAAAAAATATAAACAGATATACTTAAGTCAAGTTGTTGGACAACTATACAACTAGGAGTATAGAGGAGGTTTCTTTTAAGGATTTATGTCGAAACACAGAAAATAATTGAAAAATGGGGGGTTATGTAATGAAAAAATTGGCTATTTTGTTGATTATATTGTCCATGTGGGGTATTTTATGCGCACCTTTATTTGCCAATGAAAAACCAGTAGAACTTCGTTTTGCATTTGAACTTCCTCTTGCACATCCTTGGGGAAAAGCTGCAGAACGATTTAAAGAACTAATAGAATCTGAGCCAGAGAATAATATCAAAATAAAACTGTATCCTGCAGGACAATTAGGTAAATCTGGCGAGGATATACAACAAGGAGTGATGATGGGAACGATAGATATAGGCATATCTTCTACGCCAATTGTTCTTATTAATCCTATACAAGAAGTATTTGATCTTCCATTTATTTTTAGTGGCAGAGAAAAAGCATGGAAAATATTGGACGGCGAAATAGGAAACACTGTCGCGAAAGGTCTTGAGAGTAAAGGGTTAAAAGTTCTCGCGTATTGGGAAGACGGATTCCGTCAAGTAACAAACAGTAAACATCCAATAAAAAAACTAGAAGATTTTGGTGGTTTAAAAATCCGCACTCCTTATAGTCAACAACGTTTAAAGACATTTGAAGCATTAGGGAGTAAACCGACGGCTATGCCTTTTTCTGAAGTATTTGCGGCGTTAGAACAAAAAGTTATTGACGGACAAGAAAACCCTCTTTCGGTGATATGGGATAGCTCTTTTTACGATGTTCAGAAATATTTAACAATTACCAATCATGTCTATTCTCCAGCAACACTTTTTATAAGTATGCGTAAATGGAATAGATTGTCCAATAAACAGCGCGAAGTAATTTTAAGTGCGGCATGTATAGGGCGTGATCTTAATAGAAAGTTGAATCAAGAAAATGATGTCAATGTAATAAATAAATTACGTTCCAAAGGTATGGATATTCAAGAATTAACTCCCGAAGAACTTACTAAAATACAAAATGCGGTAAAGATAATATGGGATGAATATAAAAAGAAGCATGGCAGAGTTGGCGACGACATAATCCAAAAAATTATTTCCGCAAAATAGCTTTTTAAACAAGGGGGGGGGATGACAAGTGAGCTCTTGTTTTAGAAAAATACGAAAAGGAGTAGCTGGCGCCACAGAATTTATCGGATGCAGTATGTTGCTTGGAATGGCGGCCTTGGTCTTTTTTCAGGTAATCATGAGAAAAATATTTAATTCACCAATGGCTTGGACTGAAGAATTGGTACGTATACTTTTGGTATGGACAACATTTTTAGGGTCCTTTGTCGCACTGTATAACAAACAGCATTTGCTGATGTCAGTGTTTGTAGAGAAATTAGGCAGCTGTAGAAAAGATGCGTTGTTACTATTTACGAACTCAGTCATGATGCTCCTCCTTTTAATAATAGTCTTTTATGGAATTGAGTATATAGAACAGATGGGAATGATTCCTATGCCGGTCACAGGACTGAAAAATTTTTATGTATATGGCGTAATGTGGATTTCATTTCTATTAATGTTCACGGAAACTATTTTTGTAGAAATAGAAGTTGTCAACAGTTTAAGGCTCGGAATAAGAATGGGGGAAAGAAAATGATAGTTATAAGCGTGCTCCTGCTGCTCTTTATTCTGTTGGTAATAGGTGTACCTATTGCATTTTCCCTTGCTATTTCTGGAATTAGTGCCATTTTTGTGCTTGGTGACGTACCTCTCACATATATTTTTCAGCGTTTCTACATGGGCTCGGAAAGTTATTCTCTGGTAGCTTTGCCAATGTTTATACTTGCTGGCAATATTATGAACCGTGGCGGAGTGTCCAGGAGATTGATAGATTTTGCGGGTTCTCTCCTTGGAAGAATGCGAGGCGGACTGGGCATGATTACAATCGTTGCATCTGCGTTTTTTGGGGCTATCAGTGGAACTGCCACTGGCACTAGTGCAGCGATAGGAAGCATGATGATACCAACCATGATAAAGAAGGGATATGACCCTGGATATTCTGCGGCGATAGTTTCTGCTTCTTCATCGTTAGGAATCGTCATTCCTCCCAGTCTTCCGTTGATACTATATGGTTCAGTGTCGGGGCTTTCTGTCGGCATGTTATTTTTAGCTGGAGTGCCCTTAGGAATCATAATGTCGATGGTATATATGTTTGTTACGCACTTTCTGGCCTTGAAATATAAGCTGCCACTAGGTGAAAATAAAATATCCGTGAGAAGTATAGTAAGAGCGTTTTTACCTGCGATACCAGCATTGACTTTACCAGTGCTCATATTGGGAAGCATAATCTATGGAATTGCAACCCCTACAGAAACTGCTGGAATGGCTGTGGTTCTTTCCATAATTGTTAGTGTTGCATATAAAGAAATAGATATAGATATTTTTGTGCGGTGTTTAAGGGAATCTCTCGTTGGAAGTGCTACAGTAATGTTGATAATAGCTTCTGGTGATCTTTTAGGATGGGCTCTGACTTATCTGGAAGCTGCTCAGGAACTTATGAATCTGATGCTGAGTTTTGCTACTTCAAATATTTCAATAATGATTATAGCCAGCATAATATTGTTGATTGCAGGTTTCGTATTTGATGGTACGGTAATGGTAATCATAATAGTACCGTTGTTTCTCCCTCTCGTTAAACATGCGGGTATTGACCCGCTTCAATTCGCTATGGTAGTACTAATGTGCTGGTGTATAGGTCAGCAAACGCCGCCAGTTGCAAGCGGTTTATATGTTTCAACTGCCATAGCTGGTGTCGATATGATATATGCGGCGAAATATATCATCTACTACATAGTGGCTTTGACATTCATTTTGTTGGCGTTGATATTTTTCCCAGATTACATCTTATATTTTTCAAAAATTGTATCAGGTTATTAATGTTTGAATGAACACTAAAACCATAATTTTCACTTTAACGTAGTGAAAAATAATTTATAAGGGGGAAGTAAATTGAAGAAAGATATTTTTACTATTGACAGCCATACGGATGGAGAGCCGACAAGAGTTATAGTTGGTGGAATAGTTAATGTACCTGGCCGCGACATCCAGGAAAAACGAGAGTACGTCAAGGAACATTATGATTATGTTCGCAAAGCGTTAATGTGCGAGCCAAGAGGGCACCGAGATATGTTTGGATGTTTTCTTGTGGAACCAACTGTCCCAGAGGCTGATTTTGGTATAATATTTATTGATAATTACCATTACTTAAATATGTGTGGTCATGGGACGATCGGTATTGCAACAACTGTTGTTGAATCAAATCTTGTTGATGTATCACAAAAGAAAGATAAAACAGTAGTTTTTGAATCGCCTGCCGGCATTATAAAAGTCAATGTAGATATAGATAAAGCAGGTAAAGTAAAAAGCGCATCCCTAACCAATGTCCCCGCGTTCACAGAGTATAAAGATCTGGAGGTTAACCTTCCGGGCTATGGTTTAACAAAATTGGATGTTGTGTTTGGAGGAAATTATTTTGCGATATTACCAGTTGAACAGTTTGGCACAAGTATCGAACCTGAGAATACAACAAAATTAAAAGAACTCGGTGCTCTGGTAAAAGAAGCTGTTAATAAAAAGGTAGAAATTGTACATCCTGAAAAACCATATATTAAAGGAGTTGACATTGTAACCTTTTTTACTGAGAATACGGCTCCTGGTATAAAATATCGTAATGTCCATATTTTTAGTACAAAACAGGCGGATCGTTCTCCAGGAGGTACAGGGACGTCAGCAATGCTCGCATATTATCATGCCCGTGGGGAATTAAGGGTAAGCGATGAAATATATTCTCAGGGATTACTTGGCAAAGGTACCTTTAAGGGCAAAATACTTTCGGAAACAACGGTCGGTAATTTCAAAGGAATAATTCCGGAAATAACAGGAACGGCTTATATAACCGGCTATCATCATTTTGTTATAAATGATGAAGATGAAACAGGAATGGGATTTGCATTGGAATAAATTCATCTAGTAGAATCAGAAAATAAATATTAATAATTGAAAACTCCCGGTGCCTGGCAGTAACCGGGAGTTTTTATATGTTAAATGGATTATACTTTGCCGATGATCTTCGCTATCGTCTCCGGCACGACCTTTTCAACGTCGGGGAGCCATACTCTCTCGAGCATCTGGTGGACATTGCCGCTGTGCGGGCCGAGGTTGTAGCAGGGGATGTTGAGCGCCGCGATGTCGTCGAAGGGAATGTCGTAGAGGGAGCGCGGGACGGAGAGCTGTTCCATGAGGGCCTTTTCCGCCGCGGGATTTGTGCAGGACATATAGCTGATGTCGGCCATGCCGGGCAGGTAGGGCATCATATCCAGTTCGTAGCCGTATCTGCCGGTTACGACCTCACGCACCGCCTCCTCAAATACGGATATATCGCAGTCAAGGTGTTCGTTGCTGTTCGCGGGATAGTAGGGCGGGGCCATGCCGATGACGAAGGCGGGGTAGTCGATGAGCGAGGCCTCGATCATCGTCCTGATGTGGGCGGCGGCGGCCTGCTGCATGTTCAGTTCGCCGGAGTTTATCTTCTCGGCGAGCTCCGCCTCTTTTTCTTTGATAAATTCGGCGTAGCCCTCCCCCTTGACCTCCTTTACCTTGCCGCACAGCTCGCTGAAACTCATTACCACGGGCTCCGCTTTGAGACGCAGGGATTCGGTGACGAGCCCTTTATCTTTGCAGATCTCGAAGGTTGCGTTGTAGCGTGTCATCACATTTTTGAAGGAGTCGATGCATATATCACGCAGCTTCGCCATGATCTCCCGCTGGCGGCCCTCTCCGAGAAAGAGGATGTTGGCGCACCCCACGGCGTATTCCGGCATGGAGACGTCGTAGGTGGTCTTCATATCCTTCATGATCTGGAACGACGGCGACTGCGTGCTGATGCCGAGGTCGTCGCTCATGAGCTCGGGGTTTAGCTCGATATTGCGCACGGCCTCCGCGAGCATGTAGGCGGCGTTGAGCCCCTCGATGTTCTGCGCGCAGTGCGCCAGCTTGCCCTTCGCCATTATCATTGGCAGCATCTTGCCGGTGCCGCCGCAGTAGACGCTGAATTTGTTGGGTTCGTCCGGAGAGGAAAGCTGCGGCTCGGTTACGACGCAGAGCCTGTAGTCAAGCCCGAACCGGCGGCGCAGCTCCGAGAGCAGCGGCATCATCGTGCGGCAGCCGGCGGAGAGGTTTTCCTCGTCGCAGACGGCGGCGAAGAGAACGCTCGCCTCCGCGTTCTCCGTGGTGAAGAGCGCGTGCAGGTTTATCGCGATGCCGGCCTTCATGTCGGCGGCGCCGCGCCCGAAGAGCCAGTTGTCGTCCTCCGTCGCCGCAAGCGCCGCGTTGTCGGAGCGCACGACCTCTTTAAGGCGTTCTTTGAGTTCGTCCGGTTTCAGCGCGTAGGGTTTGAGCTCGCCGTAGGAGTCTATCTCGACGGCGTCGTAGTGGCCGGAGAGGATGACCGTGCGGTTTGTGGAGCCCTTTTTAAGCGCCCAGACGACGGAACGCCCGAGGAAGTCGCCGCCGCTCTCCATTCCGCATAATTCCGGATGTTTTGCGAAGTATTCGTTCCGGCGGATGATATCGAATATTTTTTCGCCCATCGCCACCTCAAGTTTCGTGCCGGTGTCGCTCTGTACCGACACAAGTTCGTATAACAGCTCTCTGATTTCGCTCATATCTCTATTCCTCGTTTCCAATCAATATTTTTGCTTCTTCATGCTGGCATTTTGCGGTATCTTTCAGGTAGTAACGCGGATCGCTGAAGAACTCTTTTTTTAGCTCTGCGGCCTTGCCGCTCATCATCAGGAGGCCGACGATGTTTGGGATCACCGTTATCCCGAGGACGAAATCCAGGAACTGGAAGATGAATTCCAGGCCGCCGACGGCGCCGAGGAAGATGGCGGCGATGTAGCCGAACTTGACCATTTTGGAGAAGAAGGTGCCGAAGAGGTATTCGGCCTGTTTTTCACCGTAGTAGATGATGACGATGACCGTGGAGAGGACGAAGAGCAGCATACAGACGGAGACGACCCCGCCGCCGAACCGTTCGCCAAGCACGCTCTGGAAGGCGATGGAGGGCATCGCCGCGGCGTTTGCCGTGCCGACCTTTGTCCAGACTCCCGAGGTGAGTACGACGAGGGCCGTCATCGTACAGATGATGATCGCCGAGACCGTGACCTCGAAGATGCCCCAGAATCCCTGGCGCACGGCGTGGTCCGTAGTCGCCGCCGAGTGGGCGATCGGCGCGGAGCCCATTCCCGCCTCGCTGGAATATGTGCCGCGGGCTATGCCCCAGCGCATCGCCGCCGCGATGCCGGCCCCGGCGAAACCGCCGGCTGCCGCCGAACCGGAGAAGGCGCTTTTAAAGATGAGGACGAATACCGCGGGGATCTGCGCCGCGTTGGCGGCGATGACGCCGAGCGAGCCGAGGATATAGAGCACCGCCATGAAGGGGACCAGCTTTTCCGTGACCGAGGCGATCCGCGTAATGCCGCCGAAGACGACGACGCCGACGAGCAGCATGAGGGAGACTCCCGCCAGCCAGGGCGCCACGCCGAGCACCTCCACCGTCTGCGTCGCGGAGACGGACTGGGCGGCGACGGAGAAGAAAATGACGACCATTGTGCCGAAGGCGTAGGTGAAGGCCATCGAACTGCCGAGCCTCTTATTTTTCAGCCCCTTGCTGAGATAATACATGGGGCCGCCAACGTAATATCCCTCGGAATTTTTTTCACGGTAATAGAGGCCGAGGACGACCTCGGTAAACTTTGTCGCCGAACCGATGAGCGCCGTCGCCCACATCCAAAGGACTGCGCCGGGGCCGCCGAAGGCGATCGCCACGGGGACGCCGATGATATTGGAGGCTCCGATTGTGGAGGCAAGCGCCGTCGTGGCGGCGGCGAAGGGGGATACGGAGCCCTCGCCGTCGATCTTTTTGAGCATGGAGCCAAAGGTCTGCCTCATGATATAGGGGAAATAGACGAACTGGAAAAAGCCCAGACGCACGGTGAGAAAGATGCCTCCTCCGACGATAAGGACCAGCATGGGATAGCCCCAAAGCCAATTTGATACAGCGGTAACAGCAGAGATTATCTGTTCCATTAATCTCACTCCCTTATAAAGGATTGTTTTTAGCGGCTCTTTTGAACGTTTATAATATACACAAGAATTGACTGAATAAACAGTGAATTATCACTAAATATTTTTGTCTGATTAGGAATATTAACTTTTATGGGAGGGATTTTTAGTGTAATTTTACCGGCGTAGGGGCAAACGGGCGAAAGGGCGAAGAAAAGCCGCCCATCGATGAAAAATGGGCGGTGAATAGCGGCTTTATTTTATCCGCCGCGGCGGTTTTCAGAGCGCGGATTTCAGGCCGGAACGCCGCACCAGCTCCCAGAACTCGCCGCGCTCCGGCGGGAATTTGCCGGGGTAGCTCAGCCGCTGCTGCTCGGCGGTTATCTCCTCTTCCGGCCGCTCGGATATCCTCATCGCCCCTGATATCGCCTCAAGCATCGCCGCGCCCTTGGGGGTATTTACGATGAGCAGCGAGACGCCCAGGCCGTCGTAGAGCTCCGGCGCGTACTTTTCTATTCCCCAGCAGTCGGCGATCGTCATGTCCGAGGCGCGGCGCACGTCGGTGAAGCGGCACCTTTCACACGACGGGCGCGCGATCGTCCCCCTGTGAATGAATAAATTGTAGAAGCGGCCGTCCTCAAGAAAATCGTCCGCGCCCTCAATCCTGTACATGAATCCCTTATTGCTGTTTTTGCGAAGCCAGGGATATCTCTTGGAGCGGAAGCGGACCTCCGCCAGTCTGCCGCCGTTCTCTTCCTCCAGTAACCTCTTGTACTCTTCCCATATCAGCGGACTGGGAACGCTGTGGCAGATGAGGTCGCAGACGAAGAGGTTTTCCGCAAGCGGACTGCCGTTAAAGAAGGAACGTACACCGGCGCACTGGCAGGGGGTGCCGGTGAATAAGACCTCGCTCCTGCCGAGCTCCTCCGCCAGCTTCTCATAAACGTCCCGCATGTCGCTCTGAACATATTTCGAGAGCCTCATCCTGTCACGTCCGGCAGCCGTCCTCGCAATGCGGTGGACGACGCGCAGGCCGCCGTCGAAATCCGCGCCGCAGACGGCGCCGCCCCTGCCGAGGATGACGTCGGAGGCGGCGGTGAAGGCGCCGCCGGATGTCGAATGGCGGAGGACCTCTTCCGAGTTGTGAGTGGCGGAGAAGAAGCGCGGACGGCCCTCTTCCTTGAAGCTGCCCTCATGCTGCAGGGGGCAGACCCGCGCGCAGATACCGCAGTCGATACAGTGTTCGTGGTCGATGACAGGATAGAGAAAACCCTCCCCGTCTGGTGTCATCCTTATCACGTGACGCGGGCACCTTGCCTCGCAGACGCCGCAGCCGCAGCAGTTTTCTTTGTCTCCTTTATAGACCGTATCCATATTTATCCTTCCTCTCAAGAGAGCCTCCGGCTCTCAGATATCCTGCGTATTCAAAAAACAGACAGGCGAACATAAAAATCCGGTCCGCGGCGACCGACTCCATCCACGGCCGGCCAGAATATAAACCGGCGCGCGGCGCGGCATGCACCGGTATCTGTATGATTGTAGCTTAAAACGTGAAGTCCATCCCGCCGATACCACGGAAAAAACCTGAAACGTATTGCAGCAGGGCATTTTCTTGACTCCTGCGTGGGCTTTTTCGCGAACATGGAAAAGATCCTCGTGCTCGTCAGCAAGAGAAACAGGGAGGACAACGAAAAGCGGCTCGTAAAGATGGAAAAATATCTGAACATGACGGGTCAGTATTAGAAAGTTTACTATCTTTCATTAATAAACTAGCATAAACTACCTTTTTGACGATCGATTTTAGTATAAAATAATACCAGTGTGTGATACCTCTCAGACGAAGGGTGGTTCCATAAATGGCGGCTAAGGACGACAGGTACAATATCGACGACATTGGCTGGAAGATAATCGAGGAGCTGCAGAAGAACGCGCGGATATCGTTCAAGCAGCTGGCGGAAAACGTCAACCTCTCCACCACCGCGACGGTGGAACGGGTGCGCAACATGGAGGACGCCGGCATCATCGAGGGCTACGGAGCGCGGATCAACCCGCGCAGGGTAGGCTATTCCCTGAGCGCTATCCTTAACTTCACGATGAACTACGGCAACCCCACCTCGGTGATAGAAAAGATCGTCGCGGAGACTCCGGAGATTGTCTCCTGCTGGTCGATAACCGGCACCAGCGATGTGATAATGGAGGTCAACCTGCCATCGCTGGAATTTCTCTCCTTCATACTGGCAAGCCTCACGAGGCACGGCAAGGTGACGACGAACATCGTGCTGCCGGGACGCTTCAAAAAACTCGACGTCAAGCGCCCGCGCGAGGTTCCGAAGGAGCTGCTTGAGGAACAGGAATTTAAATAGAGGCGTTGGCTGCGCACCGGATTGTTTGACAGCCGTGCCTTATGACTTGTCAGCCTCCATACGGCGGCTGTAAAGGCAGCAAAAAAGCCCCCGAAAGGGGGCCTGTTTTTATTAAATGGAGCCGGCGAGAGGATTCGAACCCCCGACCTGCTGATTACAAGTCAGCTGCTCTACCAACTGAGCTACACCGGCATAGGCATATCCGTAAATATGTCGGAGAGTATTATACCTTATCTGTCCTTTTTGTCAAACAGAGGCATGAGCGCCGCTTATGCAGAAAGCCGGGCGGCTCAGCTGTTTGTCTGCATCGCGACGAGGTTCTCCGCGCGGTACATCTGGCGCAGCTTCGGCTTTTCGATCTTGCCCGTCGGGTTGCGGGGGATCTCGGCGAAGATTATGCGGCGCGGGCGCTTGTAGCGCGGCAGGTCGAGACAGAACTTTTCGATCTCCTCCTCGGTGCAGGTGAAACCCTCTTTGAGCTCGATGATCGCCGCCGCGATCTCGCCGAGCCGCTGATCCGGCAGGCCGATCACCGCCGCGTCCTTTATTGAGGGGTGGGCGCGGAGGAAGTCCTCCACCTGAACGGGGTAGATATTCTCACCGCCGCTGATGATGACGTCCTTTTTGCGGTCCACAAGGTAGATGAAGCCCTGTTCGTCCTGGCGCGCCATGTCCCCCGTCGCCAGCCAGCCGTCGTGCAGCACCTCTGCGGTGGCCTTCGGGTCGTTGTAGTAGCAGGTCATTACGCCGGGCCCCTTCACGGCGAGTTCGCCGACGCCGCCGTTGGTGACGGGGCGGCCCTCGTCGTCGACGATCTTCACCTTCCATCCGTAGCCCGGAACGCCGATCGCTCCGACCTTGTCTATATTGCCCACGCCGAGGTGGACGCAGCCCGGCCCGATAGACTCCGACAGGCCGTAGTTCGTATCGTACCTGTGTTTCGGGAACACGCGGCGCCAACGGTTGATGAGGCTCGGCGGCACCGGCTGCGCGCCGATGTGCATGAGCCGCCACTGCGATAGCTCGTAGTCCTCCAGACGGACCTTTCCCGCGTCGATCGCGTCAAGGATATCCTGTACCCACGGCACTAGCAGCCAGACGATGGTGCACTTTTCGTCCGAGACGGTTTTGATGATCGATATGGGATCCGTGCCCTTGAGCAGAATGCCTTTGCTGCCGGATATGAGGCTGCCGAACCAGTGCATCTTTGCCCCCGTGTGGTAGAGCGGCGGGATGCAGAGGAATACGTCGTCGTGTCTCTGCCCGTGGTGGCTCTGCTCGACCTTCGCGGCGTGCATGAGGCTCTCGTGGTTGTGCAGTATCGCCTTGGGGAAGCCGGTCGTTCCCGAGGAGAAGTATATCGCCGCGTCGTCCTCGTCGGAGAGCAGTATGCGCGGCGCGTAGCTCGAAAGGTTCGCCGTCAGATGCAGATAATTTTCCGCGAAACGCGGGCAGCTGTCGCCGATGTAGAATATCAGCTTCACGCGGGGGATCTGCTCGCAGATATCCTCCACGCGGCCGATGAACTCCGGCCCGAAGAAGAGCGCGTCGACGTCGGCGAGCTCAAGGCAGTATTTTATCTCCTCCGCCGTGTAGCGGAAGTTGAGGGGAACGGCGAGGGCCCCTGTCTTTAGGATACCGAAATAAAGCGGCAGCCACTCAAGGCTGTTCATCATGAGGATGGCGACCTTGTCGCCCTTTTTGATGCCGCGCGAAAGAAGCAGATTCGCGCAGCGGTTCGCCTTTTCGTCAAAGACGCTCCAGGTGATCTCGCGGCGGTAGCTCTCCGTGGGGCTGGATTCGATCAGCTCGTATTCCTTCCACGTGACGCGGCGCAGCTCCTTGACTTCGGGGTTTATCTCCACGAGCGCCGTCTCGTGGCAGAACTCTTTGGCGTTTCTCTCTAGCAGGTCTGTGATCGGCATTTTTGTCTCTTCCTCCTTAAACTGTGCGTAACCTTTTTCGGAGGGTGGGCATATAAAAATCCCCGTCCTCCTGTTATCCAGAGGACGGGGAATAATCACCCGTGGTACCACCTCAGTTTGACGTCCTCTCACGAAAGACGTCCTCGTCGGGTACTGTACGAAAAGCGCTTTACGAACGTAGTATACCCTGTCCGCGATTACGGGCGGACCCGTCGCAGCCTACTTGGGAAGGTCATCAGAGATAAGAGGGACTCCCTTTTGGTGCGCTGCTCTTGGAATGTATTTCAGTTCGCCCGTCCACCGCCTCGCACCACCCGGCGGCTCTCTGTAAGACAGCCGGCAGACCTACTTCTTTCCAGTCATCGCATTTGCCATTATTGCATTATAGGATATTCTTGCGCAGAGTTCGAATTATGTCAAGCTCTCCTTTCTATTTATTGGAACAAAACGGGCTATAAAAAAATTAAATTGACTAAAAATAGACAACAGATATCTATGAAATATAATGAATATCGTGAAACATAGTTGCATAAAATAGAATAGGGGGAATATCTTTGAAGCGAATCACCGGAAGGTTTTTTGTACTGTTGCTTTGTGCTCTTTTGTTTACCGGCAGCGCCGAGGCGGGAAATTTCAGCGAATTGCAGGGCGCAATAAATGGAACCAACGAAGGCGCGACTTTGACGTTATCGGATGATTACACATATGATGTCTTAAATGGTGAGACAGGAATAACAGTAGAGGGAATAATTATCGACAAGCCGATAACTATTGATGGAGCTAACCACGTAGTTGACGCTATGGGTATGGCGCGTATCTTTAAAGTTACGGGAACGAATGTTGTATTTAAGAACCTTACGATAACAAAGGGCGGATACGCGGCTGCCGATTCTAAAAAAGGCACCGTCAGTGGCGGCGGAGTTTATGTCGGGCGTAACCTGGTAGTCGCTTTTGATAATGTGAAGATTACAAAGTGCGGCACCGAGAAGGGGGTGCATACGAAGGATGGAGGCGCCGCTCTTTTTATCGACGCCAAAGCTAAGGTGACGTTCAAGAATTGTGAAATATCCGAAAACACGGGAAAAGACAGGGCTGGCGGCATATATTTAATTGGAAATGCAGTGCTTGAAAATACAAACATAATTAATAATATATGTGGATCGCGCGGCGGCGGTGTTTATGTTGATCCTGGTTTTACATATCCTGAACGCGGGGGCGAATGGGGCGGCAACATTAAAATGTATAACTGCACTGTCTCTGGCAATAGAGGCGGTCGCGGCGGCGGGGTTTATATAAATCCGGAAAACGAGACGCTGAATATTTTTGAAAACTGTACTATAGCGTCGAACGATGTGTCGACTGATGGTGTTGGCAATGGCGGCGGAATTCTTTTTTATTGTGCAAACGGAAAAGCAGTAAATTGCAAAATGGTTGATAATAAAGCAAAACGCGGGGGCGGCATCATCCTTGACGTGGCCAGCAATGTCGAACTCGAAAACTGCACCGTCACCGGCAACGAGGCGACCGTCGACGGAAGCGGGCTCTACGCCTTTGACGGCTCGCACGATGATAATGTCATGAAGCGGATCGGTGAAGCGACATTCAAAAACTGTATCATCAAGGGAAACTATGTCGTCAGCGGCGATGTAAAAAACGCGCAGGACATCAGTATCAACTATACCGACGAAGCCACGGCTGAAAAAAGGCGCGGCGTAAATAAAGAGGAATTCCCGCCCGACGGCATGATAACGGAAGAGAGCGACCCTGATGAATATCCCTTCTGGACGCACGAGCTCTGGACGGCGCGTTACGACGGCAGATTTACTAGCAGCGGCGGCAACACGATCGGCAAAGTCTTTAGAAACGAAAATATAAGGCTGGCCGCCACCGACAAGGTGGAGGCGGTCGAGCCTCCCTACTCGGACGGCTCTTCCGGCTGCAGCGCCGCCTCCTTCCCGCTTCTGCTGCTGGCGTTCGGCGGAGCGGCGATATTCTTCAAAAAGAGGTAGTTACCGGCAATAAACGCAAGATTTTTGATACCGTCCCAAAACAACAGAGGCCGCCGAGAAGCGGCCCCTGTTGTTTTTATGCGGATACGAAAAGTTACAGGTCGTAAATATCTTCCTGGGCCACGATGCCGATGCCGTTTTTCGCGAGAAGTTCTATCGCCTTGTCGATGCTCTTGTCCGCGACGCGGAAGACCATATATGCCCCCTGATCCTTGCGTGTCGTGAAGGCATAGGTGTATTCAAGGTTGACGTTACCCTCTTTGAGTATGTCGAGAATATGGTAAAGCGCGCCCGGCTCGTCGGATACCTCGACGGCGAGCACCGGCGTCACCGCCGAGATGCTGCCCGCATCGGAGAGCACCTTCTGCGCCTTATCGGGGTCGCTGACGATCGTACGGAGCACGCCGAAGTCGGCGGCCTCGGCGAGCGAGAGCGCCCGCATGTCGATGCCGTTTGCGCGCAGGAGCTCCACGAACTCCGCCAGTTTCCCCGGCTTGTTTTCTACAAAGACGGAAATCTGTTTGACTGTCATGGTCTTTTCCCCCTTCATTGTATAATTCCTCCTTTTATTATAATCAATTTTTCTTTATATCCCTACGGATAATTTATGATTGTTTTCAGCGCCGCGTTTTTTATGGTTTGCCGCGGCTGACTGCGGCGCGGTTTCCTGCCTATTAGTAGAGCTTACGCTTGTCGATAATGCGCACCGCCTTGCCCTCGCTGCGCGGGATGCTCTTCGGTTCGACGAGATGGACCCTCGCGTAAATTCCAAGGAAGCCCTTCAAGGCGCCCACGAGCGTCTTTTCGCGCGTTGATATCTCGCCGAGGGTGTCGCTGAACGTCTCCTGGTTCATCTCAACGTTGATGTCGAGGGTGTCGCTGTTGTTGACGCGGTCGACGATGAGCTGGTAGTTCGGCGAATATCCGTTGTCGATAAGCACCGTCTCTATCTGCGAGGGGAAGACGTTGACGCCCTTGATGATGAGCATGTCGTCGCTGCGGCCCATCGGCTTCGCCATGCGGACGTGGGTGCGGCCGCAGGAGCATTTCTCGTGGGAGAGCACGCAGATGTCGCGGGTGCGGTAGCGGATCATCGGGAAGGCCTCTTTATTGACGGAGGTGAAGACGAGCTCGCCCTTTTCGCCGTCCGGCAGCACTTCGCCGGTATTGGGGTTGATGATCTCGGCGATGAACTGGTCCTCGCAGATGTGCATGCCGCGCTGCTCGCAGCATTCATAGCTGACGCCGGGGCCCTCGAGCTCCGTGAGGCCGTAGATGTCGTATGCCTTGATCCCGAGCTTCTTCTCGATGTCATGGCGCATCTCTTCGCTCCAGGCCTCCGCGCCGAATATCCCCGCCTTGAGCTTTATCGTATCCTGCAGCCCCTTTTCGACGATCGTCTCGCCCAGATAGGCGGCGTATGAGGGGGTGCAGCAGAGTATCGTCGAGCCTAAGTCCTGCATGAACTGTATCTGACGGTCGGTGGAGCCGGATGACATCGGCAGCGTGAGGGAGCCCAGCTTATGCGAGCCGCCGTTGAGTCCCGCCCCGCCGGTGAAGAGGCCGTAGCCGTACGAGACGTGCACGACGTCGTCCTTGGTGCCGCCGGCCGCGACGATCGCGCGCGCGCAGCCGTCGTCCCAGGCGTCGATGTCATGCTGGGTATAGAAGGCGATGACGCGCTTGCCGGTGGTGCCGCTCGTGGACTGGATACGGACGCATTCGGAGAGGGGTTTGCATAGCAGCCCGTAGGGATAGGCCTCGCGCAGGTCGTCCTTGCTGATGAAGGGAAGCTTGTGCAGGTCGTCGACGCCCTTGATATCCTCCGGCTTCACGCCGTGTTCGTCCATCTTCTTACGGTAGTAGGGCGAGTTTTCATAGGCGTGCCGGACGGTCTTTACAAGTCCTTCGCTCTGCCATTCTCTGATCTGTTCACGTGACGCGCATTCGATTTCGGGCTGGTAATAATTCTGTTTCTCCATTTTTCTCATTTCCTTTCTCGGGTCTCTCCCAAATGTTTTTTAAAAATTTATGCTGTCGCCGGGCAGCAAAAAAGCAGGGCCGCAATGTGCGGGCCCTGCTTCAACGACATATACGCGGTGCGTAGATTCAAATGGCGCTATCTATGAATCAAGCAGTCTTCGCGCAGATCCCGTGAAGAGGACCCGCGCCGATAAAGGAGAACCGTGTTACACGACTGTCAAGCGATGAAGTTGTTATCTTATTCGTCATGTCCCATTGCCTCCTTTCAGATGATTTACACTGATTATCTTTCAATGGGTGAAATTTTAGATACAAACAGAGCGATTGTCAACCCCATTAAGTGAATAAACCGGCGGCTTGTTAATTGCAAAAGTAAATGGTTTTCTTTGCCCCAAATACGCGACGCCAGCGTTTATTTACGTACTATGAAATATTTTTAAAATATTATCGTTATATTTAGAAAATAATTTATTTATTAATTGACTTAAATTTTATATATGTGTTATTGTATGCTTATGATTGGTTTTATATATATAATTAAAAAATAGATGGTGCAGTGTCCGATGGTGGGGAAAAAAAGCGAACTGACGATCATAACAAAGGCCAAAGAGCTGACCGATTATATTTTTGCAGCGACGGAATCGTCCCCGAAGAAATATCGGTATACCTTTACGGCGAGACTCCAGAACAAATCTCTGGAGGTTGTCGAGACGCTTTACGCGGCGAACGACGTCTATATTGGCGGCGGTGAGTCTTCGAAGAGGTATGAAAGGCGCCTTGACCTGCAGCATAAAGCGCTTACGGACTTGAAAGTCATTGATTATCTGTCATTCGTGGCAAGCGAGCGGGGATGTTTGCTCAAGAGACAATACGAACATCTTAGCGAGTTGATAAGCGATTGCTCTAATTTGTTGGGAGCATGGATAAACAGCGATAAAAAAAGATTCGCGTCCAGAACGTGATTTTTTATAGTTTGGGGACAGGGTTAAAAAAGGGCGGTTATTGGTGGCTTCGTTCCCCCGGCAACAACGTAAACTAAGCGTCAAACGTCAATAACGACGGCAACCTCAACAATAACAACGTTAACAATGGGGCTGTCGGCCTTCGTCCGGATCTGCCTTAACTGCGTGAAACTAGGCCCAAGGGGGCGAGTCGGTGCGTAAGGCAAAGGAATCCTGTTCCTTTCCCGGCAGATGGATAAAGCAAAGCTCCTAATGCGGGGATAAACACATACCGCGGAGAGAACGGACATAAGAAACAGCTATTTTCGTTTTCATATGAATTTTGATTACAGTACTTCAGAATTCTTCCGCGGTGAATTTTATTTTTTGTGATCGGAGGTGATATATGACGACAGATTACGAGAAAATGTCTTCCTTTGAGAGTCTCATGCAGGCTCACAAGGCTGCGAGACGGGGCAAGCGCTGTAAAACCGAGGTAATACTCTTTGAGATGAATCTGTCACAAAGTCTCTGGCAGCTTAAAAGAGCTTTAGACGACAGAACATACAAAATAAGCGGGTATTATCGGTTTAAAATCCACGATCCGAAAGAGAGAAACATAGACGCGCTGCACTACAGAGACAGAGTCGTTCAGCACGCGCTTTGCGACCAGATACTCTGGCCGCTTCTTGAAAACCGTATGATATATGACAATGCCGCCTCAAGAAAGGGAAAGGGAACCTCATTTGCGATAGACCGCCTCTCTTGTTTTTTAAGGGAACATTACAAGAGCCATGGTGCGCACGGATATTTTCTGAAAGCCGATTTCAGCAGATATTTTATGAGCATATCGCATACGGTCCTGAAGACAAAGATGCGAAAAGTGCTGGCTGACGACGAGGTATACGGACTGGTTTGCGGCATAATCGACAGCTTCTCCCCCGGGGTACCACTGGGAAACCAGACGAGCCAGTGTTTTGGGGTCTATTACCCGGACAGCATGGACCGGATAATAAAAGAGGACTGGCGCGCAAAATATTACACGCGGTACATGGACGACGGCGTAATCGTGCATCACGACAGGGAATTCCTCAAGGATTGCCTTGCGGCTATGAGAGATCATGCTGAAAATGTATTGAAGCTTCAATTCAACAAAAAGACTCAGATATTTCCAATATCTAACGGAGTGGACTATCTCGGTTTCCACTTTTATCTCACGGATACGGGGAAAGTTGTTCGTAAACTGAGGAGGCAGTCGAAGAAGCGCTTTGGGGGTAAGCTGAAGGAAATCGCCGCAAAATACTATAACAACGAAATGGATTATGCGGCGGTGAAATCCCATCTGGCGGGTTTTAGGGGGCACCTTGGCCAGGGGCACACATACTCGTTAAAGCGTCGGCTGCTTGAGAATACGGACATGCTCAACTTTATTGACGAAATATAAAGGAGATGGAAAAAGTGAAAAGAACGAAAAGAATTCTGATGTTGTTATGCGCGGCGGCGTTATTAATGGTGCCTGTGCTGCCCGCGATGGCGCTGACAAGCGCGGACGTCGTCTATTACGGGACATACCCGCAGTCCGGCACCTCGGCTGACTTCAAGGTGGAGCCCGTTCTCTGGCGCGTGCTCGAAGTGAGCGGCGACAAGACGGCGCTCATGCTTTCGGAAAAGATACTGGACGGCGGCGTGTCATTCAATCCCGATTACAGCAATACCGATCCATACTATTGCTGGTGGAGCGAATCGCAGATCCGCAAATTCCTCAATGGCAAAGAATATGTCGGGTCGGTCTCAGCGGATGTGACCAAGATAACGGTGAGGAACCCGAAAACCTATTCCTTCTACGAGAAGGCCTTCTCCGCGGGCGAAGGCAGCGGGATAATAAAGGCGGATGTGGACAACTCGAGCACACGGGGTGCTGCCCCCGGTCCCAAGACAACCGATAAAATATTCCTCCTTTCCTACGCCGATGCGAAAAATACTGCCTATGGTTTTGTCAATAATGAGAATTCCGATCCTTCACGCAAAGCGGAGCTTACCGGCTATGGCGCGTCGCAGGGAGTCATCAGTAATACGGAAGGTAACAAGAAGTATGGTTATTGGTGGCTTCGTTCCCCCGGCTACAACGTAAACTAAGCGTCGAACGTCTATTACGACGGCGACCTCAACAATAACTTCGTTATCATTGGGGCTGTCGGCCTTCGTCCGGCTTTTCATTTAAATCTTGAATCTTTGCTCTTCACATCTCCCGCCGCAGGCGGGAAAACCGGCGGCGTAGCCGCCGCGCTTCAGGAACAAACCTACACCTCCGACGATAAAGGAAAATACGAACACAAACTGACCCTCGCGACAAATACATACAAACTGGCCTCTGCCGACTTAACGAGCGGGGACTTCTCGATCTCGAACGGCGCCGTCAACCTTGACGTGAAGGTAAGGTACTCAGGCGCCTCCACCGGCGTGGGCTACCACCTCGCCGCGGTTGTGACCAGCGGCGACAGGGCCGTTTACTACGGTCAGATAAAGAATCTTGAGGCCGCAGCCGACAAAAGCGGCGACGTTACCTTCACCATTCCCGAATACAAAAGCGGCGAAGAGGTCTATCTCTTTGTCGAGGGGCGCAATAACAACGGCGATAATAAGACCGATTTTGCCAGCGTGCCTATATGTATCGCCGGAACCGACAGGCGGATAACGGCGCTCTCCGAAGACGTGAAGGAGCCGCGCCCTGAAACGGCCGTCGTGAAGGTGGAACCGTCGGCACTCACTCTCGCCGTGGGGTATGCCAGACAGCTCTCCGTCTCTTTTGCGCCGGAGGGGGCGCTGGAGGAGATAACCTGGAGCAGTGACAAACCCGACATAGCCGCCGTAAACGCCGCGACGGGCGTCGTCAGCGCGCTAAAAAAGGGAAGCGCGGAAATCACGGCGACAGCGAAGACAAGCGGCAAAAAGGCCACATGTGCCGTTACGGTGACGGAAAAACCGCAGACAGAGGGACTTATCCTCACGCCCGCGGCGATGACGGTCAGCAAAGGCGTGACGGAAAAGATAACCGCCGCCTTCCGGGGGATAACCGAACAGCCGCTGACCTGGAGCAGCAGCAAAGAGACGGTCGCCACGGTGGACAAAGAGGGTAAGGTTACCGCCAAAAACGAGGGAACATGCGTGATAACGGCGGCCACCGAAGACGGCGCATACAGTGCCTCCTGCGAGGTGAAGGTGACGGCGGCGCACCACGGCGGCGGTTCAAGCGGCTGCAGTACCGCCGGGTTTGGCATGTTCGCGCTGCTCATATCGATGCCGCTCATCTTTAGAAAAAGCGCGGGCCGTAAATAAGTCCCGTAAGGAGACGGCGGAAATAGTTAAAGCGACGAAGGTTCCTGAATAACAAGAGAAGAGGGAGGGGATGTTCACCCTCCCTCTTCTCTTTCCAATATGTATTCGGAGAAATATTACCTCATCGCCTCTTCAACGGCGACCGTCATGTTGCCGCGTGTCAACTTGAGATTGACAATAATCTACGCGTAGCGTAGACTATTAGTAGCTCATCTACTAGCGTAGAAGGAGTTTCTGGGGGCGTATTGATAATGCGCTCCCTGCTTTTTATTGGCGAGAATATCTCTCATATCTTTGGCGCAATTTGCGTAGGGAATGTTCATAGTCGATATAATAACCGGTAATTAATAAACAATATTCTTCCCGTTCCTCGGCTACGACGACGTACTTTTCTTCTTCAAGCATTATATGGATACGGTATGTCGATTTCCATGGTTCTTTCCAGAGTTTAATCCTACTGCAGTCAGGCAGGCATTCATTTTTCCGGCAATTATGGTTTTCCATAAAAGCCCTGACCCAACTGATTCTTTCGCTGCGTCTCAGATCAGGTTCTCTTTCCGTACTGTCTGTAGAGTAATTTTTACAAGTTACATGGTAGAAGGCTTCTTATGAAATTCTTTTGATGCGCTGAATCTTTGACGTTGGTAATCTGTAGCGTTATCTAAAAATCTTATAAACCAAGGCGAAACATGAAATGCAGCGGAGCGTAAATAAGAGGGGCGGAGATGTCTGCATCCGCCCCTTTGGAATCATACGTTATATTACCTCATCGCCTCTTCAACGGCGACGGCTACGGCGACGGAGGCGCCGACCATCGGGTTGTTGCCCATGCCGATAAGGCCCATCATATCGACATGCGCGGGGACGGAGGAGCTGCCCGCAAACTGCGCGTCGCTGTGCATGCGGCCCATGGTGTCGGTCATGCCGTAGCTCGCGGGACCGGCGGCCATGTTGTCGGGGTGCAGCGTGCGTCCCGTGCCGCCGCCGGAGGCGACGGAGAAGTATTTTTTGCCGTTTTCGACGGCCCATTTTTTGTAGGTGCCGGCCACGGGGTGCTGGAAGCGCGTGGGGTTCGTCGAATTGCCGGTGATGGAGACGTCGACGCCCTCGTGGCGCATGATCGCCACGCCCTCGTTGACATCATTCGCGCCGTAGCATTTGACTTTCGCCTTGTCGCCGTCGGAGAAGGGTTTTTCCATCGTCACCTCGAGCTCGCCTGTGTACTGGTTGTAGAGCGTCTCCACGAAGGTGAAGCCGTTGATGCGCGAGATGATGTAGGCCGCGTCTTTGCCGAGGCCGTTGAGGATGACGCGCAGCGGATCTTTGCGCACTTTGTTTGCCGTGCGGGCGATGCCGATGGCTCCCTCCGCGGCGGCGAAGGACTCGTGTCCCGCGAGAAAGCAGAAGCATTTTGTATTCTCATGCAGCAGCATCGCGGCGAGGTTGCCGTGGCCGAGGCCGACTTTGCGCTGGTCGGCGACGGAGCCGGGAACGCAGAAGGCCTGAAGCCCTTCGCCGATCTTTTCCGCCGCCGCGGCGGCTGTCTTCGTGCCGCTTTTTATGGCGTTCGCCGCGCCGAGGGTGTAGGCCCAGACGGCGTTGTCAAAGGCGATCGGCTGGATGCCGCGCACGATGGCCGCGACGTCTATTCCCTTTTCCAGGCATAGTTCCCGAGTCTCATCGATGCACTCGAAGCCGATTCCGACAAGGAATGCGTTTATTTTGTCTATCCTGCGGTCGTAACCTTCAAAGTTTGCCATTGCCGTTCCCTCCTACTGCCTGCGCGGATCTATGATCTTATCGGCCTCTGCGTAGCGGCCGTATGTCGCGGTGTTCTTCTCAAAGGCCTCTTTCGGGTCCATGCCTTTGCGTATCGCCTCCATCATCTTGCCGAGCGAAACGTAGCGGTAGCCGATGATCTCGCCGTTTTTATCAAGCGCCTGGTCGAGGATGTAGCCCTCCGCCATTTCAAGGTAGCGCGGGCCCTTTTCCAGGGTCCCGTACATCGTGCCGATCTGCGAGCGCAGCCCTTTGCCGAGGTCCTCAAGCCCCGCGCCCACCGGCAGACCGTTGTCGGAGAAGGCGCTCTGCGTCCTGCCGTAGGCTATCTGGAGGAAGAGTTCGCGCATCGCGGTGTTGATCGCGTCGCAGACGAGGTCGGTGTTGAGCGCCTCAAGGATCGTCTTTCCGGGAAGGATCTCCGCCGCCATCGCCGCGGAGTGGGTCATGCCGGAGCAGCCTATCGTCTCGACGAGCGCCTCCTGGATGACGCCGCCCTTGACGTTGAGCGAGAGCTTACAGGCGCCCTGCTGCGGCGCGCACCAGCCCACGCCGTGCGTAAAGCCTGAGATGTCGCCGATCTGCTTTGATTCGACCCACTTTCCCTCTTCGGGAATGGGCGCGGGACCGTGGTTGGCGCCCTTTGCCACACATACCATTTCTTCAACTTCGCGAGAGCACTGCATGTGATATGTCTCCTCCTTAAGTTTCCACTTTTAGAATAAATCTGTCCGCATATTTTGTCTCATGCGGCTGTTTTAACTGCTCCGCAGGCGCGGGATTCGCTGTGCTGCTGTTTTGCGGCGATTAGTAGCCCCACTCGAAATCGGGACTTCCCGCCGCCAGCAGACGCCGCTTCATGTCCTTTGTTATCTCGTCCAGAGCCTCTTCGGTACGTCCCTCGCAGCGCGCGACGAGCACCGGCTGGGTGTTTGAGGGGCGCACGAGCCCCCAGCCGTCGCGGTATATTATCCGCACGCCGTCAACGGTGATCGTCTCAAGTTTTTCCGCGAGAGCCTCCTCCTTCACACGCTCGACAACGCCGAATTTGACGTCGTCGGGGCAGTCGTAGCGCGTCTCGATCGTCGAGGGGTAGATGGGGATGGCCGCCATCAGCTCGGCGAGCGTCTTGTCCGTGTTTGAGATGATACGCGCCAGCCGTCCCGCGGCGTAGAAGGCGTCGTCATAGCCGAAATATTCGTCGGCGAAGAACATGTGGCCGGAGACCTCGCCGGAGAAGAGGGCGTGTTCTTCGCGCATCTTCGCCTTGACGAGTGAGTGCCCCGCGTTCCACCAAATCGGACGGCCTCCGAGCCTTTCCACCGTCTCCGGCAGCGCCATCGAGCTCTTTACCTCGCAGATGGCCAGCGCGCCGGGATGCTTCGGCAGTATCTCGCTCCAGTAGAGCGCCATCAGGCGGTCGCCCCAGATGACCTCGCCGTTGTTGTCCACCACGCCTATGCGGTCGGAGTCGCCGTCAAAGCCGACGCCGAAGTCCGCGCCGCTCTCCTTCACCGCGGCGATCAGCGCCGGGAGGTTCTCGCGCTTGGTCGGGTCAGGATGGTGGTTGGGGAAGTGTCCGTCTGGCGTGCTGTAGAGCTCCGTCACCTCGCAGCCGATGCGGCGCAGGAACTCCGGCGCATAAAGGCCGCCGGTGCCGTTGCCGGAGTCGCAGACTATTTTGGGTTTGCGCGGACCGAGGGTTATCTTTGAAACGAGCATGTCGATGTATTCGGCGTTGATGTCGGCGCTCTTACAGCTGCCCGGCCTCTCCGCCTCGATCATGTCGTCGGCCTCTATCATTTTGTATATCGACTGGATGTCGTCGCCCCACAGCGTGGCCTTATCGTAGGCGACTTTCAGCCCGTTGAACTCCTTCGGGTTGTGGCTGCCGGTCACCATGATGCCGCCGCCGACGTCGAAGCGATAGAGGCTCCAGTAAAAGGTCGGTGTCGAGACGAGCCCGATGTCGGTGACGTCGACGCCCGCCGCGTTGAGTCCGCGTGCGGCGGCGGCCTTTATGCGCGGGGTGGAAAGCCTCGCGTCTCCGCCAAGGGTGGCCGCGGTGACGCCGCGGCGCATGAGCCAGGTGCCAAAGGCCCTGCCGATGAGAAATACGTGCTCGTCGGTGAGCTCGGCATCTGCGATGCCTCTTATATCATATTCGCGAAAGATGTGCGCGGGAACAAAACTCATAGTAATACCTCCGTTTCAGCGGTAAAACATTTCAAATAAAGCATATAGCTTTTGCGCGGCTTTTGCAACAGAGAGGTGTGCGAATATAGTCAGCGGCCCGAGGCGTTCTCAGGCCGCTGACTATATAGCTGGTCTCCTGCCGGTTACTGTCTGCCGACTACCATGACGCCCGTTATCTTCATAATCGGGCCGAGCATCAGCGCCGCCTCGATGTTTACCTTATTGAAGGAGGCGAGGAAGCGGGTTTTGAGACCGAGCGCCTCGGCGGCGAGGTAGACGTTCTGCGACATCGCGCCGGTGGCGATGTAATTGTAATTATCGACGTTCATCGTGCCCTTGCTGACGAAGACCAGGATGCAGGGAGCGCTCTTGGCAAAGTCCTGTGTCACGGCGCGGCTTGTCAGCTTCTTTTCCGTCGTTTGCTGCATCAGGGCGTTCTTCTCCCAGTTGTAAAGATAGCCGCCGCTCTTGAGCAGCACATATACGGAGACATAAGGCTCGCGGCCCATCGCCATCGGCACCGTCCAGCCCTTGGGCTCGCGGTTCCTGCCCGTCGCCGCCCAGAGGATCGTGGAAAGCTCCTTCAGCGAGAGCTCTTCATTGGAGAAAGCCTTCTGTTCCGCCGAGGCTCGGCCGGCGATCGCCTCCATGACTGAGGGGCCGCCGGTTTTATCCGGTTCTACCAGAACGATGTTGCCCGCCATCGCGGCGGAGGCGGCGGCAAGCAGGAGCGCCGCGGTGAGCGATAGTATCTTTTTCATAAGTTGTTCCTCCTTAAATTGTTTTCACCTAAAAAATATTCCATGGCCACTGTGTGATATACCCCAGATACGGCAGTATTTTACTCCCAAATAACATTGAGAGGACCATTCCCGCGCAGAGAAAAGGCCCCAGCGGCACCGCCGTCTTGCGCGTCACCCTCTTCGCGAGCAGCAGGGGGATCACCACGAGGCCGCCGCACATAAAGCCGAGATATAGAGAAAGAAGCGACAGCTTGAAGCCCATGAAAGCGCCTATGCCCAGCATCAATACCGCGTCTCCGAGCCCCATCCGGCCGCGGCTCGCCACGATTATCGCGCCGATCACCCCGAAGCCCGCGAGCGCGCCAAAGAGGCCGTCCAGCAGCCCCGGCCAGCCGTGGGCTGCGCGCAGCAGCATGCCGCAGACCGCCATCGCCACCGCCCAGGAGTCGTAGATGTAACCGGTTTCGAGATCTGTCAGCGTATTGAAGGCCAGGAAGGGGAGTGAGGCTCCGGCAAAGGCGAGAGCGGGCGTCAGTCCGAAACGCCAGGTAAAGAGCGCCGCAAGCGCGCCGCATGAGAGTTCCGCCGTAAAGTGGCGCAGCGGAATCGGCTCGCGGCAGCTGCGGCACCGTCCCTGAAGGACGACGAAGGAGATGACGGGGATCAGATCGCAGGAAGAGAGCACCCGCCCGCAGCTGTCACAGACCGAACGTTCCCGTCCCCACCATTTTTTCTCCGCCGCTGTGCGCATTGCCGCCGCGTTTGCGAAAGAACCGAGCGCCGCGCCAAGGCAGAAGCCCAGAAATATATAAATACCGCCGACCATATAGACACCCCAAGCGTAGAGCGATTAAAATATGGGTTATATTTTACACGCAACCGCCGATATTTCATAATAAGGAGATGCGAAGATGCCGATCGTTATGGTAAACATCAAAGAGGGGCGCACCGTAGAGCAGAAGCGCGCGATGGTGACGGGGATGACGAAGGTCGTCAGCGAAACGATGGATGTGCCGCAGAGCGCCGTGCGCATCATCATCAACGAGATGAAGGGAGAAAACTTCGCGATCGCCGGCACGCTGGTCTGCGACGCTCCCGCGAAATAGGTCATAAAAAGACATTAAAAACGGACGCGGCCACTCTCAGAGGCGGTACGGTATTTGTACTGGCCTCTTCTGGGTGGCCGCGGCTTTTGTCGGTTATTTGCGTAAAAATCCCTGCAGGGTCTCCCCTGGCAGAATTCAAGACGGCGAAACTTAAGTCCGTCGTCCTATCTAATGAATACGACTGTAAAAATATTATTTGCCCCTCCCGCGTGAAGCGCCGAAAGGGCGGCGCCGTTCGTTCTACATGCCGTTGATGATATGTTCGAGCGACGGGCTGGGAAAGAGGAAATCCTCGCCGTTATGGCCATACCAGCCGAAGGTGGATGATATCTCCGCGCAGTACTGGGGGATGCGTTCCTTTAGTCCTTTGACAATATCGTCTGTGAATCTGGCGCTCGGTCCCGTGACCGCTATCGTGCAAAGGATATTATTGCCGCTGTCGACGATCGGACCCGCGATCGAAGAGAATCCCTCCTGATATTCGTTTATACAGTAGCTGTAGCCCTTCTCGCAGAGATTATAAAGCTCTTTCATTATCTTAGACCTGTCGGTGGTGGTGAAGGTGGTGAGATTTCTGGTGTCCTTCAGGAAATTGTCCTGCTCCTCCGGCATCGCGTACGCAAGAAAGCCCCTGCCTCCAGCTCCTGCCCACAGCACATATTTTGAGCCGACGGTGGGAGAGAACTTGAAGCTGTGGAAGGCCGGCACCTTTTCGAAACAGATGCGGTAATCGCCCTCTCTGATGTAAATCAGCGCCGTCTCGCCAAATTCGTCTCTCAGCCTGACAAGATAGGGGTAGATGACCTTTCTTAAGAAGTCGTTCTGTTTCGCGCAGTAGCCGAGGCTGTAGACCCGTCTGCCGAGGCTGAAGCGCTTTGTGTTTTTGTCGCGGATCAGGAATGACTCCTGTTCCAATATCCCGGCAATCCTGGATGCGGTGGAATAGGGGATCTGTACCAGCTTCGATATCTCCGTCAGTGACAGGTCGTCTATTCCTCTTGTAAAGCAGTTTAATATCGCGAGGGCCCGCTGTATGGCCTGTGTTCCGGTCTCTGATTGTTTGTCGCTCATTTTTTATACCTCCGCCGAAATGTATTATAGCTTAAGCATCACGCAATGATACATTTCTCCATGTTCTTAAAGATATATTCAACTGTTCGATGAATTTTCATGAATTTTAGCAGATAACGCCTCCTCAAACCAGATAGAGAAATTTTTCGTTATTGACATAGGTCTTAAAACTTTGTATGATATATTCACCACATAGAAGATATTATATCCATAATGTGGATATAAAAAATAGGTAAAATTAACGAAAGGGATGGCGCAGATATGCAGATAAAGATGCCAGTCGACGACGAAACGATAAACGGGCTGCATGTTTACGATATGGTCGAAATTTACGGACCGATTTTTACGGGCCGCGACGCGGTGCTGCCGAAGGTTGTTAAGTGTATTGAAGATGGGACGTGCGAGGAGAAGGGCATTTTTCTAAAAGGTACCGCCGTCTTTCATACGGCTGTGAGCCCAGCGGGGATAGGGCCGACCTCAAGCAACAAACTTGACATAGAGGGAAGCATTCCCGCACTTTCGGAGGCAGGCGTGAAGATGCATATCGGTAAGGGCAGTCTTAAAAAAGAGACCGTAGAGGCCCTAAAAAAGTATAACGCCATCTTTCTCGTCACTCCGCCGAATACGGCGCTGCTGACCGCCACGATGAAGAGTAAACGCGTCGTCGCCTTCCCGGAAGAGGGGATGGAGGCGCTCCATGAGGTCGAGGTAGAAAAGTTTCCGGCCATCGTCGCCATCGCTCACGGCGAATCGATATACGACTAAAAATAACAACCGGCAGAGGTAATCAAGATGATAGATTGCAGAGAAGTTACGGAAAAGACAGCGGAGACTCTGGTCAAGGCGAGCACTGTTTTTCGTCCCGACCAGATAGAGGCCTATAGGAGAGCGGCGGAGAACGAGGATAGCCCGCACGCTAAGTGGGTGCTCAACAATATTCTGGAAAACGCCGAGATCGCGGAATCAAAGGTATTCCCCCTTTGTGACGACACCGGCATTCCTCACCTCTTCCTTGAGGTAGGAGAAGAGTGCGCCGTCCCCGCGGGATTTTATAAAGCGGTGGAAGAGGGAGTCGCGAAGGGGCTGCGGATGCTCCCCGGCCGTCCGATGGCCGTTATGGGCGACGATGCGGAACGCATCAGCCAGAGCAAAGGCCTCTCTGAAGATTCCGGCGCTCTGGCGATGGCTCCCATTCAGACGAGACATGTTCCCGGCAAAGATATTCGCCTTACGGTGATGATGTACGGCGGCGGTCCTGAGATTCGTGGAAAGACGCTGCGTGTATTCCATAAGCATTCAGTCGATACGGTGATCAATGAAATGATCGCCTGGGGTACGGAGGGAGCTAAGCTCCTCGGCTGTCTGCCCTGCGTGCTGGCCTTTGGTATCGGGCGCTCAAACTACGAAGCCGCCTCGCTTGGCATGGAGGCGATGGCAAAGGGCGATTTCCGCATACAGTCGGAGATGGAAAAGAGGATAACCGACGCCGTCAACGAATCGGGCTACGGAGCCCTTGGGCTGGGCGGCAAAACCACTGTTCTGGGAACCTTCGTGAAGGTCGGTCCGCAGAGGGCCAGTGGGATAAGGGTCGTATCAATGAGACTTGGCTGCTGTTTTGATCCGCGCCGCGCCGAGTGTCTCTTTGAAGGATAAAAACTTAATTTATGCCAGGAGGCTGTAATATGAAGATATTCAAAAATGGAACAGTCGTGACCGGAGACGGCAAGACGGTATTGGAAAAGGCGAACGTCATCGAAGTCGACGGCCTCGTCGCAGATGTAAACCTCTATTATGACGAGAACATCGAGTCCTACGCGGAAGAGGTTGTCGACTGCAGCGGCAAATGCGTGATGCCCGGTATGATCAATCACCATCAGCACGGCGTAACCTTCGGTACGATGTTTGCCAGCGGCTGCGTTAACTATGGACGCGAGTTTATCCTCGATCACCTTGACAGAAGCCTGCTCCAGGGGCACACGACAGTCCTCAACGTCGACGGCTTCGCGACGATGGACGATGTCGAAGAGACCCAGAAATGCCATCCCATCCGCATCAAGACGGCGACGACCCACGCCCCGATCAACTACCACGCGGGCGAGCTCTGCGACGGTAAGGGCTTCCAGCCCAAGCACAAGGAGATGACCGTTGAAAAGATGCTTGCAGACGGCGCCGTCTGCATCGGCGAAGTCGGCGGCGGACACACTCTCGGCGGCGGCGGTCAGGACTACCTTTATATCCCGCGCGCGGTAAAGGAGTGCAAGGGAAAGGACATTGACTATCTCCAGGCGCGAGCGATGAAGCTCTCCGTCCTCGGACGTTATATTGAAGAGTCGTATTACGACCGCGACCGCGTCGCGGCGGCGCTCAAAGAGGCAAAGCTCGACAGCTTCCTCACCCCTGAAGAGACGAGAGACATCGTCTATAAGACGACGCTCGCTTCGGTAAAGGTGGCCCTTGACGGATACCGTGAGGCGGCGGCCCTGGCCAAAAGATACAACGTCCCCCTGATGATCCACAACGCTCCAACCTCAAAGTATATCGTCCACGAGATCGCAAAGATGGGGCTCAATACGCTTATCTGTTGCCATTCAAACTATCTCTTCACGACTGAAGAATGCGTCGAAAACGGACGTTATCTCAGACAGTTCCCCGGAGTCATACTTGACGCCGCGGTGCATGATCCGTGGGGTGCGAAGCACCTTGTCGCGACACCCGACAACCTCTATGCCTTCTATGAAAACGATCTCGTGGACATTATCTCCACCGACTTCGCGGCTGGACACAGCGATTCGATGCTCGAAGCCATTCAGCACGCGGCGCTTGAGAAGAAGCTCGTTGGACTTGCCAAGGCCGTGAGACAGGGAACCTCGCGTGTCGCGGAGATACTGCCGCTGCTCGCGCCGAACCTTGGCGAGCTCAAGAAGGGTTACACGGCCGACATCGTGGTGACCGAATACCCGCAGCTCAAGAATGTTGAGAGAGTATACATCGGCGGCAGCCTTGTAGCCAAAGATGGAAAAGTTATCCGTTAATTTTACCGACACCAAGAAAGGGAATGATTTGAAATGAAGGTCAAAAAGGTACTTTGTTCAGAGGCGCTCACAGGATTCTATATGGACGACAAAGAGGCCATCAAGAGCGGCGCGAAATCAGACGGCTTCGTATATAAGGGAGCGCCCGTAACTCCTGGATTCAGGTCGATCAGACAGCCCGGCGTGGCGGTCTCCGTAATGTTTATCCTTGAAGACGGGCACATGGTATACGGCGACTGCGCCGTCGCGCAGTACGCGGCCAGCGGCGGCAGAGAGGTTCCGAATACCGCCGCGGCGCTGATAAAGGTCATTGAAAAGTATGTTACCCCCTACTTTGAGGGCATGGACATCAAAGAGTTCAAATCGACGGCTGAGAAGTTCGACCGTTACGAATTTGATGGAGAGCGCCTCCCCGCCTCCATCCGCTACGGCGTAACGCAGGCGATACTCGAAGCGGTCGCCTACGAGCAGAAGCTGACGATGTGCGAAGTCATCCTCAACGAATACAACCTGCCCGTCGATCTCACACCTGTCCGTATCAACGCCCAGTCCGGCGACGAACGCTACACCAACGTTGACAAGATGATCCTTAAGAAGGTCGGCATGATGCCCCACGGACTGATCAACAACGTTGAAGAGAAGCTTGGAACCGACGGACAGATATTCCTCGACTGGGTCAAGTGGGTCACGAAGCGCATCTCCGAGATCGGCGAACCCGACTACAAGCCCGTTATGCGTTACGACGTCTACGGCTGCATGGGCAAGGCATTCAACAACGACCTTGACAAGGTCGGCGAATACCTCATCAAAGTCGCCGACGCCTGCGCTCCCTATGAAGTATTTGTCGAGATGCCGGTAGATATGAAATCAAACGAGAAGCAGCTTGAGGCGATGAAATATCTGCGCAAGTATCTTGACGACGCCGGATGCAGGCTTAAGCTCATCATTGACGAATATGCCAACACCTATGAAGAGATCGTCGAATGGGTTGACGCCAAGGGCGCCGATATGGTTCAGGTCAAGACTATCGACCTCGGCGGAATCAACAATATCGTAGAGGCAGACCTCTACTGCAAGGCGCACGGCGTCCTCGCCTATCAGGGCGGCACCTGCAACCAGACGGACAAGGCGGCAATCGTCTGTGCGAACCTCGCCGTGGCCACCAAGCCGTTCGCCATGGCGGGTACTCCCGGCATGGGCGTCGACGAAGGCGTAATGATCGTCAGCAACGAGCAGGAAAGACTGCTCGCAATACTCAAAGCCAAACAGGAAGGCAAGATCTAGCGTACCACCTCTACCCTCGCTCCGGCAGTGCCGATAGCAGTAATGCAGCACTGCCGGAGTTTTTGTAAGACCCCTTTTAAAGGAGTTGGAAGAAATGATAAAAGTTGAAATCGGCAAGTGCGTGGGATGCGGGGCATGTGAACAGGTATGCCCTTCGGATGCTATCAAAGTAGTCGATAAGAAGGCGGTCGTCAATGACAACTGTGTTCACTGCGTCACCTGCATCAAATACTGCAAACCCGGCGCGTTGTCGGAAGACGCCGTCTCCGAGAACACGCTGCTTTGCCGTAATTGCGGCGTCAAATGCCGTATTCCTGAGGGAAAACAGGGAGCGTGCAAAAGGTTCCGCAACGAAAACGGCGAGCTGGTCCTCGTAAGGCCGCTGCAGATCCCGACGAATACAGCGGCAGCGCCTGAGAAGATTGCGATAATGAAACCGATCGTCTCCGCGGTAGGCGCGGGCGCGGCATATCCTGATTATAAGCCGGCGCCCTATATAGTCACGGAAAAGCGTGATGACTTTGACGTCGTCACCGTAGTTACAGAGGCCCCGGTCTCTTACAGCTCTATGATGGTGAAAATCGACACCAACGTCCATATCGGCGACGAGGGGGCTCTCGTCCGCCGCAATGGCCGCGTGGTCGGCATCGTTACTACCGAGCAGTACGGTTCTCATATCCTTATTCTCGGCGGCGTGAATAAGGTAAAGGGCCCCGACGGAATGTATGTCGTAAAGACGATGGCCGAGCTGGGCAATAAAGAAAAGGTGACGCTGACTGTAGATAAAGGCTGCACTTTGGAGCTGCAGGTTGGCGAACATCCGGTGATCAACGGCGTTGTGGACGATAAGATGCGCGTCGGCTGCGGCGGCGCCTGCTGCGGTCTTTTCGCCCGTTCGCTTGCCCCGCTGATCGACGAGGCGATAATCCTCGATCACCACATCACCGGCCTTTTCACTAAGCATCCCGCCGGCGCCGAACAGAAGCCCTACAGCGGCGTCACGCCTGTCGGACGGCTGGCGACCAACGGGCGCTATTTCTTTGAACACGGAGACGGCTGGGGCGGAACGAATATCAAAGACCCCATCGAGGCTATAAAAGATATAGACATGAATATCGCCAAGCCAGGCATGAAGATCCTGGTAGCCGAGACGACCTGGCGCAAGATCGCCCTCTTTGAAGTCTCCGCCGAGGGCAGACCCGTCCCTGTGGAGATCCCCGCGGAGCTTGAGGCCTTCCGTAAAATGGCGGCCGGCTGCTGTGAGGACAGCCGTGTGTCGGCGATGTACTACGCGGGCGTTGGCGGCAGCGCAAGGGCTGGCGTTACGGTCGACCCGATACAGATCACAAAGGCCGTGCACCGCGGCGACGCGACCCTCACGATAGCGGGAGCGCCGACATACCTGATGCCCGGCGGCGGTATCACCTTCCTTGCCGATGTTGAAAAGATGATAGAGCACCCATTCAACTACACGGCTTCCCCCGCGGTTCTCGCCCCCATCGAATATACGATGACGGTGGAGAATTATAAAAAGATAAAGGGACATGTCCAGGCGATGCGCACGAAGGAGGATGTAATCAAAGAGGGAAGATTTGAGTTCACCGAACTTAAGGATTAAGCGGCGGTTTTATGCCCCATGGGAGAGACGGGGCATTTTATTCGGAAAATGTTTCACATTTTGAGAGGAGGAACTTTCTAATGAAAAAGTTTTTTACAGTACTGGCACTAGTGGCGGTAATCTTCTCAGTGGCGGGCTTCATATCCGCACCTGCGCAGGCGGCTCAGAAGCTTGATCTGGCGATATGCGGCGGTTCCATCGGCGGCGCCTGGGCGGCGATCGGCGAGGGCGTCGGCGAAGTCGTCAGACGCAGTTATCCCGGCTCGAACACGGCCTACGAAGTCGGTCAGGAGGCGGCCAACCTCGCCCTGGTTTCGCGCGGAAAGATCCAGCTTGGCATCGCGCACGCCCAGCTTATCAAAATGGCAACCGACGGCAAGCAGCCCTTCAAGAAAAAGATCGACAATCTCCGCGCCCTCTGCGTGCTTTATAAGGGAGCGGTGGAGCACTTTATTATCAAGGCCGACACGGGAGCCAACTCTTTTGCCGATCTGAAGAGCAAAAAGTACCCGCTCAAGGTCTATTTCAATACGAAGGGCTCCTTCATGGATATCGTTGGGCAGAATGTTATCGCGGCGGAGGGTATCACGCCGGCCGATATCGATAAGTGGGGCGGGTTTACGAAGAACAGCTCGATGGGCGCGGCTCTTGATCTTATGAGAGACGGCAAGATTGACGCCTACAGCAACGTCATTCAGGTGCCCTCCAGCCACGTCGTCGACGCTGGAACGACCCTTAAGCTGAACCTTCTCGGCATGTCTCCCGCGGCGCAGAAGAAGGTCAACGACGAACTGGGCACATATTCCACAGTGATTCCTAAATCTGCCTATAACTTCCTCAAGAACGACGTTCCTACAGTAGGCGCGACGGTCATCCTGTTCACGAACGCGGACCTGCCCAATGATGAGGCATACGCGATCCTTAAATCCATCAAGGATAATTTCCCATATTTCTGCAACATTCACGGTTCGCTTAAGGGGCTGAAGTTCTCAGACCTTAAGGACACGGCGCCCGTACCGCTTCATCCCGGCGCGGTGAAGTTCTTCAACGAACATAAGTAACGGCAAACAGCTCTGGTTTTTGCAGTGGGAGGCCTTTTTGGCCGCCCACTGCAGAACGGGAATAATTCAATGAATTTTCAAAAGTACAGTGTGATAGAGGAGGGCCTTGTCTATATTGATCACGGCCCGATCACCATGACCCTTGAGGCACGGCGGAACGGCGGCGCCTTTACGGAGGCGGCAGTCGCCGGCGCGGAACGGGTATTAGAGGTATTTAGTGAACTGGCCGTGTATCTTGATCATATACGCAGGCCAGTGGGAAAAAAGCTTACTCTTCCAGATATTACACCGTGTGCGGTACGTAAAATGACTGAATCCGTCATGATGCTTGAAGAGGAAGACTTCACGCCGCTGGCCGCGGTCGCGGGAACCACCTCCGACCTCGCAGTCGAGGCGATGGTTTCCAGCGGCGCGGACTATGCGCTGGCCAACAACGGGGGCGATATCGCCTGGAGTATATCACCGGGGCAAAGAGATTTTTTGAAAGTCGGTCTGATAAGCGATATAAACAGCGGACGGACGACCCATTCTCTGAAAATAAAATCGTTCAGTGAGATAAGGGGGCTCGCCACTAGCGGGATGGGGGGAAGGAGCCTGACGCGCGGCATAGCTTCAGCCGTTACGGTACTGGCCTCCGATTCCTCAAAAGCCGACGCAGCGGCCACTGCGATCGCCAATGCCTGTTACTGCAACGATCCGGCTATAGAGCAATGCCGTGCGGAGGAGCTCGATTACGGGACGGATATCCCAGGGCTCCTCGTTACAAAATCGGTGGGCAGCCTGAAGAGCGGCAGTGCGGAGACGGCGCTGTCGGCAGGTGCGGGGAGGGCTGGTCAGTTAATTGATAAAGGTATGATCTTCGGCGCGGTAATATTTGTCGCCGGTACCATGCAGGTAGTTGAAACGAAAGAGAGAGGGCGGCTATTTGAGGTCGCCGAATTGAATTAAGTAATACAGTTGGAGGGCTCTTTATGGAGAAGTTTAAAAGCATTGGCTTAAAACAGAGCTTTGTAGACGCTCGGGAAAAGGTAACGGGGAGTGCCCGGTACCTTGACGATCTGGAGTTTCCCGGCCTGTTGTTCGGGAAAATACTGCGCTCGCCTCATCCTCACGCGAGGATATTGTCGATCGATACCTCCGCCGCCGAAGCGCTGCCTGGCGTGAAGGCGGTCATCACCGCGAAGGACTGCCCGCAGAACAAATTCGGTATGGAGATCGCCGATGTCGACATGCTCGCGGTTGAGAAGGTGCGCTATGTCGGCGACGAAGTTGCGGCCGTCGCGGCTGAAACGGATGAGATCGCGAGAGAGGCGCTCAAACTTATCAAAGTGGAGTACGAGATACTGCCGGTCGTCGATGACCCGATGAAGGCGCTCGAAAAGGATTCCCCGCTCGTCCATGTGGAAAAGGGAACGAATATCGCGCGTGAATATCACATCCAGCGCGGCGATATCGAGGCCGATTTCGCCTCCTGTGATTATATATTTGAAAAGGAATTCAGTACGCACCGTGTTTCGGGGCTTTATCTCGAGCCATTTGGCGCCGTCGCGCAGTGGGAGTCCAACGGCCGGCTTACCGTATGGACGGGACTTCAGTCGGCCTTCCAGGGAAGAAATGAGATCGCCAAGGCCCTTGGCATCAAGCCGTCGATGGTGACGGTAAAATCTCCCTTTATCGGCGGCGGATTCGGCGCGAAGATATGGATCAGAAACTTCCACCCCATCGCCGCGGTGCTTGCGAAGAAAACCGGCCGTCCGGTGAAGATTTTGCTTACGAGGGACGAAGAGCAGCTCACGACGCGCCCGCGTATCGCGCCGCGCATGAAGGTCAAGCTCGGTATGATGAAGGACGGTACGATGGTCTGTAAGCAGGCGACGATCGTTGCCGACAACGGCGCCTATTCATGGGCCGCGCCCAAGGTGCTTCTCAACCTTTCAATGCGCACAGACTGCCTTTACCGGTATAAATCAAGCAAGTGCGATTCATATCTCGTATATACGAACCTGATCCCCACGAGCGGTTTCCGCGGCTACGGCAACAGTCAGATGCACTTTGCGGTCGAGTCCTTTATCGACGAGTGCTGCCGTAAGGTGGGACTTGACCCGGTGGAGGTCCGCCTTAAGAACTGCGTCCACAAGGGCGACATGACGCTGCACCGCTGGCACATCAAGAGCTGCGAGCTCTCCGAGTGTATCAGGATCGCGGCGGAGAAGATCAGGGAAAACCGGCTGCCGGCGGAAGAGCAGAATGGGCGTATCAAACGCGGCATCGGCGTCGCCTGTATGACGCACGTCTCCGGCAACCGCGGCGGCGATAAATTCGACGGATCTTCCGCGATGATACGTATTCACGAGGACGGCGAAGTATTTATCTTCTCCGGCGAGGCCGATATGGGACAGGGCGCCAAGACGGTCTTCGCGCAGATTGCCTCGGAAAAACTCGGCGTGCCGATCGACGACATCACCGTAATGCCGCTTGATACCGATGTAAGCCCCTTCGGCATGGGGACCTATTCCAGCCGCGTCACCACTGTAGGCGGAAAGGCTGTCTTTCTGGCCAGTGAAAAGGTACTCGATCAGGTACTGACGCTTGCCGCGGAGATGAGCAAACGCCAGCGCGACACGATGTACATGGAGAACGGCCTTATCAAGTGCAGCCGCGACCCGTCGATATTGATGACCCTTAAAGAGGTGGCGGCGAAGGCGATCCGCAGCCGGGCTGGCGTACCCCTCACGGCCTATGTCACCTACGATCCGCCGACGGAGGGAGCCGATAAAGATTTTTACGGAGACTATTCCAGCGCCTACTCGTTCGGCGCCCACGGCGTCGAAGTCGAGGTGGATACCTACACCGGCAAGGTCAAGGTGCTGCGTGTGATCGCGGTGCATGACGTAGGCAAAGTCATCAACGAGCTTGGCCTCAACGGGCAGATAACCGGCGGTGTCGCGCAGGGTATCGGCTGGTGTCTCTATGAAAATATGCTCTTCAAGAAAGGCGTTCCCGCGACGAACGGACTGCATGGGTATACCTTCATGACGATCAAGGACATGCCTGCCGTGGAGGGGATTGCGATCGAAAGCAACGACCCGATAGGCCCTTACGGAGCTAAGGGCGTCGGCGAACCGACGCTAATCCCTACCGCTCCAGCGATCGCCAACGCAATTGAGGACGCCTGCGGCGTACGTATGCGTGATTTGCCGATCACTCCGGAAAAACTTTACTGGGCCCTTCACGCGCCCAAAGAAGATTAAACGCCTCTTAAATCGTTGTAAATGATCCTTAATATTTGAATTGAGGTGCAGATAATTGAACAAACTATGGAAATTGCTGACGGAAGAGGGAAAGAAGCGTAAACTTGGCGGCTTTGACGCGCTGACGGTGAAATATGTCGCGGTCGTCATGTCTCTCTATCAGCTTGCCCAGGCAACCTTCCTGACGATTCAGCCGCAGATGCACTACGCGATACACTTAACGTTCATCATGGTGCTCTGCGCGCTGATATACACGAGAACTTTCCAGGCCCACGAACGCACCAGTACGAGGATCCCGATTGAAGACTGGATCTACGCGGCGATACTCACGGCCGCCGGTGTTTACTACTGTACTCAGATGGAGACATACCTTACGCGTATGCCGATGGTGGATGAACTTTCCTCAATTGAGATAGTCATCGGAATACTGACGGTCATTGCGGTGATCGGGCTCACGAAGCGCTGCATGGGATTTGTCCTTCCGAGCATCGGCTGCATATTCCTCGCCTATGCGCTGTGGGGACATCTGATTCCAGGCGTTCTCTATCACCGTAAGCTGCTGGCTATCGACATCCTCGACCAGCTTGTCTTTACGACGAACGGGATATACTCTTCGCCGATTGCGGCGGCCGCTACATACGTGTTTATGTTCGTTATGTTCGGCTCGTTCTTCGCCGCATCGGGTGCGGGAGACTTTTTCTACAAATTCTCGATGGCGGTTGCGGGACGTTATGCGGGCGGCGCGGGAAAAGTTGCGATAATCACCAGCGGCCTGTTTGGCATGATAAACGGCAGCCCGACGGCAAACGTCGTTACGACCGGCTCCTTTACCATCCCGATGATGAAAAAGGCCGGATATGACGGGATATTCTCCGGTGCGGTTACGGCTGTTGCGGCTACCGGCGGCGGCATTATGCCGCCGATAATGGGAACGGCGGCCTTCCTGATGGTCGAAATGGCAGGTATCTCCTACAAGAATATCGCTATCGCGGCCTTCGTGCCAGGCGTACTCTACTATCTTGCGCTGCTTCTGATAGTTCACTTCCGCGCGAAAAAGTGCGGCCTCGTCGGCCTTGACGTATCGGAGCTGCCCTCCGTGTGGGGAACGCTCAAAGAGGGCTGGATATTCCTTGTTCCACTCGTGGTGCTCGTCGTCATGCTCATGAAGGGATATACGGCAAACCTCTCTGCCGTTGTCGGCATCGCTGCCGTTATTGCCGCCTCATGGGCGCGCAAAGAGACGCGCATGCACCTGCCGCAGGTGATAAAAGCGCTGGAGGACGCGGCAAAGTCGGCGGTGATAGTATCGCTCTCATGCGCGGTGGCCGGATGCGTCATCGCCGGGCTGATGACGACAGGCCTCAGCGGAAAGCTGGCGAGCCTGATCCTGAGCCTGGGCGGCAACAGCACTCTCTCAGCCCTCATCCTCACCGCGGCGATCTGTACGCTGCTTGGAATGGGCATGCCCGTCGCGGCCGCCTACTGTCTGACGGCGGCGCTCTGTATCCCCTCGCTCTACGAGCTGGGGCTGCAGCCCCTTGAGGCGCATATGTTCGTCGTTTACTTCGCCACCCTCTCCGCGATCACCCCTCCGGTCGCCGTCGCCTCTTATGCCGCGGCGGGAATATCGGAGGCAAACGCGGCGACGGTCGGCTGGCAGGCCTGCCGCATCGGTCTGGTATCGTTCATCGTACCCTTCATCTTCGTCTTTGAGCCGATGCTGATGGTAACGCCTGACAACTTCTGTATGCAGAGCGTTTGGATCGTAGCCTCCGCCACGCTGGGAGTAATAATCCTCTGCGCGGGGCTCGAGGGATATCTTAAAAGAGAGATACCGATGCTTATGCGCGGCATTCTGGTGATAGGCGGCCTGCTGCTCATCTACCCCGGTGCGGTCACCGACTATATCGGACTTGGAGTGTTGGCGCTGCTGGTGGTGCAGCAGTTTGCCGGAATCAAATTAGGAGGGAAATAAATTGAAAAAGGTGGAAAAGCACTTATTCCCGAAGAATATAAAGGAGGCGCTGTCGCTTCTCGAAGAATATAAGGGTGAAGCCCGCCTCGTATCGGGCGCGACCGACCTGATGCTTTGGATACGCGAGGAAAAGGTAACGCCGTCGGTACTTGTGGATGTATCCGATATTCCCGAGATGCGGTTTGTCTCCGTTGAGAACGGAAAGATGACGCTTGGCGCGGCGATGACCCACGCCGAAATCGCCGCTAACGAGGCTGTGAAGAGAATATTTCCCGCTCTCTCCGACGGCTGCCGCAGCGTCGGCTCGCCGCAGATACGAAATATCGCGACCCTTGCGGGAAATATCGTCAGCGCCCAGCCGGCGGCTGATTCCGTAGTGCCGATGACGGCGCTCGGAGCGGTCTGCGAGATCGTAAGCAGCGACGGAGCGCATATGCGCCCGCTCTGTGAGCTCTCAAAGACGGTCGGTGAGAGCTATGTCGATCCGACGAAAGAGATCCTTACAAAAATAGAGATATCCGTCCCCGCCGGGAAATACGGAACGGCCTTCAAACGTATCGCGCCGCGTGAGGCGATGGCTCTGCCGGTGGTCAACGTAGCGGTCATGCTTGAAGCCGCGGAGGACGGTACGATAAGCGCTGCGCGTGTAGTCGCCTCTCCCGTCGCCGTCGTACCCTTCCGCGCGCAGATGGCCGAGGCCCATTTGATAGGAAAGAAACCGTCGGCGGAGCTTTTTGCCGAGGCGGCCAAGATCGCTGAAGACGAGGCATCTCCGCGTGATTCTCTCGTACGCGGATCGGGAGCCTACCGCAAGGTGCTTGTAAAGGACCTTGTCGAACAGGCGCTTACGGAAGCGGCCGCGGCGTTTGCATAAGGAGTGAATCAGATGCAGGAACTAAAATGTGTCGTAAATGGTAAAGATGTAGCGATAATGATCGATCCCAGCCACTCGCTGGCTGATGTGATCAGATATGACCTTGGTCTCACCGGAACGAAAAAGGGCTGCGAAGAGGGTGAATGCGGTGCCTGCACTGTGCTGGTAGACGGACTTCCCGTTGACTCATGCATCGTTCCGGCGATGAAAGCCCAGGGGCGCAGCATACTTACAATTGAGGGGCTTGAGCAAAACGGCGAGCTTGACCCAATCCAGGAGGCCTTTGTCGAGGCCGGCGCGATCCAGTGCGGCTTCTGTACCCCCGGCGTCGTGCTCTCTGCCAAAGCGCTGCTGATGCGCGAAGAAAACCCCACGAAGGAAGAGGTGCGCGACGAACTCTCCGGCCACTTCTGCCGCTGCACGGGTTATCTGCAGTTCTACGATGCGGTAAGGATCGCCTCGGAAAAGATCAAAGCCCGCAAAGCAGCCAGATAAAACTTAATTTTTTCAGAGAATCATAGGCTCTGCGGCGGAACGCGTGCTTTGGTTCTGCCTCAGAGCCTTTATTAAAAATTTAACAAACAGAGGGGAGTATCATCAAAATGAACCGAATCGGCCTCTTTACACCGATTAAGATAAACTCGATGGAGCTCAGCAACAGGGTCATAATGTCGCCGATGTTCACCAACTCTGCGGCTCCTGGAGGATTTGTCTCCAAGAACACAATCAAGCACTATGTGGACCGTGCCCGCTCCGGCGTTGGACTGATAATGACGGAGCATACCAGTGTAAGTTCTCATTACATCCATGCTGGGCTGCGCCTGCAGATCAGCCGCGACGAGCACATCGACGGTTTCAAAAAACTCATCGCCGCCGTCCATGACGAGGGCTGCAAGGTCGGCCTCCAGATCGCCCATTCGATTTACGGCGTCGGCAAAAAACCTCACGAGCTGACCAACGAAGAATGCTACGGCATCATTGACGACTTTGTCGCGGGCGCGCGGCGCGCCTATGAAGCCGGTTTTGACGCCATCGAGCTCCACTACGCGCATACCTATACGATGGCTGATTTTATATCGCGCCGCACAAACCTCCGCACCGATGAATTCGGCGGCGATATATACGGCAGAATGTTCATGCACCTTGAGATACTGAAGAAGGTGAGGGCCATCGTAGGCCCGGACTACCCGCTCTTCGCACGCATCAGCGCCGAGGAATTTGTTCTCGGCGGCAACACGATAGTGCAGAGCCGCATCTTTGCGCAGGAGCTGGTGAAACATGGAATCGACTGTATGGACGTCTCCGCCGGCGTGCGTTTCGACGACGCGCCGGTCAAGGGATATTCCGACCAGCGCGGCAAACCGACGATCGAATATCCCGACGGACCGAACGTCTATCTCGCAGAGGAGATAAAAAAGTGTGTCGATGTTCCCGTGGTGACGGTGGGAAAACTCGGGAATCCTGAATTCGCCGACAACGTCATCGCGGAGGGGCGCGCCGACATGGTGGCCCTGGCGCGTCCGCTGATTGCCGATCCGATGTGGGTGCGCAAGGCGAAGGACCATCGCTTTGACCGCATCACCGAATGCCTCTATTGTACGGAGTGTCTCTATGAGCGCCATGACCCCTCGGCCTATGTCCACTGCATGCGCTACACCTGCCAGAACGCCTGCCCCGCTAACGTAGAAGTTCCTATCTATCTCGACTTCGCCCGGCGCGGTATGTACCGCGAGGCATATCAGGTCATACAGAATGAAAACCCGCTCGTCCTCACCTGTGGCCGCGTCTGTAACCACCTCTGTGAAAATATGTGCAACCGCGTCAAAATAGACGAACCGGTGGCGATTCGCGGCATCAAGCGCTTCATCACCGACTGGCTGCTGGAGCACGACGGAAAATTCCCGCTGCCGGCGATGGAGCCGGATAACGGAAAGCGCGTGGCGGTCGTAGGTTCCGGCCCATCGGGACTCTCGTGCGCCTTCTATCTCAGGAAAAAGGGCTACGAAGTTACGGTATTTGAGGCGCTCGACGTCATCGGCGGCATGCTGGCGGTAGGACTTCCCGAATATCGTCTGCCGCGGGAAAAGTTTGCGAAGGAGATCGAGCTCTTTAAAGAGATGGGGATAAACTTCGTGACCGGCAAGAGAATCGGTGAGGATATCAGCATAAAAGAGCTTCGTGCGCAGGGATATATGGCCGTTTACCTAGCAGTAGGCGATCACAACGACCGCAAGCTCGGTGTGGCAGGCGAGGATTCCGAGGGGGTCACCTCAGGCGTCTCCTTCCTGCGTTCGGTAAAGACCGGAAATGGCTGCGACCTTGAAGGCAAAGAGGTCATCGTCGTCGGCGGCGGGAATGTCTCGATGGACTGCGCACGGACGGCGATCCGCCTGGGTGCCTCGAAGGTCTCGCTCTTCTGCCTGGAAAATGAGAATGAGATGCCTGCTCATCCGGACGAAGTCAGAGAGGGCAAAGAAGAGGGGCTTTACGTATTCAACGGCTGGGGACCGCTGTCGATTGCCTCGGAAAAAGGGCGTGTGTCAGAGGTGACTTTCAAGAAATGTACCTCGGTATTTGACGAAGAGGGACGCTTCAGCCCGTCTTATGACGAGAGCGCCCTGATGAAGGTGCACGCGGACTTTGTCATCTGTGCCATTGGACAGGCTCTGAGCCGCGAGGTTGCCGCTAACGACGGAGAACTCGTCGACATTCGCGGCAACGTAATCAAGGCGGCCTATAGCGGTACCACCGTGACGCCGTGGATATTTGCCGGCGGCGACTGCACCACTGGACCTGATTCCGTCGTCAGCGGCGTCAATAGAGGCAAAGAGGCAGCCTCGTCGATCGACCGTTATCTTGGCGGCGACGGACAGGTGATCGCGCCGAAATATATCGCCAGAGAGATGAGCAAGCCAATAGATGAAACGCCAAAGGCCCGCGAGACGATGCCTACGCTCTCTCCCGAGGAGCGCCGTGGATGTTTCTGTGAGGTTGAGCGTGGCTTCAGCGAAGAACAGATCGCTAAAGAGGCAGGCAGATGTCTGCGCTGCGATGTTCTGAAGGTAAGCAGACTGTAACAAAAAATTGAAGAGAGGTTTTTCTTTGTCATGAGAAACGGCAAAACGGTTATTGTAAGGGGAGGGGGAGATCTGGCGACGGGGATAATATACCGGCTCTGGAGGGTAGGCTACTCCGTGCTCGTTCTTGAGACAGAATATCCCCTCGTTGTGCGCAGAACGGTCGCCGTCGCCTCCGCCGTCTTTGACGGCTCCGCGAAGGTAGAAGATATGACTGCGGTGCTGATAGATTCGGCAAAAGAATTTGTCCCCGCTTCGGAGATCATACAGGTTCTTGTCGATCCGGATGGCAGATCCATTGAAAAGATAAGGCCGGATATCCTCGTAGACGCGATAATGGCAAAGAAAAACCTTGGAACAACTAAAAATATGGCGCCGCTGGTCATCGGCATCGGCCCGGGGTTCTCCGCGCCGCAGGAGGTTCATGCGGTGATAGAGACCAAACGCGGACACACTCTAGGGCGCGTCATTACCAACGGCGGCGCGATACCAAACACCGGAGTGCCGGGGATAATAAAGGGCTACAGCACGGAGAGGCTGCTTCGCGCACCGACTGACGGTTACCTTCTGCCGGTACGCAAAATCGGCGACGAAGTCTCCTGCGGGGAAGTGGTGGGCTACGTCAACGGCGCCGAGGTTTGCGCAAGACTTGACGGTATTTTGAGAGGGCTGATCCATCCTCACGTACATGTGACGAAGGGGCTAAAAATAGGCGATGTCGATCCGCGGGGGGATTCTTCTCACTGCTGGAGCATCACAGACAAAGCTCTCGCAATCGCCGGCGGTGTCCTCGAAGTGATAATGAGCAGCGCCAACAGCATGGCGCAATAACCGACAGCGGCCTTCCAATCGGTAAGAATCGAGAGGCGGGCCGCGTCAACTATCGCCGCGCGGTGGAAACGCCGGCGATGCGGCGATAAAGGCGGCATTATATAAAAATAACCGACGAACAGAAAGAAAGACCAGACCAAGGGGGAAAAGAAAAATGAAGACATCCCAGGCCGGCACACTCGAATCAATGGACTGCCTCGTGACCCTCA